>Ga0181522_10000262_pt1 | contig 41495 bp, 37 predicted proteins | sample PEATcosm2014_Bin_27_FD_121103 | JGI IMG/M metagenome (GOLD analysis project Ga0181522, IMG submission 121103) | Peatland microbial communities from MTU Mesocosm Facility, Houghton, MI, USA - PEATcosm2014_Bin05_10_metaG | ecosystem: Environmental > Terrestrial > Soil > Wetlands > Peat | place...
ACCGTTTCCGGGGTATGTGTAACCGCTTTGGCGCACCGCCGTCACCGATTGGAGCGCCTCCCCGTGCGACGACCGGCGCGTTTCCACCCCCGAGACATCCGTATCCCTCGAGACGATTTTTCGCCGCTGCGAGTAAGTTTTCGATAAAGCAAGGTGTTAGGGGAATTCAACCCATGAGCCAGGAAGTCAGAGACTCCGGCGAGTGTAGCCAGGCACGGCTCACCGACCTTCCGAGTCGCCTCGCTCGGCCGCGTTAGTCACAGCCACCTTAGTACGAAATGTGGGTTGCGGTGGCCCCAAAGGATCCCTAGTGTGTTGATGCGCTTGCTGAGGCCGCCGCGGATTTCCTCAGTCTATGATCGAACAATGGGGAGGGACCTGCCATAAATAGGAAAAGAACTTCCAACAATCGAGCCTGCGGTTTGGAGCGACGGCGGGTTTTCGCGGATTGTGGCAGTGGACTTTACCGATTGAAGCTCCCTGCGTTACGGGACCTCGGGACGTTGCTTGCCTCGGCTGCCAGAGCGCCAGAGCGTATGGACCAGTTTGGTCCGAATCCACCCGCTCATGTGCCGACGTTTCGGCTGCCGGAGCCGATGTCCACGATAGCCGGGCGCTTCACGCTTTGGCCCCATAGGCGGAGGCCACCGAGGAAGGCGTTTTCGTTGGCCCCAAGTTGCACCCCCGGCGGGAGGTCCTTGAGCTTCTTGCTGTTACCGCCTCCCAGAACGACATAGTCGGCGCCAAGGGAATCCTTGAGCTTCATTGCTACTTTGGCGACGTGCTTACGCCACCGCTTTTTGCCCAAGCGCTTGAGGCCGCGCAGTCCGAGGTAATCTTCGTAGGTCTTGCCGTTCTTGTAGCCGAGATGGGCCAACTCCATGGGCTCGAGCACGCCGTCCACGATCATGGCCGATCCCAGTCCAGTGCCAAGTCCGAGAAACAACATCCGCCCGCCCTTGTAGCTGCCGATGGCCTGCATGGCCGCGTCGTTGATAATTTTCACCGGAACGCCGAAGGCTTTCTGGAAATCAAAACCAACCCACCCGCCGCCAAGATTGTGGGGTTCGCGTAGAGGACGGCCATTGATGATCGGACCAGGGTAACCGAGTGAGATGCGCTCGAAATCCCAGCCCCGGGTATTTTCTTTCACCACGCTAACCGCGCTGCTGGCGGTCAGGGCGGGGCCCGACGGCACCTTCAGAACGTCTTTTTGTCCCGCGGCGCGCAACTTGACATTGGTACCGCCGACGTCCACGACCAGGATCCGTGGAGTTTTCGATTGGCGAGCGGATTTGGTTTGCGAGTTTTCGTTCATGTCGATTAGTCCATGTTATAAATTCCATCTCAAGTTTATCTCACGAATCGCGTGGAGCGCCGACCCTAGGATCACCGGCAAGACGTTCATTGGAGTAGCACGTCTATTTGGACTGTACCTAAAGAGCTAATGAAAGCACAAAGCACCACAGGGGGACCAGGCGGGTCGCAGCTCTTGCATTGTCCTCGCGCCGGATTGCGCGGAACCTTTTCCTGGTGATCCTCGTAGCAACAAGCACGCACTGACTTTTAATTCGGCGCGTGTTGTGGATTCGGGGGACCCGGGTATGGAGACGCTCCAGCAGGACCTACGTTACGCAGCGCGCACGCTGTGGAAGAGCCGCGGGTTTGCGGTCGTGGCCATCGTCACGCTGGCGCTAGGTATTGGAGCGTCGACCGCGATCTTCAGCGTCATCGACAACATCTTGATGGAACCGTTTCCCTATGTCGATGCGGGACGCTTGATGTCGGTCCAGATTCACGACAATGACCGGAGCGAACCTGGCGGGCGCGGGGCCTACAAGGGCCCGGAATTCCTCGCTGCCGCCGAGCAAAACCAAGTTTTCGACCGCGTCATCGCGAATGCTGAGGAAGATGTTTTGTACACGTCGCGGCAAGGTACAGAACGCTTCAGCGGGAGCCTGGTGACGCCTGGCACGTTTGAATTTCTGGGCATGCCGCCGCTGGTCGGGCGGGTGATGCAGCCGGCGGACTACGAGCCAGGAGCGCCGCCGGTATTCGTGATGCGCTATAAGACCTGGGTCAACCGGTTCAGCGCCGATCCAAGGATTTTGAACACCACGTTGGTTTTGAATGGAACGCCCCGGACGCTGATTGGCGTCATGCCGCCGCGTTTCGGGTGGGGCGATGCGGACATGTGGATACCGGCCAAGCCGGAAAGAGCGGACAAGCTGGGGGCGCGGGGATTTCCGCAATATTGGTTTTTGCTCGGGCACCTGAAGCCAGGAGTTACCAGACGTGAGGCGCAAGCGGATTTCGCGGTGATCGCTGAGCGCCTGTCGAAGGTCTACCCGAACGATTATCCGAAACATTTCAGCGTGGTGATCGAATCGCTGACGAACCTCGTGGTCGGGCAGTTCCGCACGACGTTATACATCGTGCTGGCGGCCGTGGGGTTGTTGCTGTTGATTGGCTGCGGAAACGTGGCGAATTTGATGCTGGCGCGGGCCACAGGCCGGGAGAAGGAATTCGCAATTCGCGCGGCGCTGGGGGCCGGACGGTGGAGGTTGATCCGGCAAGTGCTGGTGGAAAGCGTGATTTTGGCGATCGGAGGCGCGGCGATCGGCACGTTGTTTGCGTGGGGAGGATTGAAATCGCTGGTAGCGGCCATACCGGCCGAAATCATCCCGGCGGAATCTGTAATTCGCCTGAACGCGCCGGTGCTGCTGTTCACGTTGTGCGTCGCGGCCTGGACCGCATTGATTTTCGGATTGGTTCCGGCGTTACAAGCGGCGCGGCGCGACTTGAACGATCCTTTGCGGGACAACGGAAAGGGAACCGGCAGCGGATCCAGGCATGGCAGGTTGCGGGACGTGGTAGTGGTGCTGGAAGTGGCGTTGTCGTTGACGCTGTTGGTGGCCGCAGGGCTTTTGATGCGGAGTTTCGTCGCATTGCGCGATGTGCATCTGGGACTGCAACCCGATCACATTTTGGTGGCGCGGCTGCCCCTGCCGACCGATCGCTACAAAACCGCAGAACAAGTGGCCGGATTCTTCCGTCCGCTGCTCATGAGGTTGAAGGCGTTGCCTGGCGTCGTGGCGGTGACCGAAACCAGCACGCTGCCGCCTTACGGAGGAATCAACACGGAAATTGAAATCCCGGGAAAGACCCACTCGGAAAAATGGAACGCGGTGTTTCAGCTGTGCAGCGAAGGATATTTCCCGGTGCTGCGCATCCAGGTCAAGGACGGCAGGACCTTCACCGAAGCGGAAGTGAACGGCGCGCGGAAGCTGGCGGTGGTCAACGAATCGTTCGCGCAGAAATTTATGGCCAAGGAAAATCCGATCGGTCAGCGCGTACACCTCGCGCAATTGGAGGCGTTTCCGGATTCCCTGAAAGATGCGTGGTTTGAAATCATCGGCGTGGTGGCCGACGTGAAGAATCACGGGCTGCAGGATCCTGTCGATCCGGAAGTGTGGGTACCGTACACGGTGACGGGCTCCGCGGCGCGGGGGGTCCTAGTGCGGACCTCGCAGGAGCCCTTGTCGATGATGAACGCGGTGCGCGACGAAATTTGGGCGACCGATCGAGGGGTGGCGCTGACGATGACGGGCACCCTCGAAAGCTATATCAACTCCTTTTCGTACGCCGGCCCGCGGTTTGGGTTTTTACTGATGACGATCTTCGGGAGTATTGGGCTGGTCTTGGTAACCATTGGCGTCTACAGTGTCCTCGCGTACACGACGGCGAGGAGAACCCACGAGATCGGCATTCGCATGGCGTTGGGAGCCGAGAGCGGGGACGTCCTGGGTTTGGTTGTGAAAATGGGCCTGCGCCTGGTGGCTCTGGGCGCGGGAATTGGCTTGATCGCCAGCCTGATGCTGGCCCGGGTGATCGCTACGCAACTCTGGGGTGTCTCAGCGTACGACCCAGTGACGCTGACGGCGGTGACGGTGCTGCTGTTGGTGACGGGACTCGTGGCCTGCTGGATTCCCGCCCGGCGGGCATCGCATGTGGATCCGCTGGTGGCCCTGCGCTACGAATAACTCTGCGATGTTCGACGCGGCGGCGAAGGTTGGGCGTGGCGGACGAACTTAAAAGAACAGACTCATTGGTTTACGGCTGGGCAAGTGGGGGCGCAGGGTCCTGCGCCCCCAAAGTGGGATGTTCTACGGTTGCGGTGTGCTGGTGGTCGCGGGAATCAGCGCGGATTCAGTTGAGCGTCTAGAACTAGGATGGCGCGGTAGAGGACTTCGACACCGTTGGCGGCGTCTGGCCACGACGTGAATTCCCGGGGCGAATGGCTTATGCCGCCGCGGCTGGGGACGAAGATCATGCCCATGGGCGCGATCTTAGCCATTTTTTGCGCGTCTTGCACGGCGCCGCTGGGTAGGTCCATGGTGGCGAGGTTTAAGGACTTGGCCGCGGCGTAAATTGCGCCTTTCACCGCCGGGTCGGCGCTGGCGGGTTCGGCGTCGTCCAACGGAGTGCACGCGGTTTCGACGTTTTCTTCCTTTTCGATGACATGGAATCTTTCCTGGATCTGCTGCCACATGCGGTCCACGACTCCGATATCGAGATCGCGCAACTCGACGGGGAATTCCGCGCGGCCGGGGATGACATTGACGGCGCCTGGTTCAACCTTCACGTAACCTACTGTGCCGACCTGGCGGCCGGGTTGGGCGCGAACGACGTCGCGCACGGCGAGCACTTCCCTGGAAACGGCGGCGAGGGCATCTTTGCGCCGATTCATGGGTGTCGTGCCTGCGTGGTTGGCAAAACCGGAAGTGACGCACATCCAGCGCTTGAGGCCGACGATTCCCTGGACCACACCAATGGGGACTTTGTTTTCTTCCAGGTTCGGCCCTTGCTCAATATGCAGTTCGACGAAAGCGGCCACCGCTCCATTCGGGATTCGTGCGTCGGTTAGGTGTGCGGGATCCTGGCCGTAACGGCGGAGCCAATCGGCGAGGGTAAGGCCCTGCTCGTCCTTGCGATCGAGAATTTCGGGTCCGAGCTGTCCTGCGGCGACGCCCGACCCCAGCGTGGTCAGGCCGAAGTGGTTGCCTTCTTCGTTGGTCCAAATCACGACTTCGAGCGGATGTCGCGTTTTCACGTTCAGATCGTTCAGAGCGCGGATCACTTCGATGGCACCCATGCTGCCCAGTGCGCCATCGAAATTTCCACCGTGCAAGACCGAGTCGATATGCGAGCCGAACAGCAGGATGGGCAGCTTTTCCGAGCCTGGGCGCAAGCCAAAAATGTTTCCGGCAGGATCGACGCGGGCTTGCAAACCCGCTTGGTTCATCAGGCCAATGACATAGTCCCGGGCAGCCAACTCGGTTTCCGAGAACCCGAGCCGCGTGACACCGCCTTCGGGATTGCGGCCGAACTCGCTGAGTTTTTCGAGCGTGCCTTGGAGGCGTTGCGCGTCGATATGAAATTTGGCAAGACCGGTCTGTTGCGCGCCGGAAAGAAACGACGGAGAGCAAGCCAGGCACAGAATGGCTAGCACAAGACAACCGGTGATTCTCCGAATGTTCCTTACCATTTTTCTTGCCGGACGGTTTGCCGGGCGGGACGAGAACATAGTGGTCTCCCGATTTCGGGGAACGGCTGCACCCGGCACTGGCGGAAAACGGAAGTCGGCATCAGGCCTTCCCCACACGCGAGAGGCTATACAGTGAGGGTGACATCGTCAAGGCCGGTATGCCCCCCGATGGTATGGCCGGAGCGGCCCGCGTCGCGCGCGGTCGGTTTTGCATGGCAAACTGCCGGGATTGTCTGCGCCGCCGCGAAAGTGCGTGCCTCACGCGCGTTCTATACGACTTGCGGCCGAACCTCGAAGGCGGGCGCGATCCTTGCTCACCTTCGAAGCTGTGTCGGTTTGGCGAGACTCACGATAGGCCTGTCCCCCGCGGGACACGGTTTCCCTCCGTGTCCGGCGAGAAGGTGCTTAAGCACCGCGTTCAAGATGTGGTGCTTTTCGCGATTGAGTTCCGCGTCTTCGTAAAAGGAAAGATCCCGGGAACGGCGGACACTCTTTACCGCGCGCAGCACGTAGGCAGCTTCGCATTTCAATGTCTTGAGTTCTTCGCACATATTTCTTTCCGGCGGTCGGGAATTCTATGGCCTGGATCGCGCCGAACAACGGTACTTTCGTACCACGCTGTGGATTTTTTCGTGGCTTGCGGCCGCGTGGCGCCGGAAGAGTTTTCTTTTTTTTCCCGCGCGGGCCGAAACCTATACGGCCGCTGGTCACATCGTACCGGATTTTCGGCGGCATGATCCTGCGTTCACCCGATTGCTCGTGGGCGGAATTGGTCTAGAGTTCCTACCGAGCGAGGGGGAACGTCATCGATCACCTATCCTCTGCGGAACTCAACACACCAGGTCCTGAGCAGCCTGAACAACCGGAACCGCCGCCGCCACAACCGGAGGAACCCGGTCCTCAAGCGCCACGCCCGGAAGTACCCCCGCTGGGACCTGAGGAGCCACACTTACCGCCGCCTGACCCCGATCCTGGTCGACGGCCGGACCCATTGCCCGCGCCTGGCAGCCCAGGCTGGTCCGTTTAGTCCGTTGTACTTGATCAAGAGCGCTTTCCCGATTTACGGCACAAAGTCTTGTCGACGCGCGAAATGAGCCCTTTGGCATCGAAGGGTGCACGGACCTGCAGGTCTTCCTGATCGCCGGGCTGCTCGCCGATGAACAGGATTTTGGGATGCTCCACACCTTCGCCGAAGACAGTTTGCGTGGCGTTTCGCCAGAGGTTGCAGGCTTTGCAATGCTTGGCGCGAGCGCGGAGTTCCTCAATGGTCTGCGCCTGGGGGAAAAGCCGGGGCGCAGAAGGAGTGTGCAGCTGGCCACGGCGTTTGGATGCGAGAGGAGCGTGGCAGGAACGCAGGCACATTGACAGTCTTCGAAACGCGGACCTATACTCCGCGCGTTCTGAGAATTCGGTGAGGTGAGAGGTTTGATGGGCGAAAGGCGGCTCTTGCAGGCGAAGGCGCGAGTGTTGTTGCTCGCGATCGGTGGCATTGCGTTTGCTTCTTCGCTTACGAATAGTGTTTTGGCGCAGGAGCCGCCGAAATATCAGGTCGACGCCGCTTGGCCGCGCGAATTGCCGAACAACTGGATCATGGGCCAGGTTGGCGGTATGGCGGTGGACCGCCAGGATCACATTTGGGTTTTGCAGCGGCCCGGTTCGGACACTCCGGATGAGCTGGGCGCGTCGCTGACGCCACAGCGTTCGCAATGCTGTGTGCCAACGCCGCCGGTGCTGGAATTCGACGCGCAAGGGAATTTGCTGCAGTCGTGGGGAGGGCCGGGCGAAGGATTTGATTGGCCGAAAACCGAGCACGGGATTTATGTGGATAGGGATAACAACGTGTGGATCGGAGGAAATGCGCCGACCGATCGTCAGTTACTGAAGTTCACGCGAGACGGACATTTCCTGAAGCAAATTGGGCATCCTTCGGCCGATCCGCCGAATAGCCTGCGGACAGACATCTTGGGACGGCCGGCGGGGATAGAAGTAGACGCCGAGGCTCATGAGCTTTACGTCGCGGATGGCTACATGAACCGGCGAATCATCGTGTTTGACTCGGAGACTGGCGTTTTCAAGCGGCTTTGGGGAGCGTATGGGAATCCGCCGAACGATGTGGATCCGGGTGCATACAACCTCGCGGGGGCTGAGGATCAACAGTTTCGGAATCCGGTGCATTGCGTGCATATTTCACGCGATGGATTGGTGTACGTCTGTGATCGAACCAACGACCGAATGCAGGTGTTTACCAAGCAGGGAAGATTCGTGAAGGAGTTTTCTTTACGTCCGCAGACGCTGGGGATGGGTTCGGTGTGGCAGTTCGCCTTTTCGAACGATGAGCAGCAAAAATTTCTTTTGGTGGTAGACGGCGAGAATAATGTGATCTGGACTTTGCGACGCGAGGACGGGGTAGTTCTGGGGCAGATGGGACATAGTGGCCGCAATGCCGGGCAGTTTCATTGGGTCCATCAGATCGTGTCAGACTCGCAGGGGAATTTGTATACCGGTGAAGTGGACACCGGGAAACGAGTTCAGAAGTTTGTTTTGCTGCGCGAAAAAAAAGATCAGCGTTGAGATGCGGTTAAAGATTTCTCGGAAACGATCTTCTTCGAAGTAAATCCTTACCTATAAAGGGCAGGTTGCGTGCTTGCGCTTGACAAGCAAGCGGTGTTTTGAAGAGAATAGTTAAGGCGAATAAAAAGCGAATACGCTTGATGCCTTTGCGCCTCTTCCACTCCCATGGCTGCCCCCTCCCTAGCTGCTCTCCGCTCCAAAATCGAGCTTGATCTCCGCGGCCGGGTCGTCTCCCCGTTCAACTATCGCGACCGCAACATATTCGAGATTGTTTCCACCGGAATCCCCGAAATCGATGCCGTCGTGGGCGGACTACCACGGGGCGCGATGACGGAAATTTGCGGCCCGCCCTGTTCAGGGCGCACCAGTTTCCTAATTTCGGCCTTGGCGGCGCGCACCGCCGACGGGGAAGCCTGTGCGCTGGTGGATGCGCGGGATAGTTTCGATCCGTATCTGGCGAGCGCAGCGGGTGTCGCGTTGAATCAGTTGCTGTGGGTGCGCTGCCAGAACGCCGACCAGGCGCTGCGCGCGACGGATCTGTTGATCCAAGGCGGGGGATTCGGGCTGGTGGCCGTCGATCTAAGCGATGTTGCGCCCAAGATCGTGCGTTATGTGCCGTTGAATGCGTGGTTTCGTTTTCGTCGCGCGGTGGAAGACACGCCGACCATTTTAATGGTGGCGGAGCAGGAGGCCAACGCCAAGACGTGCGCTTCGCTGGTCTTGCGATTGAACGCGAAGCCTGCGGAATGGAAGGAAGCAGTGGTGAAGCGCAGTTCCGTTCGGGATTTACGAGATTTGGTGAAGTATCCGTTCGCCCGCCTGTTGAAAGGATTCGAAATTGGCGCAGACGTGGTGAGATCACGCGTGCAATGTGCAAACGATTTGCCCGCAGCGGATGAAAACGTGGTGAATGAAATCATTGTGAACAAATTCGACGCGCGCCACACACGACATCGGGCAGGAGTGTTTGAAACCGTTGTGGGGGCGCAGGATCCCTGCGCCCCAACTCGGCAGTCAGCCAAGCACCGTGCGTAGTTTTATGGCCTTTGCTTGCATTCATATTCCCGAGTTCATGGTGCAATCCGTGGTGCGAGCAGAGCCTGCACTGCGCGGCAGCGCGCTGGTATTAATCAGCGGGAAACCACCGCTATGGAGCGTGGTGGCGGCTAATTCGGCTGCGCTGCGGGCAGGCGTTCAGCTGGGCATGACCAAGGCGCAGGTGACGGAATTTTGCGGTGTTAAGATTCGTCCCCGCTCGGAAGCGCAAGAGCAAGCCGCACACGCGGCTTTGCTGGACGTGGGCTGGAGCATCTCTCCGCGCGTCGAAGATACCGCGGTGGACACCATCGTTCTCGATCTTGAAGGACTCGCATCTTTATTTGGCGCCGACGAAAATAGCGCACGTGAATTGTCGCAGCGCGCGTCTCGTATTGGCTTGATCCCGCACGTTGCGGTTGCTTCCAACATTGAGGCTGCCATTCTTGCCGCACGAGGGTTCGCGGGAATCACCATCGTTCCCGCGGGCGAAGAATTCGCGCCCCTGGGTGAGCTGCCGATCCGAACCCTTTTAACGGATGTGGAAGTGCTGGAAACGCTGGAGCGCTGGGGCGTGGATTGCCTGCGCGCTCTGGCAGCCTTGCCTGTGTTGCAACTTTCGGAGCGGCTGGGACAGGAGGGAGTCCGGCTGCACGAATTGGCACGAGGGGCGCGAGTGCGCTCGCTGGTGCTGGCAGAAGCCAGCTTGAGTTTCGAAGAAGAAATTGAGCTGGAGGATTCTGTCGAAGAGCTAGAGCCGCTGTCGTTTTTGCTGGGGCGATTGCTGGATCAGCTTTGCGCAAGGCTGGAAGCACGAGCCCTGGCGGTACGCACCATACACGTACGATTTGAGCTGGAGCCATCGTTTGAAAAAGACGTGCAAGCCCTGAAAGATGAGTCCCGGAGTAAGACCGCATCAAAAGAATACGTAAAAGTTTTAACGTTGCCCGTAGCGATGCGCGACTCGAAAGTACTGCTGAAATTGGTTCGCTTATCTCTGCAAGCAAATCCTCCCAAGTCGCCCATTCAGAAAATCAGGATGGCGGCCGACACGGCGGCCCTACGTGTGGCGCAGAGCGGATTGTTCGTGCCGCGAGGGCCCGATCCAGAAAAGCTGGAGCTGACCATTGCGCGCTTGGCGAAGCTGGTAGGCGAGTCGAATGTCGGCGTCGCGGAATTGCTGGACACGCATCGAGCGGAAAATTTTCGCATGGCGCGTTGGGCAGGTGGGACAAATTTTCCCAGCACAAAGGTGACCCGAAAGCGGAGGAAGGAGGCAGTATCGTCCGTGGAAAAGCCGCAGAAAGCACGCCAAGTGGCGAGTGGATTTCGCATGATTCGTCCAGCAATAGCGGCGAACGTGGAGGTCAATGAGGAACGGCCGGTACGCGTTTCGTTCGGCGGAATGCAGGGGGAAGTGGTGGCGGCATCGGGCCCATGGCGCAGTTCGGGCGAGTGGTGGCAGGAAGATGGCTGGGATCAGGACGAGTGGGATCTGGCAATTGACTTTGCATTGCCCGGCGGCCTACAGGAAAAAAACGCCAGCTGGTGGCCGCAATACGGGGTGTGCCGTATTTATTACGATGTGCCGCGGCGAAGCTGGTTCGTGCGGGGGTTCTACGATTGATGTACACCGAACTCCATGCGCGATCCGCATTCAGCTTTTTGGAAGGGGCGTCCATCCCTGAAGAATTAGCCAGCGCCTGCGTTGAGCGGGGCATGACGGCGATGGCCGTGCTCGACCGGGATGGCGTGTACGGCGCGCCTCGATTTTACCAGGCAGCCAAAAAAAATCGCATGCAAGCTCACATCGGCGCGGAAATTACGTCGCCCGCCGGATGGCGTTATGCGGTACTCGTGGAATCCCGCGAAGGCTATCAGAATTTATGCCGCGCGATCACGCGGATGAAATTGCGCGCCCGAAAAAACGAAGGGCACATTGCGGCTGATGAGCTGGCGGAATTTAAAACTGGTCTGATTTGTCTGACCGGAGGCGAAGAAGGACCGCTGGCCGACGCGCTAAAAACCGGAGGAATCAGCCGGGGAACAGAATGTGTGCGCGAGCTTTGCGAAATATTCGGCCGCGGGAATGTCTATGTCGAGCTGCAGAGGCATTATTGCCGCGACGAGGAGGTGCGCAATCAGGCGGCAGTGGAGATTGCACGGAAATTGTCTCTGCCATTGCTGGCGACCAATGGTGTATCCCACGCGCAACCAGGTGAACGGGGATTGTTGGACGTTTTCACCTGCATTCGCAATCACTGCAATCTCGCGACGGCCGGACGTCTCCTGAGCCGCAATCCGGAGCGCTACCTGAAAACTCCCGCGGAAATGACGCAATTGTTCGCCGATCTTCCGGAAGCGATCGCCAATACGCAAACGCTCTCCTCGCGTCTGCAATTCACGCTGAAAGACCTGGGATACGAGTTCCCCAAATATCCTGTTCCCAACGGCGGGACGCAAATGCAGTTTCTGCGCGAGTGCACCCGCGACGGGATGATTTCGCGGTACGGCCCGGACAACCAGAAAGCCCGCCTGCAAATCGATCGCGAGCTCGCGCTGATCGAAAAATTGGACCTTCCCGGCTATTTCCTGATCGTGTGGGACATTGTGCGCTTCTGCGCCGAAAAAAACATTCTGGTGCAAGGGCGAGGTTCAGCGGCAAATAGCGCCGTCTGCTACGCGCTGGGAATCACCGCGGTCGATCCCGTCGGCATGGGCCTACTGTTCGAAAGATTTCTCTCCGAAGAACGCGGCGAATGGCCGGACATCGATCTCGACCTCCCGAGCGGCGACCAGCGCGAGCGCGCGATTCAATATGTCTACGAGCGTTATGGGAAATTGGGCGCGGCAATGACCGCCAACGTAATCACCTACCGCGGAAAATCAGCCGCCCGCGAAATCGGCAAAGCGCTCTCTTTCGATCCAGAAACATTGGCGCGTCTGGCCAGTCTGGTCAGTGCGTGGGAATACAAAGACTCCAACGACACGCTGGAACAGCATTTTCAAGACGCCGGCTTCGACCTGAAGCACTCGAAAATCCGCAAATTCTTCGAACTCTGTGTGCAAGCCCAGGATTTGCCCCGCCACCTCGGCCAGCATTCCGGCGGCCTCGTGGTGTGCCAGGGGCAATTGGATTCCGTGGTGCCGCTGGAGCCGGCCACGATGCCGGGCCGCGTGGTGGTGCAATGGGACAAAGAAGATTGCGCCGACATGGGCATCGTGAAAGTGGATCTTCTGGGATTGGGCATGATGGCGGTGCTCGAAGAATCGCTGCAACTCATTCGAGATAATTACAACACCGAAGTGGACCTGGGACATTTGCCCGCGAACGATCAAGCGGTTTACGAGACACTGGAAAAAGCCGACACCGTAGGAATGTTTCAGATCGAAAGCCGCGCCCAAATGGCCTGCCTTCCGCGTCTGCAGCCAAAATGTTTTTACGACATCGTCGTGCAGGTAGCCATCATCCGCCCAGGTCCAATCGTGGGGAAAATGGTGCATCCTTATTTAAAGCGCAGGCAAGGGCGCGAGCCCGCCGAATGTCTGCATCCTTCGTTGGAGCCCGTACTGTCGCGCACGCTGGGAGTGCCGCTGTTTCAGGAACAGCTTTTGCGCATGGCCATGATCGCCGCGGGATTCACTGGCGGCGAAGCCGAAGAACTGCGCCGCGCTTTCGGTTTCAAGCGTTCCGAAAAACTGATGCGCGATGTGGAAGTAAAGCTGCGGCGCGGAATGGACCGCAACGGAATCACCGGTGATATCCAGGACACCATCGTCCAATCGATTACGTCGTTTGCATTGTACGGATTCCCGGAGTCGCACGCTGCCAGTTTCGCGCTGATCGCCTACGCCAGCGCCTATCTGAAATGCCACTTCCTCGCCGCCTTTACCGCGGCCATGCTCAACAATCAACCGATGGGTTTTTATCATCCAGCTACGCTAGTAAAAGATGCACAACGCCATGGCCTGCGCGTGCGCCCCATCGATGTGACGCGTTCAGACTGGCTCTGCACGCTGGAGAAAAATAGCACCGATTTCTCAATGCGCGTCGGCCTGCGCTATGTCAAAGGTCTGCGCGAACAGATCGGCCGCGAAATCGTCCGCCAGCGGAGTATGGAAATGTTTGGCTCCATCGATGATCTAAAACTTCGCGTACCGGCGTTGCAGAAATCCGAATTGACGGCGCTGGCGGAAATCGGCGCATTGAATTTTGTCGCCGGCAAATCCGGTTTTCATCGCCGCGACGCCCTCTGGCAGATCGAACGCATTTCACGCCGCGCAGGCCCACTGCTGGAGTCGTGCGAGGAGGAATGCGAAGCCGAAGACATATCGACCGCGAACGCAGGCCATTCTCCTCTGCTGCAAATGACCGCAGAAGATCGCCTGGTCGCCGATTTCCGCAACACCGGTATGACCGTCGGCCCTCATCCGCTAAGCTATCATCGGCAAAAATTAAAAAGTGAAGGCATTCTCTCTGCAGCAGATCTGCATCATGTGCGCGACGGAGTAGAAGTCCGTGTGGCCGGCTCCGTGATCGCCCGTCAGCGTCCTGGCACCGCGAAAGGTTTCGTATTCCTCAGCCTGGAAGATGAAACCGGTATCTCCAACGCCATCATCACGCCGCAGATTTTTCGGCAGGATCACGTCGTAATCGTCAATCAGCAATTCCTGCTGATCGAGGGCCGCCTGCAAAACCAGGACAACGTGATTTCGGTAAAAGCCGAACGCATTCGCCCGTTATTCCTCACCCGCGCGCAAACCACATCGCACGATTTTCACTGATCCTCGTTGAGAACCTTATCGCCTTCACCGCTCAAGTCCTCCATTCCAGTTCCTCGACGCCGGGACGCCGAGCCAGCCGGTTACGGCTCCAAGACGCATCCATTCAACGCGCGTTGATCACGGAACTCAACAGGTCGCTGGCCCCGTGCCACACGATTTGCACTCCGATGCAGACCAGCAAAAACGAAGACAGGCGCATAATCACACTCATTCCCGTAGGTCCCAGAAGCCGTGCGAGACGATCCGCGAAGCCATAGCAGAGGAATACGCTTAGGGCGATGAGCGCTGAACCAACGAGCGCGGCAAAAATTTCCACGAAATCTGGACCAAGATGCCTCGGCGCGTTTGCGCCAAGCGTAATCGCAACAGAGATCGAACCCGGTCCGACGGTAAGTGGCAGCGTCAGTGGATAAAACGCGTTCTTAAAGATGTCTCGCTGATCAACTTGATGGTGAACCGTGCTTCCGCGGTCGTCGTCCTCATTGCGTTTTAGCATGTCCCAGCCGGTGGAAATAACCACCAAGCCACCGCCGACCTGTACGATAGGCAGCGAAATTCCAAAAAACGCCAGGATGTGCGTCCCGATCAGAAAAGACACCACCAACAGAATAAAACTATTAATCGCAATGCGCTGGGATAGCAGCCTGCGCTCCGGCGGTGTGTAGTCGTAAGTTAGCGCCAGAAAGATAGGGCTGCCGCCAAGCGGGTTCACAATCGGAAACAGCGCAGTCAGAAGAAGAAGCGTCGTCTTCAGGCCTTCGAGCAAGTCGCCCTCCGGATTGGCGAGTATATCCGAGCACAACCCGGACGCAAGCGATCAAGCGCGTTGCGCCACCACGATTTTTGCCGTGGTCACCGCCTGGCCTACGTGCCGCTGCGTGTGGTCAGCAACGTGGACCAGAAGACCACCAACCGTTGTTGGCAAGGCCTTCTTGCCGACGGCCCGCGATTCTTCCAAATCCGTGCGCGCAAGCGCGCGTACGCGTGCGGCGCTCCGCGCCAACGCGGAGCTAAGCTCGGCGAACAGCATTCCGCGGTCGGCACTTGCTGCCCCTTCGTCCTTCAACGCGGCCAATTGGTCCTGCGTCAACCGGTCACCTTCCGCGTAGGTCAGCAGCCGATCGAGGCTTCGCGCCACGTGCCGAAGATGAAAAGCCACCGACGCCAGACCAGCCGGACGCGCGTTTAACTCCGCATCCGTCAGCAAGCCGCACCATTTCTGCAGGTCTTCGCCGGCAAGTTCCAAGGCATGAAGTACCGCTCGCGGAACGGCACTGATTTCTGCCATCGTGCCGCGCAGCCACGGTTCCGGTAACGCCGCGCTGACCACTTTGCTCCCCGGCGGTTCGCTAGAGCTCATTTGCAGTCGTCTCCCAGATTAGAAAGCCATAATCTCCACGGTCTGAGAAATCGATTCTAGAACAGAACTCGCACCTTGCCGAACGATACGCCGTAGGCTAGAGTCTCGGTTCCACAAAAAGGGAAGACTATGGCCAAAAGGGCAAAGGAACCTAAGAAATCGCAGCCGAAAGGGAAAAGCGGCGAGAGCGTCCGCATCCTGATCTCCCGCGCTCGGCTTCAGCGCCGCATTACTGAGTTGGCTCGCGAAATTCGCAAAGATTTCCCCAACGAGCCGCTGCACTTGGTCGGCGTCTTGAAAGGCGCCGTATTTTTCCTCACCGATCTGGGCAAGCAGATTCCCGGCGACGTGTCGTTCGATTTCATCGCGGTCGCCAGCTATGGCCTCGGCACCCATTCCTCCGGCCAAGTGCGGCTCACCCGCGATTTAGACGCCAGCATTGAAGGGAAAACCGTGATCGTGGTCGAAGACATCCTCGATACCGGCATGACGCTGCAATACTTGCTGCGCGTCTTTGAACAGCGCAAGCCCAAGCGCATTCGTGTCGCCGTATTGCTGGACAAGCCGGAGCGCCGCATCGCCGCAGTTCACGCGGACTACGTCGGGTTCACCATCCCCAATGAATTTGTGGTCGGCTTTGGACTGGACTACGCGGAGCGTTACCGTAACATGCCCGACGTCGGCGTGCTCTCACTTGGCGCGGACAGTTCCAAAGCCGCGAAGGCCTGACGACCGCCCGCAATACGCCTCGCAGTAACCTTTCGCAGCAACGTTCGCCGAAAACGGCGCGCGTCTGCCACGCCTGCTATAATGAATACTTTGATGAATCCCTCTAATGCAAACACTGAAGTGGTCGCCGAAAAGGTAAGTCCGGAAGCCTCCGCTGAAGTTCTCGCAACGCTGGCGGAGATCGGCGAAGAGGTGAACGCCTCGCTCGATCTCGACGAGGTGCTGGCGCGAACCGCTGCGCTGATCAAGCGCCACATCGACTACGAAATATTTGGCGTGCTGATGTTCGAGGGTGATGGATCGTACCTGAAGCATCGCTTCTCGATCGGTTATCCGCGCGACCTGGCGGACAACCTACGGGTTCCTCTCGGGCAAGGAATCAGCGGCACCGCGGCCGCGACCGGTCACCCCGTGCGCGTGAGCGACACGCTGAAGGATTCCCGCTACATCCATGCCATCGATAACGTGAGGTCGGAACTCGCTGTGCCGCTGATGCTTCAGGGAAAGTGTATCGGCGTGCTCGACATTCAGAGCCGCCACCCCGATTACTTCACCCGCGACCAGCAGAGTATTTTGACTTTGCTGGCCAGCCGCCTCGCGGTGGCGGTCGAAAACGCCCGGTTATTTCAGCAGGTGCGTGCGCAGGCCGCCACTCTCTTGCTCCTGAATGAAGTCGGCCGGGAAACCAGCTCGATCCTGGACGTCGAGGAGTTACTGCGCCGTGCCGCCGAGCAAACCAAGCGGGTGATCGACTACCAGATTCTGAGCATCATGCTTTACGACGAAGAGCTGAAGGTTTTTCGCCACCGCATCGACGTGAAACACGGGCATCGTGTGCAGGGAAAATTGCGTGCGGCGGCCAGCGAAGGCATCGTTGGCGCGGCGGCAACGCTCAAAGAGCCGGTACTGGTGCCCGACGTGACCAGCGATCCGCGTTATCTGGCCGTCAACCCCGAGACGCGCTCCGAGTTGGCTATCCCCATGATTCACAAAGGCCGGGTGATCGGTGTGCTCGATCTCGAGAGTCCCCAGCTGAACTATTTCACCGACGACCACGTGCAGATACTTTCGATTCTGGCAGCGAATTTCGCGGTTTCGCTGGAAAACGCTCGGTTGTACGAGCAGGTTGCCCGTGATGAAGCGCGCCTGGAGCGCGATCTACAAGCCGCCAAGCGCATTCAAGGTGCGTTGCTGCGCCCGGTGCCCACGGAAGATTTTGGATTGGATATGGCGGCGCGCTATGTTTCCGCGCGGGAAGTCGGTGGCGATCTGTACGATTTTCTGCGCTACGGTCCGCACCAGCTCGGTATCGCGCTGGGTGACGTCAGCGGCAAGGGAACAGCGGCGGCGCTCTACGGTGCGGTGGCGATCGGAATCATGCGCAGCCTGGCGCCGCAGAAGCTGCAGCCCGCAGAAATGTTGCGTCAGATGAACCAGGTGATTGGCGAACGCCGCATCGAGGGCCGGTTCATGACCGCTTGCTTCGCGACGTGGCAGAAAGGGCGCAGCAAGTTGCGCGTGGCGAATGCCGGTCAATCGCAGCCGCTTTTGTACAAAGAGGGCCGCTGCGGGAAGGTCGAGCTCACCGGTTTTCCTCTCGGCATTTTTGAAGAGGTCACATACGACGAATGGGGAGTTACGCTCGCGCCTGGCGATATCCTGGTGTTTCATTCCGACGGCATCGCGGAGACGGCCAACAGCGAAGGCCAATTCTTCGGCACCGAGCGCTTGCGCAAGACCATCGAAGAACAGCACGAACTGAACGCAGCGGAACTCGCAGACCGGGTCTTTCGCGAGGTCGAGTGGTTCGCGCAAGGCGCGCCCCTGGCTGACGATCGCACACTCGTCGTGCTCAAGGTGCGATGAGCGGACCCGCGGAAATTTCCCCCAGGAAGCATACTTTCGTGGATCCCGCCACGTTTACGCCTCATTTCTCGTGGAAAAAGTCGGGGAATCGCGCACCGCGCGCAGAGTCGGTCGCGTGCGAAGGCGTGCGGTTGCCGGATATTGCCGCAAAGATCGGCACTCCGGCCTACGTTTATAGCCGTGCCGCCATCGATGATTCGCAGCAGGAGCTGCATCGCGGACTCGGCTCGCTCGCACATACCCTCTGCTTCGCGGTGAAATCGAACGGCAATCTGTCGATCCTGAAGCACCTGGCTAGGTGTGGCGACGGCTTCGATATCGTCTCTGGTGGCGAACTCGCGATGCTGCAAGGCATCGGCGTGTGCGGCGACCGCATCGTTTTTTCCGGGGTCGGCAAGACACGCCAAGAAATTCGCGAGGCGTTGCGCTACAGGTCAGCGGAAAGGGGGTGCCGCGGCGGAATTCTTCTTTTCAATGTGGAATCGGAACCGGAACTGGAGATCTTGCTGGAGGAGTCTTCGCGCAATGTGAAGCGTGGCGGTGAGGTCCCCGCTGTTTCCATTCGCGTGAATCCGGACGTGAAGGCCGGGGGGCATCCTCATATCTCCACCGGACGCCTCGAACACAAGTTTGGGCTCAACTGGGACGAGGCTCGGGGTTTGTATCTGGCTCATCGCGAATCAAATTGGATCCGCTGGCAGGGAATTAGCGTTCACATCGGCTCGCAAATTATCACCATGGATCCGTTTCGGCGCGCGCTGCGCCGTCTGTCTGGCTACGTTGCGGAATTGCGGAAGAACGGAATTGTGCTGAAGTATCTCGACTTCGGCGGCGGCCTCGGAGTCCGCTACACCAACGAAAAGCCTCCTTCCCGTGAAGCCTATGCGCGCATCGTGGCGCGAATGCTCCGCCCACTCGGCTTGCATCTCCTGCTGGAGCCGGGCCGCACGATCATCGGGCCCGCCGGCGTGTTGCTCACCCGGGTCATCTACCTAAAGCAAAGCCGCGGCAAGACCTTCGTCGTCGTGGACGCCGCCATGAACGACCTGATGCGCCCCGCCCTCTACGGCGCCGTGCATCCGATCACCAAGGTCACCCGCGACAAAAAAAGCAGTCACCAGCGTCAGCGAGTAGACATCGTGGGCCCGGTCTGCGAGACCGGCGACTGTTTCTTGCGCGATTGGCCCCTCGATCGAGTCCAAACCGGCGACCTGCTCGCGATCTGGGTAACCGGCGCCTACGGCATGAGCCAAGCTTCGAACTACAACGCCCGCCGCCGACCCCCTGAAGTCTTCGTAGCAGGCAACAAGTTCCGCCTGATTCGTCGCCGCGAATCCCCCAACGATCTGTTACGCGGCCAATTCCGGGCGTAGCAGAGCGCTGCTGTTTGCCCGGAGCCTCGAAGGCCTCCATCCCGTTCCACTCCACTAGGCCGGTTCAACTCCCGCCAACCGCCTTTAGGATCCACCCGTGCGAAAAACCTCGCGTTTGATACCGCATTACTAAAGAAAGTTCGCACAGCAAATCAGGAAAATGACGGTTCCGATGGCTTTCGCGGCAGGAAATCAGGTTTCGCCCCATTTGAGCTTGCTGTGCAAGATCTCGAAATACGACTTCTTCTGGGGCTGGATCAGCTTCAGCCGCTCCGCAGCCCGCTTCATGCGGACCTGATCACCAGGTTGCATGGGTATGCCGGTCTGTCCGTCGAGGGTCAGGAAGACGGATTCCGTGCCAACGGATAGATTGACTTCAACCTCGGACGAATCGCGAATCACCACCGGCCGATCGCTCAAGGTATGCGGGCAAATCGGTGTGATCACCCAGGACTCGACCGACGGGTGCACGATCGGCCCGCCAGCGGAAAGGGAATAGGCGGTCGAGCCGGTCGGCGTCGCCACAATTAACCCGTCCACCCGGTACCGGCATACAAATTCGCCGTCGATCATTAGTTCCAGATCGATCATGCGCGCGAGTGCGCCTTTGTTGATGACCGCTTCATTCAACACTGTTTGGCATTCGATCGTTTTGCCCTCACGAATGAGGTCAACGTCCAGCATGACCCGTTCGCTCGATGGCAATTTTCCGGCCAGCGTCTCTTCCAGGGCCGGATACATCTCCTCCAGCTTGAAGCTGGTGAGAAAGCCAAGGCTTCCCATGTTGATCGGCAAGATCGGAATGCCCAATCGCGCCGCAACCCGCGCGCCGGCGAGCAAGGTGCCGTCTCCACCGAGCACCAGCAAAAGCTGCGAACCTCTGGCGACTTCGTCGCGGGTCAGGCCCTTCGAGGAGTCATCGAGCACGCTGGCTGTTTCGGTGTCGTACAGCACGTTGATTTTTCGTGCTTCAAACCAGCGGAGAAGCGGAGGTACAACCACGGCTAAGCTGGAACGCCGGGGGCGGGAAATAATTCCGACTGTTTGAAAAGACGCCGAGGGCTGCATGTATGCTTGCGATTCTACTCCAGCCCCTTTTTGCGCGCGCGGAGAAAATACTCCTGATTGCCTTCGGCGCCGGGCAGCCGGCTGGGACAAACGGCCAGGACTTCGAGCCCCGCCTTAAGGGCGGCGGTTCGGACTTTCTCGACGGCTTTTTCATGCAGCGCCGAATCATTAACGATGCCGCCGGCACCGACGTCTTCTCTCGGCAGCTCGAATTGAGGTTTGACGAGGATGAGCAGGTCCGCGCCTGACTTCGCAACGATCGATGCCGGCAGCAAAATTTTGCCGGCGGAAATGAACGAAACATCAATGACGACGAGTTGGATGGGTTCGGGAATATCTCGGGGACTCAGTTCCCGGGCATTGCGATCGATGCGCACGACGCGGCTGTCCTGGCGCAGTTTCCACGCCAGTTGATCGACGTTCACATCCACTGCATAGACGCGCGACGCGCCTTTTTGCAGCAGGCAATCGGTAAAGCCTCCGGTTGACGATCCGATGTCGAGGCAAACGCGATGGGCCGGATCGATCGCGAAATCCGCCAGCGCGCCTTCCAACTTGATGCCACCGCGGCTGGCGTACTTTTGAGCCCGGCTGGTTACTGCAACTCTCGCATCGGTCGCAACAGAAGCGCCCGCTTTGTCCGCGCGGATGTCGTCAATCCAGACTTCACCGGCGAGGATTATGGCTTGCGCTTTGGCAGCAGACTCGGCCAGGCCGCGTTCCACAAGTAGAAGATCGAGACGCTTCTTGGCGGGTCTGGATTTCATGCTGACGCCAAACCGGTTAGGCGCGGCGAAGAACCAGAAACTCCGCAATGTCGCGGAGCCGCGCGGCTTTTTCGGCAAAGAGCGCAAGTTCGGCGATCGCGCGTGTCGCCAAATCGTTGGCGATTTCGTGTGAGCGCTCTAAGCCGTAGACAGCGGGATAGGTAGCTTTTTGCTGGGCGATGTCTTTGCCCGCCGTTTTTCCGAGCGCCGTGGAAGATTCTTCCACATCCAGAATGTCGTCGGTGACTTGAAACGCCCAGCCGATTTTTTCACCGAAACGCCGCAAGCGGGCTACGTCATCTTTACTCGCACCGACGCACAACGCTCCGGCGGTAACCGAAGCGCGAATCAACGCAGCGGTTTTGGAGCGATGGATGTATTCGAGCATTTTCTTCGCTACGGGTTTACCTTCGGCTTCCAAATCGGCAACTTGGCCACCGACCATGCCGTTCACGGTGCCGGCCGCGGTGGCAATTTCGGTCAGCATGGCCACACGGCGCTCGGCATCGACGGGAGCTGCGGCCACGACTTCGAAAGCCAAGGTAAGCAGGGCATCGCCGGCGAGAATGGCCGTCGCTTCGCCGAATTTCTTGTGCGATGTCGGCTTGCCCCGCCGCAAATCGTCGTTATCGAGCGCGGGCAAGTCGTCGTGAATCAGCGAGTAGGTGTGGATAAATTCGATGGCGCAGGCCGGATGCAAAGCGGGCGTCACGTCGTCGGCGAAAATTCGGGCTGTTTCCAGACACAGAACCGGGCGGATACGCTTGCCTCCGGCCAGGACGCTGTAGCGCATGGCTTCGTGAATGGAAGCGGGCGGAGTCGTTTCCGAAGGCAGCAACTTTTCCAGCTGGGCGTCGACGGCTACGCGGTCTTCTTCAAAGAAGGCGGGAAGAGTCATCGGCGCGGGAGCGGAAGGGACCGGAGTGTTCGCAACCGTCACGATTCGTTCTCGCGCTCGGGATCGAAAGGTTCGGGGGTGAGTTTGCCGTCCGCTTTTTTGAGGAGGATTTCGACGCGGCCTTCGGCCTCTTCGAGTTGCTTCTGGCATTCACGGGAAAGGGCCACGCCTTCTTCAAATAACTTCATGGCGTCGTCCAGAGATAGCTGCGGACTTTCCAGCCGACGCACGACTTCCTCCAGGCGCACGAGCGACTTCTCGAAATCCGGCTTCTTGGAAGGTTCGGGCTTTTTGACGGGAGTTGAGTTCACGCGATGACGCCTCGTTTGCGCCTCACACTGGCAGCGCACTCCGTTGTATGTGGCACGAAACATTCTAAGGCACGCGGAAGAAAGGAGACAATCGCTTTGTGCTGGGGGCTTGCGGAGTTGCCGGCGGCGGCCAGGCAAGGATGAATTGGGGTCTGGCGTAGGTTGAGGTCCTACGCCTATCGTGGTCGGATAGGCTCAGGATGACCGTGTGGGCAGGACGCGACACTGCGGTTTCGGTTCAGGAGCGGACCTTGCGAGAGTCGGGGCTGGTCGTTCGTTGCTTGGCTGCTGACTGCGGTTTTATGGTGCGGGAGTTAGCGTTAGCGTGTGCTTGCGTTCTTTGGCTTCGGCAGCGTCGGTGAAGGAGGCGAAAATCGGGTTGCCTTCGTACCAGTAGGAGAATTGATCGGAATAGTGGCTGCTGCCGGGTTGGCCGGATTGGCCCGCGGGGAGGAGCAGGATGGATTCGTCCCAGTTGGCCGGATTGGCCACGAAGCGCATCGCGGGACCATGATCCTTGGTGGCGGCGCGGACGCTGTAACTGGTGCCGGATTGCGGCTTGCCGGTGATGCTTAGCAGCTTTTTCAGCAAACCTTCACGGCCGATGGGATGCAGCATGTCCAGGGAATTGAATCGCTTCCATGACCAGTCTTCGATGCGAGGACTCTTCGAGTCTTCCGCGAGTTGAGCGACGGCGCGGTCAGCAGCAGCGACAAGCAAGGCGTCGTAGGACTTATAGGTTGACGGCAGCCACTTTGCGGGGCGATCGGTGAGCACCTTTTGCAGAAATGTGGTCGTCCGCCAGCGATATAGCTTGGTCTGGTCGCTCAGGTACGGTTCCAGAATCAAATTCAGGGCGGTGCGGCGGAATGCCACCAAGAAGGAAACTACGGGCGAATCGGCGTCGGCCATTCCGTTCCAGTCTTTGAGGCCCTCGATCAGTTTTTTCGCGCGATCGTCTTTCGGCGCGGCGATCTTGGCGGCTGCGGACAGCTGATCTGCGAGGAACAAGTGGGGATAGCTGAACGTGTCGGTTTGCACCTTCAGCATGTCAGTGGGGCGCAAACCGTGCTTGTCATGAAGGAGATCGTAGATGCGCGCGGTGCGATAGGGTTCCTCCCAGCGATCGGTCAAATAAGGTTTGTAGTTGGGGCCGACGACGCGGGCGTTGGCAGTGACGATCAGGCCGCTGTCGGGATTCAGCGCTTGCGGAAGTTGATCGAAGGGAATGTACCCGATCCATTCGTAGTCGTCGCTATCGCCCGGATAGGGAATTTCGCCGTGACCTTTCTTTCGGATGGGAACATGCGCGGCCATGATGTAGCCGATATTGCCTTCGACATCGGCGTAAACGGCGTTCTGCCCTGGTCCCCAGACCTTCTTGAGGAGGTTGCGAAATTCTTCCCAGTTTTGCGCTTTGCCTAGCCAGTTGTAAACGTTGGAGAGGCCGCCCGGTTCGGTAGCCGTCCAGCGCAGGGCGTAGGATTTGCCGGCTTCGTTACGAACGATCGGGCCGTGGCGAGTCACGACCAGCCGTAGATGTTCGTCAAGCTGACCTTTTACGTGGATGACTTCGTCGAAGACTTGGGCCTTCACCCATTTTCCGTTGACGCGATATTCGTCGGCCGCAGCGGGGTTGAATGTTTCGGTGTAAAGGTCCTGTACATCAGCTCCGTTGTTGGTGAAGCCCCAAGCGATCCGGTCGTTGTGGCCGATGACGACGAGCGGGGCGCCGGGCAGCGTGAAACCTTTCACGTTCCACCCGGGCGCGGTAAGGTGGATTTCGTACCAGATCGGCGGAAGCGAAAGCTCCAGGTGGGTATCGTTGGCAAGGAGCGGCCTTCCGGTTGCGGTGTGGTCGCCGCTGACGACCCAATTGTTGCTGCCGAGGCTGTGGCGAATCTCGCGGGTGGAATTCTGGAGGTAGCCGAGGACCGAACTCGCTAACGCAGCTGTTAAGTCGGGAACACTTTCTCGGCCGATTGTATCGGTTGGTGGTGTGAATCCCGCCTTGAGCACAGCATCATCGGATTCCATGTCGTCATCATCATCGTCGTCCTCGTCGTCGGGATCGACGCGGGAGCGCTGCGAACCATCGTTCACGACGTTTGGCTCGCCGACGACAAAATGATCCATGGCGGCGTCGGGCGAAAACAGATCTTTGGCGCGTTCCGCGCCGACGCGGTCGGTGACTTTGGCGCGATCGATCTCTTCCTCCCAGGTGTCGGTAAGGGTTTGATACATGTAGCCGGAAATGACGAGGGTATCGGTGGGCTGCCAAGGTTGTGGTCTGTATTTCAGCAGGGAAAATTCGAGCGGCAGCTAGTTGCTGTGCTGTGAGATGAAATGATTGACGCCGCGAGCGTAGGCGGCGAAGAGCGAGCGGGAGGCGGGGTCCATCAGACCGATGCCGCGATCGGCGGCGCGGCCGAAGCCCATAGTTCGGAATCGCTTGTCGACGTTGAGGGTGGCCGGACCGAGAATCTCGGATAGCTGGCCGCGAGCGACCCGGCGGAGGAGATCCATTTGCCATAGCCGGTCTTGCGCCATCACGTAGCCCTGTGCTTCGACCATGTCTTGGACAGAATTCGCGCGGATATGCGGGACGCCCCAGTGGTCGCGTTCGACGATGACTGCTTTTTGCAGGTCGGCAAGAGCGATCGAACCGTCGAGCCTTGGCAGAGGTCGATAGACAAACCACCAAACCGTCGCGGCGATGACGACGACGATGATGGTGAAGGTCCAAAACAAGGCGCGTAGGACAAGTCGCAAGCTGGCTCCCGCTCGTAGGGCGAAACTGTGAGTGTAGAAGAGCAGGGATTGGTGCGCAACCGGGCGGACTTGGTGTGATCAGGTGTAGTACGGAAAAAACTGCCCTTCGCAACTCGGGGCGAACAGCGCTGCGCGGACTCCGCCCTTGCGCCACATGTTTGTTGCGCGCGCTGCCGGGACACGCAAACCGGTCACCTTGGCCCGGTTTGTGCTGATACAATGCGAAACGGGGGCCATCCCAACTTCGTATGTTTGCCGTTCGGTTGATCGGGGTGCTTGCGCTTGTCGCGCTGAATGGTTTCTTCGCGGCGGCGGAGTTCTCGCTTGTCGCGGTGCGTTTATCGCGAGTGCGGCAGCTGGTGCGAAAGGGAAATGCTCGCGCGAAAGTCGTTGAGGGCTTGCTGAGCGATCTGCACCGGGTCGTTTCCGGCGTGCAATTGGGCATAACACTTGCGAGCTTGGCGCTTGGCGCGCTTGGCGAGAACACGCTCGCAAATCTGCTGCAAACGCTGTGGCCCGCGGGCGGCGGAGCGCGAGCAGCGCTCCTTGCGCACGCTGCGGCACTCGCGGGCGCCTTCGCATTGCTGAGCGCCGTGCATGTGGTAATCGGCGAGTTGGTACCCAAGACGGTGAGTCTGGCGCGGGCTGAACGCGTGGCGTTGCTGATTGCGCGGCCGTTTTCTTGGTTTCTGAATACGTTCCGGTGGGCGATTGACCTGCTGGACGGGATTTCCGGCGCGATTGTGAAGGCGCTGGGTGTATCGGAACCACAGGGGCATAGTGCCGCGCATTCCACCGAAGAGCTGCAAATTCAGATTCAGCAGGCGCGGGAACGCGGGTTGATCGCGCCGGGCGAAGAGAAATTTATCGTCAGCGCGATCGAACTGGGCCAGGTGCAAGTTCGCGAAATCATGGTCCCGCGGCCGGACATGCACGTGCTGCCGGTGGAATCCACTTTGGACGAAGTCCTGCGGGCATTTGCGACGACGCAGCGGTCCCGCATTCCGGTGTATCGCGGGACAGAAGATCAAGTGCTTGGTTTCGTGCACATCAAGGACATGCTCTGGGTACTGCAGGATCGCGAGCGGCGGCTGGAAGAAAATCTCGCGCCGGCTCCTTTCGATCTTCGGCGAGTGATTCGCGAAATTTTGATTGTGCCGGAGACGAAACCCGCGAACGAGCTGCTTAGCGAATTGCGCAACCGGCGTGTGGGGATGGCCTTGGTGGTGGACGAGTTTGGCAGCATCCTTGGACTGGTGACCCTGGAGGACATTCTGGAGCAAGTGGTGGGCGAGATCTACGATGAGTTCGATGTCGTCGAGCGGCCGCTGACGCTTGCCGACGGCGCGGTCATTTTCGACGCGGCTTTGAACGTGCGCGATCTCGACGCGCAGTACAACATCACTTTGCCCGAGGATCCTGCCTACGCCACCGTTGGCGGTTTTGTACTCGATCAGCTCGGCTTCATTCCGCGGGGCGGCGAAAGCTTTGAGTATGGGAATTCGCGGTTTACCGTTGTGGAGATGGACGGCAAGCGCGTGGCGCGCGTGAAGATCGAGCGGATTCTTTCATTGAACGACGCGCAAAAGATAGGACTACCTGTGGCGGATTCCCCGCAGGCCGCCGTGGGCGTGGACGCCGCTAAATCCCACTCTGATTCGCCTGCGCGAAGCCGATAAATGGCGCGCCACGTCCTGCAGCGCTTCCTGCTCACGTTGCCGGCGTTGTGGCTCGTTCTGACGCTGGTATTTCTGATGATTCACATCGTGCCGGGGGATCCCGTCGAGCAGATGCTTGGCGAGGGAGCCGCTCCCGGTGAAATCGTGCAGTTGCGGCACGCACTCGGGTTAGATCGGCCGTTATTGACGCAGTACGGACACTATCTGCGGCAGCTTGCGCGTGGCGATCTTGGGCAATCGTTCAAATTTCAGGCCCCGGTGCGGCGGATTATTTTTGAGCGTTACCCGGCGACTTTGAGCCTGGCGTTTCTCGCATTGATCGTTTGCGCGGCGATTGCCATTCCAGCGGGAATCCTGGCCGCATACCGACGGGGACGTGGGGCGGACAGGGCGGTGGGAGTCTTTACGCTTTTTGGTCTTGCGGTGCCTAACTTCGCGCTGGGGCCCGTTCTGATTCTGGTTTTCTCGATTGAATTGGGGCTGTTGCCGGTATCGGGGCGCGGCGGACCGGCTTATTACATCTTGCCGGCTGCGACGCTGGGCGCGGCGCTTGCGGCGATTCTCACGCGCATGGTTCGGGGGTCGATGCTCGAGGAATTGTCGAGCGACTATGTGCGGACCGCTCGGGCCAAGGGGCTTTCGATGAGCACCGTACTGTTTCGGCATGCATTCCGCAATGCGCTAATTCCCATCATTACCATTTTGGGTTTGCAATTCGGGACTTTGCTGGCCGGCACGATTGTTACGGAGACTATTTTTTCGTGGCCTGGAATCGGCAGGCTTACGGTTCAGGCAATCTCTTCGCGAGATTACCCGTTACTGCAGGGATGCATCCTCGTGATTTCCGTATCTTACGTGCTTGTGAATTTGCTTACCGACGTGCTGTATTCGGTTATCGATCCGCGGGTGAGACTGTCGTGAGATTTCTTGCCATCGTGCGGCAGTTTTTGGGCCAGAGCATCCTGGCGCGCATGGGATTTTCGGTGGCGATGCTTTTGATTTTCGCGGCGCTGCTGGCGCCGTGGATCGCGCCTGCCAATCCTGCATCGCAAGATTTGCCATCGCGTCTGGAAGCACCTTCGCGCGCGCACTGGATGGGGACGGATGAGCTGGGGCGGGACACGTTGTCGCGGACTCTATATGGAGCGCGCGTGTCGCTGCTGGTGGCCGCGTCGGTGGTGTTTGGCTGCGGGTTTACCGGCTTGATGGTTGGTATGCTGGCAGGGTACGCAGGCGGATGGTTCGACCGGTTTGTGAATTTATTGCTGATCAACGCGTTTTTGTCTTTTCCTGGGATTTTGCTGGCAATCGCGTTCGCCGCGTTCCTGGGACCGGGGGTCAGCAAGGTAATCCTCGCATTGGTGATCACCGGTTGGGCGGGTTACGCTCGGCTGGCGCGGGCCCAGGTGCTGAAAGTGAAGGAACTGGAATTCATCCTCGCGGCGCGTTCGCTGGGAGCGTCGCATGCGCGCATTTTGGCCACACATCTTTTGCCGAATATTCTGCAGCCGGTTTTGATTCAGGCGACGATTGGGATGGCCGGAGCGATTCTGGCGGAGTCTACGCTCAGTTTTCTAGGACTGGGCGTTCTTGCACCAGTGCCCAGCTGGGGCGCGATGCTGAATGATGCGCGCAGTCATCTTTTTGACGCGCCGCACCTGGTTATTTTTCCGGCGTTGGCGGTGATGATGGCGGTGCTTGCGTTCAATTTGCTTGGTGACGCCTGGCGCGATTGGCTGGATCCGCGGACGCGATCGCAAATGGCGGTGATGGATTTGACGCGCTGACTGTCTTTTACCGAAAAGCATCTGCGACTGGATGTGGGAAGTCTTGTGAGCTCCAACGGTTTTTGCTAGCCCGAAAATGCGCTCGCTTCCCTTCGAATCTCACGATGAACGGAAAGCGGCCGCACCTTGTGCGAGCCGGCGTGTAGCCTACTGTTTCGCGGCCAAGGTGACTGCGGCGCCGCGTCCCAACGCTAGCGTGCGGGCCGCGCTTCCTTTATTCACCGCGATCTCCACGTACCCACTTGACCCGATGTAAGCGATTGGCTCGCCGGCACTGCCCAGGGCAAATGTTTCCACGAGCCGGGAGACCGGATGCGTTCCTACCTGAAGATCGATTTTGCCGGCTTTTCGTGCTTCCTCGGAAAAATCCTCTGGCCGTAAATTCGTGATGAGATTTCCGAAACTGTCTACGCGAATGACGCTACCTTTCAATACTCCATCCGTTGCTTTGGGCCGGGGCATGGCAAATTTCTTGTAGTCTTCGATCACATCGCCCATGGCTGCGGTCTGGCCGCTTTTGGCAAGCCATGCAGCGACGGGCGCAAATACATCGCGACCGTGGAAGGTTTTGCTCACTGGTTGCAGGTAGTAATGCTCGACGTTTGCGTGACGCACTATGGCGGTCGGGTCGCGTTCGTAGATCAGGGAGAGTACGCCATTGTCGGGAGCCACAAAATATTGATTTTCGGACGTGACCAGAAGCGGACGTCGCTCGGTACCCACGTCTGGATCGACCACTACGACGTGAATCGTGCGCGCCGGAAAATAGGAATAGGCTGCGCCAATCGCGAGGGCACCGTCGAGCAAATCGTACGGAGTGACGTGGTGTGTGATATCGACGATGGTAACATCGGGATTTATCTTAAGAATGACACCCTTGAGGGTGCCAACGAGGTGATCACTGGTTCCGTAGTCCGTGGTCAGTGTGATGATTGAGTTCGACAATGGGTTCTCCCGCCCTCGGTCGTTCTGGAGAGGCCCCGCAGGCGAAATGGGGAGACGCCTCGCACATCTTCACGCTAACGGACACGCGCGTCACCGTCAAGAATGCACGGGGCATTTGCTGTGTATTCGCTAACCTCCTCTTGAGCGAAAGGTGCTGAGGCGCCGGGGCCAGAATTTGACGTAGTTCGCAGCGCGCGTTGGGTTAAGGAAGGATACGGCAGCTGGAGCTGGTGCACGTGCGTCGGCTAGCGAGGGAGGCCGCGTCGATTGTGGGCGAAGGGAAGAGCGGAGATCGCGACCTACGACTCACGGAAGCAGCCTGTCAAGCCATCTAAGAATGTAACTGTGGCTGGTGTTGTCGAGACATTTGAAATGTAACCGAAGGTTTTTTGATGTTGTTGCGGCTGCGGGAAAATGGGAATCCCGCGTCGTTTACGGGATTCCCAAGCGGCGGCTTTTCCACAGCCGTTGGCCCGAAAAAGAAATCCGAGGACGTCCCCCCGACGAGCGGGGTGAGGTTCGCAACACGCGCAGGCCACTGCTGGAATGCCTGAAGCAATGGTTCGAAGAGACCTTAGCCATGCTGGTACGGGGAAAAGTTCGGCCAGTTCCAGTTTCAGCCGTTCTGTGGCGACTATGAAGAAAACATATACGGATAAATAGGGCCAGTACCTGGCGTTCATCCACTACTACGGCAAAATCGACGGATGTTCGCCCTCAGACGCCGAGATGCAGCGGTACTTTTTGGTCTCTCCGCCGGCCGTACATCAGATGGTCTTGACACTCGAAGCGCGCGGACGTATCGCGCGAACTCCCGGGCAGGCCCGATCAATCCATCTGCTGCTCTCACAAGATGAGCTACCCGACTTGGCCTAGCTGACCGGGTCAACCAGATCGTCAAGATCGTCAAGACGGTCTGTGATTGACGCTTACTTCTTTCAGGCGAGCCGGAAGATGGTACGAAAGAGTGCAGACAAAAACTGTGCTGAAATGGACAGTATTGCGAATGGTTAAGGAGCAGAGTGGTGGCATAGAGTTGTTCCTCTTCAAAGAAAAACCCCTCTACTAGGCCATAATAAAAGCGACCCCATCGACCGGGTCGCTTTGTCTAAATATTCAAACTGACGCCTAACGGCTGCGTACACTCAAAAGATAAACTGTACTTTTTTATTATGGCTTGGTACGGTGTCGTACATAGGGGTCAACATGTCCACAAACATCGCTACGTTGAATTCTCGGAAGCGACTAACACCACGAGAACTGGAAGTTGTGCAACTTCTCGTGGAGGGCAACACCAGCAAGAGGGTTGGCGCATCACTTGGGATTAGCGCTAAAACGGCGGAAACTCATCGAGCAAATCTGATGAGGAAACTGTCATTGCATTCAATCACCGAATTAGTCCGCTACGCGATTAGAAATGAAATTGTGAAAGCGTAGCGGTTTGTGATCCCCGTTAGTTCATCCTCGACAACTTTCCAGTGTCGAGTTCTTCTTTCCGGCGTTCTGCCCACTGAGCAGCTTGCGAGTTTCGGGGGCCGTAGAGCGCCTTCCGAGATCGCTCAAGTGTTGCTTGGCGTGATAGCGGTCGACACCGCCAACGATTGCACTGCGGCAAGGGCGTCCCGGAGCTAAACGTCGCCTCGGCCCTGTCTTCAAGCCGTTCCGATCCTCCAGTTGTGTCAGCTTGCTCAGTACCCGTTTCCAATTCTTCCAGTTTCCTTCCGAGTTTGACGGTGCGGTCCTTCTTGAGCGGATGGATTTGATCGTAGGCCAGTTCGACCATAGGCTTGTTTTCCTGCACATCGTCATTTGATTTCAGAAAATTGGTCGAGCGACAGAGCGACAGGGCACCTGCCAGAAACCAAAAAGTGAAGCCGTCCAAAAACTAGACAAAGGAAAATCTTAGATTGTAGGTGGGAATTCGGCAGATCATCGAAGTTCTTCGCTAGGGATCGCCAGGGTGGCTTGGATCCTTCTTAAGTGGTTTATTTCAGCCTTGGAGGATGCGGTTAAATTTCTCTGGCGATTTTTCTCAGTTTCTTCGGATCGTCTTCCACTTCCGCGTACTCGCTCAGTTCCTCGAAACGTTCTTTGTTCCGGGTCTTCATACCAACCTCGGCTGGACGCTGTGCCGTTTGTACACCAAAAAGGTCGCCAGCCTTGCCTGTATCAGTTCTCAGTACGTTATCGTACAATTCAGACTGTCCCCTCTTGGAAGGATTTTTTTTCAGTCAGTGAGGTAGCCATGGCAAACGTCCTACGTATTGGCAGTCCCAGGGACAAACTGAAGCCCGAGAAGAAAAGCACCTTCGATGTGCAGGTCTTTCTCCAATCGGTCGGTGCATCAAGGAGGGTGGAGGAGTTTCGCAAAAAGCAAGCCATTTTCTCTCAGGGCCAGCCTGCGGACAGCATCATGTACATCCGGAAGGGGAACGTGAAGCTAACGGTAGTCAATGGGGAAGGCAAGGAAGCAGTTGTGGCGATTTTTGGCTCCGGGGATTTCTTTGGAGAAGGGGGCTTGGCAGGTCAGACAGTTCGCATGGGGACGGCGACCGCTATCGTGCCGACGACCGTTCTTGTCATCGGAAAAGATGAAATGATGCGCGTGCTTCACGCGGAGCACGACCTTTCCGACCGTTTCATTACGCACATGCTGGCGCGAAACATCCGGGTTGAGGCCGACCTAATCGATCAACTCTTCAACTCGACGGAGAAAAGATTGGCCCGTACGCTTCTGCTGCTTGCTCGCTATGGCAAGGAAGACCAGCCAGAGCGCGTCCTTCAAAAGGTATCCCAGGAAACGCTCGCGGAAATGATCGGTACAACGCGATCTCGCGTGAATTTGTTCATGAACAAGTTCAGGAAGCTGGGCTTCATCGAGTACAACGGCGAAATCAAGGTCAACAAGTCCCTTCTGACTGTTGTACTGCACGAGTAAGGCTGGTGCCATCTTGCGCACTTTCGTCCCCGACTCGCTCGGCTTTTAGCGCCAGAAGTCCTATTTGAGCGTGCTTAATTGCCGCCTGCTTCAATCGGGTTGAGAAAGTTTGGCCATAAAATTGATATTTTGGAAATGATGGAAAACGGGAAACCGTGTCCATTGCCGCCTAACTGTAGTAAAATCAGTCCAGAGCGGGCGTCGTACAATGGCAGTATAGAAGCTTCCCAAGCTTCGGACGTGGGTTCGATTCCCATCGCCCGCTCCAGATTCTAAAGCACTTACGCTGCGACCTCATTTTCCATATTTTCCAAAACTACAATTTTATTGCCAAACTTGGGGGTAAATGCGCTCCAAACGAGCGTCATTGGAATTTCTCCGGTGTACCGCGCCGTCATCGTCGCACTGCTATGTCCCATCTGCTGACGAAGAACGGCAGGATTCAATCCGGCTAAATCCCAACGTCGGTTGCAGCCATGACGAAAGGCATGCATTCCAGCCTTGGGCAGGTTGAGTGCCTTCAAAGCGGGATGCAGCCCATCATGCAGAACATTGGTTTCGAGTAACGGAGTGCCGCGCCTGGAATGGAACACGAGGTCTGAGGTCTTCTGGCGGCTGATAAACCGTTTGACGGCCTTCAAAGCCTCTTGTCCCTCGGAATCCGCGAGCAGAACGGTTCGATAAGCCGCGACATTCTTGCACGGCCCTATCTTTCCTCCGCTTCGCTGGTCCGATGACTCATCGACGCGAACGGTCTTTGCCTTGAAGTCGATGTCGTTCGCCTTCAATGCTGCCAATTCTCCGAACCGCAACCCGGACGCAGATCCCAGCAAGAACAACGTCGCGTACTGTTCTTTCCTCGTATCGTCCAGGTCCGACTTTCGAACCTGAGTGACGATTTTCTTGGTTTGTCCCCAAGAGAAGGAAACAGCCTCACGACTTTGAATCTTCATCTGCAACTTGTCACGGTCGGGAATTGCAAGACCTTGCTGTGAAAAAGGCGGTTTCCGGTCCTTCGAGAATGCCGACAACACGCGCTGCATCGTTCGCAGAACGTTCTTTATCTGCACCCACGACATACCTTGTTGCCGTTTCTTCCACATCCATTCGTTCACCGAATCAATGTTGATGTGCTCTATTGGGACATCGTTCCAGTCTGCTTCGAGATGAGTCTTCAAGTGCCCATCCGCGATTGAGAATGTAGATGCTCGAAGCATTCTTGGTGCGAATACATCCCGATAGTGTTTTATGGCATGAGCGAACGTGCTTGACGACGGAATCTGGTAATCATTCGAGTTCAGTTTCAAATTCGAAATGAAGTCTAGTTTCCTTCGGTCGGCCTCGCTTCGCGTCATCTCTTTTGTTTGCCCGACAACCTCTGTTAAACGCCTTCTAGCTTCTTCGCCCGGAACATCAATCCAGTATTGGAAGTAGAAGTACTTCTCCCCATTTGCCCGCTTACCAATCCGGACATTCGGGTTTTGCCCTTGCCTGCGAGACATGCGTTTTCCACGCTTTCTCGCTGGAAATGGCGGCGGGGAAATTCTAGCACCGTGGGATAGAACTGTCTTTGGTACGACAGGTGGATTCGTACTGGGGCTGATCGCACGTTGGCGAAATTCCACCAGGTTGGTCGAGGCTTGATGGTTCTTGGTTGATGGCATTGAACGTCCGAGATTTTGAGACACCAGTGGTGTCCATAATTCTCGGAGGTCGTATAACCTGTAGACTTATGGCTTTCCCCGCGAGGGTACTTGTCTACTACCACATTCCCGCTTGCCAGGAGCCGATGTCCCTGGGGCGTTTGCGTCAAAGCTCGGACGCGGCGAAATAAAAGCATGGCCGAGGGATAGGCTCATTCACCTCCCATAGGCTGTCACTGGGGCACTGTTTAATTCCCCATTAGACATCGATAGTGCGATCCCAACCCTCCGAGCGGACGGGCTTCGGACATATAATCCCGTTATGGGTAGTTCTGATTCACCTCTTTGGTCTATCGGACCGGCTCTTCGCCTGGATCGACGAGATCCATACCTTCGCCTCCAGAACGTGACCCTCTTCGTTCGGGACCAAGACCGAAGCTTACAGTTTTTTGTGGACCGTCTTGGATTTAGCTTGGTCGCTGACTACGACGTACCGAGCGGGGACCGCTGGGTTGCGGTCGCCCCTCCCGATGGGACGGCGATGCTGGCGCTCGTCACGCCCAAGCCCGATGCGGAGGACTACAAACACATAGGTCAGGCGAGGCAGATTGTTTTTCTCACTGAGGATGTCGGCGCAAAGTACCACGAGTGGCTTGAACGCGGCGTTGCTTTTCTTCATCCGCCGAAAGAACCAGGTTGGGGCGGAGTGTTCACAAGCTTCGAAGACCCCGATGGGAACTCCTTCGCACTCGTAGGGTTCGATCGGGCTAGCCAAGAAGTTGAAAAACGACGCCGACAGACGGCAGAGAAACTAGAGTCCGAGCGCCGCACCGCTCGGGAACTCGAAATTGCAAGACAGGTGCAAGCGAGATTGTTCCCCCAAAGAATGCCGCAGGTTAGAACACTTGAATACGCGGGTGCCTGTATTCAGGCTCGCCACGTTGGCGGAGACTACTACGATTTCTTGGACCTCGGCCGCGGACGGCTTGGGCTGGTCATTGCCGATATCGCTGGAAAAGGAATCGCCGCCGCTCTCTTGATGGCGAATCTCCAGGCGAATCTCCGCAGCCAGTGCGCGATTGCTGCTGATCAGCCGCAACAATTCTTGCGATCGGTCAATCAGTTGTTTTACGAGAACACCGCCGATGGGGATTACGCGACATTCTTCTTCGCTGAGTATGACGACAGTACACGGAGGCTACGCTATGCGAATTGTGGGCATCTCTCGCCGCTTCTCCTGCGGCATGACAACACTTTGGAACGACTGGACTCCACGTCCACGGTGCTAGGACTTTTCGAGGAGTGGAATTGCTCGATAGAGGAACAGCAGCTCCTTCCCGGAGACACTCTCGCTCTCTATACTGACGGCATAACCGAGTCATCGAATGATGCAGGAGAGGAGTTTGGCCAACAACGACTGGTACAAACGCTGCGGCGGCATCGTGGGCTACGCTCGCAACCGCTATTGGAGGCAGTTGTTGAGGAGGTTCGGCGGTTCAACCCTAACGAACAGCAAGACGACATCACGCTAATTGTCGTCAACTCAGGGGACGCTTAGAACTAAGGTAATTCCGTTTGAACGTCCTTTTCGCTGGTCGCGGACGATTGCGGCCAGGGATGCCGCGATGTCACGACGGGTTCCTTCTGCGGCCAAGCCTGCGTTTAGTTCATTTCTTCCCGCGTGCCAGGAGCCGATGTCCCTAGGGCGTTTGCGTCAAAACTCGGACGCGGCGAAGTAAAAGCATGGCCGATGGAGAGTCTCATTCCCCTCCATAAGCTCCTTACAGGGCATCATTTAATTCCCGATTTAGGCATCGATAGGTCAGCGCTTGCCCGTGCAAGGGTTGAGGCATAGTACCCACCGATTTCGGATGAGCGCCCTGGAGTTGGGCTGCCACCTATTGGTCCACATCGTTTAAGATCCAGATACTGCCGGACGCCTCCGTTAACGTTAGCATGAGCTTGTCCTGGGTAAGCGAGAGTCCGACTTTATCCATATCATTGGGGATCATCAGGGCTGGACTTCCAAAACTCGTGACGCGAAAACTGTCCCCTACTGTCTTACCTTTCCCCAAGTCAAAGCGGACCGCCCAAACGTCATAGAAACCGCTTTGCCTAGAAAGAAAGTAGATGATTTTCCCGTCGGCAGCCCAGCGGGGCTTATCAACCCAGAACTTGCCGTCCGTAACGCGAATCCAAGACCCACCGGCCGCGCGAGTTATGTAAAGAACCGATTCAAAGCGAGAGAATTGGCTGCTTTGATCGAGAAAAGCAACCCATTGGCCATCAGGAGATAAGTGAGGTTGCCAAAGGTAGTGCCCATCCTTCGCAGCAATGACACGCGGACGCGTTTCAGAATTGGGAAGCTGGATTGCCGACACCGCTAGGATCTGTGAGGACTGTACATCGCCGACAACTTGCGTCAGCAGAAGTTGCTTGCCGTCGCTCGACCAATCGGTGAGCTGCATGTGAAGGTCACTGGGCGGTGTCAAAGGCTGCTCAATGCGGTCCTCAGCGGACCACATCATAAGCCGGCTTCCCTCTACGTCCGGTTTCCCACGCACATATGCCAGACGCTTTCCATCCGGCGACCAGACGGCACTCCAACGCTGGTAGTTGGAATCATCACCCATCACGGGGGTGTCTCCATCCATCTGCGACTGCTCTCGAAGTTCCCATTTGCCAGCACGGAGCGCCATAAAGGCCAGCTTTTTGCCATCCCGCGAGAGGTTCGGATCCCAGGCTTCTTCTCCCGGCGATGTCACGGCAGCGCCAGCACCCATCAGGCGCCCATGAATGCCATCGAAAGGGAATATCCACGCCTGCACGCGATCGGATTCGGTGGTAAACGCGACCCTTTTTCCGTCCGCTGAAAGTGCAAAATCCGTGTCAAGACCAGAGCCGACAGTCAATCGCTCAATCGCATAGGCCCTCAGCGTCTCCGGATCTACCGACATTCTCCATAGATTTCTGACCCCTCGAAACGTGCGTTCAAAAATGATTGCCTTCCCCGACGGCGTCCACGAAAACTTGGCATCCCTATCCATTTGATCATTGCTGCTCGCAGAGACATCAGCGAGTTGGCGGACAATCTGTGGATCGATCTGCGATTCGACTCCTTCACCTCCTACAACTGGCACAGTCCAAAAAGTCGGAACGGGCCCTTCTCCAAAGACCCAAACGGAGATTCTCTTGCCGTCGGGATGCCACGCCGCAGACCTCGCAAACATAGGACGCTCCGAGAATCTCGTCCTTACCTCATGTGGCTGGCTTCCATCGAGACTCGCGACATAGAACTGGTTCTCGCCGGTAATCGGGGTCGTTTGAAACAAGATTTGTGAGCTGTCCGGCGACCAACGGGGGTAGAAGCCACCAGATACGATCTTTCTGGCGAGTCCCATACCACCCAACGCAGGTATGACGAATATGCCGCCGTCGCCGTCCTCTGATCGGTAGGCAATATACTTACCGTCGGGTGACCACTCCGGTTGCCAGTTGTGCCCTGGACCCTTGGTGATCTGAACCGGGTCTCCGCCGCTGACCTGCTGAACCCAAATGTCGAATTTGCCGGCGCGGTCCGAACTGTAGGCGACATATCGGCCGTCGGGCGACCAAGTCGCACCGAATTGCAGTCCCCTGTCAAAGGTAACGCGCGTGAGGGCGCGTTGCTTTTGCGGCGCGACTCGGTGCAGTTTGCCGTAGATAAGAAACAGCGCCACTCCGGCCAGCAAAGCGACTGCGAAGGACATGATCGAGTAACGGAGTGCCAACCGTCGAGTGCGAGTATCTGCGCTTGGCTGGACCTCGGAAGTGCCAGGGAACGTCGAGACCCTCTTGGCACCATTGTGCTCTGGATCTGTCGCGGGCAGAGCGATCTCGCCGATGAAGCGGTAACCACGGCGGGGCAGAGTCTCCACCAGCCGGGGTTCATCGGCGGAGTCCCCCAAGACCTCCCGCAAGCGGTTAACTGCGGCATTCAGGCTATGGTCAAAGTCCACAAAGGTGTCGGACGGCCACAGAGCTTGCCGCAGTTCCTCACGGGTGATCAGGCTCCCGGGACGTTCCAACAGCATTTTAAGAATTTGGAAGGATTGCCTTGGCAGACGAAGCCGGACTCCGTGCTTGCGGAGCTCCTGCGTCTGCAGATCCGCATCGAACGGGCCGAAGCGGATCACAGCAGAAACGCTTTGGCTATTTGCATACATACCGGTGGAATAAACTTGCCTGGAGCATACCACAGAGCGCGCTCGATGTGACTGTTCTAGTCACGCAGAGCGTGTGTAATCCTCCTGTTCTCACTGGCTTAGCATGTGACCTAGATATGACTAGCGTCTGCGCTGCCTAGCATTGCGGTAGATCGGCAGATCCCTGAGTTTCCGGGCGCCACAGGAGGCGCCCTTATGAAACTCAAGACTCGTTTGGGATCGATAGCGATCCTAGTTCTGCTGATTGCCATCACGTCACCCCGGATTGCTAACGCCAGGTCCCGCGAAGATCGCCTGGCAACACAGCATTTCTTTTGCAACACGGGCTATACGCTCGATACCTGCCTTGAGCAAATCGCCACGTTGAAGACCGTAGTGGCGAAGTACCCGACCGAAGTCCTCGGCCAATGGACCTGGGTGCTAGTGCGCTCCGAGGATTGGAAGGCGCGATCCCGAATGCTGGGGATCAATTCCGATGCCCCCGCGTTCACCTGCCTGGAAACGCGCACTACCTTCATCGAAGAAGCTCTGGTCGCCAAGGTGCCCGGCAGAGCGAGTGAACTCATAGCCCGTTGGCACATGGGCATGACCGACCTGCTGAACACCGCCGTCGAACACGAAATGGGCCACGCTCTTTGCCATAGCCTGAACGAAGACAAAGCCAATCATGTCGCTGAAATCCTGGAGCAAAAGCGACCCCTCAGCTGCCAAGCCGGATTGTGACGCCCAGAAGTCCGGTTGTAGGAAGTTTCTCCGGATACGTACTGGGAAACGCGCGCGCTTGGTGTTTACGAACTAGCGCCCACGTTCCCACCCCTTCACGATCTGACCAAGCGCAGTGCCAATCTCGCGCCAAGATTTGCCGGTTGCGATGCCAGCGTTGTATTCCGCTTCGAGCTTGGCGCGTTGTCCCTGCGTGACCCACTGTTTCAGATGCAACTGCCAGATTTGTTGCCATGCATCCGGCGCGGGCGCGGATTTGGCTGCTGCGTCCTGTGTTGATTTGTAAGCGTGATTACGGCGTCCGTTCGCGTGGAATTCCTGCTGTACTTCAACCGACTTTGCCAGTTCGTCCTTCTGTCCAAATGCGTGATTGAGCTTTCCGCCTGGACCGTAAGCGCGATCTTGCTTGGACCATCTTTCCAATAGAGCTTGCGACGACCATTGGTCTGGCAATTCCCCAGCGCCATCGTTAGACCCTGTTCCGTGATGGCGTAGCGGCGATTCAAAAGCCAGGCACAGAGCACGCTCACGTTTGAGAATCCCTTAGGCCCGTCCGTCTCCAGACGATGCTGATGGGAGAGCCATGATGCGACAATGTCGCGCTGACCTTGATCGAGCTTACTTAGAATTTCCACGACCTCGACTTGCTCAGCCGGAATGAACACGAGGCGGTCGCTGAGCTTTTCCAGAGCGACATTCAAAGTATCTTCAGTGATGTCTACATCCCAGAGCGCGATGTAAGACCCGATGTGTTCCCCGTTACGGATTGCTTCGGGGCTTTCATCGTTTAAGATGCGGTGCTGATGGCAGAATGCTGTGTACGTGGCCTTTTCTGTTTCCGTAATCGTCGTGCTGGTACGCATTAGTTTTCTCCTCTGAGACGGGACGTAACATTTCCCGATCCGTGCTTCTTCACTAGCTGCTTAAACAATGGAAAATTGATCGTGCTGATTTTGCGGAGATAAGCGGCGTCAATTAATTCTCCACCCGCATTCGTGGATGGTAGCGCCGGGTAATTGTGCTGCTGGCTGAGCACGAATTGATGACGGCGATCTGCTTCGGCTTGCACAGCGGCATCGTGTTCTGTTTTCGACTGCAACGCCGCTTCGGCCTTCAATTCACTCGGTGTGGCGTCATGGATTAGAAAGTGCTGGCGCCGCAGCGCGGCCTCTTCTTGGAATTTGGCACGCTCTAATCCGCTGGCTCCGGCCCAAGCGTCGAAGGAGACACCGTGTTCGTGCAGTTGTCTATTCGCTTCGCACTCACTCAGAAGATTCTCGCGGCAAATCGTCGCGAATTCGGCACGGCGTTCTTCATCGCTCTGCGTTATCGGCGGTGCAGACCAAGCGAAGCGATGCGGATACTGCTTGGCCAGCGCGATATAAAGTTTCGCACTCGGTTCCTCCCCGGGGTTCAGTAACGATTCCAGGAGGTCCCGGTTTGCCTGCACTAGCGCCAACCGTTTGCCATTTATCAAGGCGCAGCAAGCATGTGTCCACGCGCCTTCTGACTGAGACTCCCGGCGCATCCCGTCGGCGTGCTGCTTTACCCGCTCAGTCGCCTGTGCTTGTGCCCGTTTCGTGATGGCATCATCAAGAATCTGTTCCAGGTCTGAGACGCTTTGTTGCAGCAGGCGTTGAGCGGCATCGGCGGGTGCTCCGGTTAGGTACGGCAAGATTCTTTCGATTAACAACTTCTTTTGATCAAGCTGGTTCATTCTATTTCTCCGTAGGGGTTCACCCTAATCGACACGAACATTTTGCTGCGATGACTTTGTTGCCCCGTGATTGTCCCGGCCCGAATTAATTTGGTATGCTCACGACATTTCGTGTCTACACGAACTTAATTAAGAAAAGCGCGGGTTGCCGCGTAGGAGAGACTCAAATGGCAGACGAGGCGAAGAAGCCGTTGAATGTGGACGAACTGTCGGAGGACGATCTACGAACGGTTGCGGGTGGCTCAACGCCGCTCAACGTCCCGAAGATAACGGTAATCGGCAGTTTGCCGAACGAACCGGCACCAACACAGTCGAACTCGGGCAAGACAACTACTGGCTGGGACTTACCTGTGAACTCAGCGGAGTAAAGGCCGCAAAGTTTGGCAGTCATTTGCCGCCGTTCAGGTATCGGTGCGCGTTCGGTGGCACGTACATGAAATGAATTGCATCGGGCTGTTGCGGCGGAATTGGTGTCGGTAGTGCCGGTGCGAGTGTTGCCTTGAGTTCAGGCTTGGGTTCCTCGGGCTTCCTGATCTTCTTCAGCTTCGGGAGCGTCGCGAGGTCGACCTGTTTCCTGGCACCCGGTAGATGCTGCCAACACTGATCGAAGCCGCCGCAGTGTTCCACCCAATACTCTTTTCCCAGACCCGGTGACAGTTCTCCAGTTTCTCGGTTCAAGTAAGGCGCATGTCCTCCACCGGCGAAAAGAGAACGACCTCCCGCATCGTCGCGACCAACGAATCCCTCGTAGTTAACCCACACAGCGAAGACACGA
>Ga0181522_10000263_pt1 | contig 41425 bp, 41 predicted proteins | sample PEATcosm2014_Bin_27_FD_121103 | JGI IMG/M metagenome (GOLD analysis project Ga0181522, IMG submission 121103) | Peatland microbial communities from MTU Mesocosm Facility, Houghton, MI, USA - PEATcosm2014_Bin05_10_metaG | ecosystem: Environmental > Terrestrial > Soil > Wetlands > Peat | place...
CAGCCGTCTACTTCTGGGGCTGAGCAGTGTCAGATCTGGCCGCGCTTGACGCGATCACGGAGGCGGTCGAGTCGGGAGCGGGCCTGCCCGAGGTCGTCCGCGCCGCCGCCAGGGCCCTGGAGGCGAGCCTGGCCGTGACGGACCCGTGGGGGGCCACTTTGGCCGTCGCGGCCCGCTCGCCGGCGGAGGAGCGCGCCCTGCTGGGTCGTGGCGAGGGCGTCGACTCGGCGCCGTTGCGGGTCGCCGACACGGTCGTGGGGACCCTGCACATACGCGCCAAGTCGGAGCCGAGCGGGTCCATGCGCCGGCTGCTGCTGACGATGATCGCCTCCGAGGTCGAGCGGGTCAGGGCGCCCGAGCGCGTCTCGGAAACGGCTGCGGCGGACTTCCTGAGGGCCCTGCTCGGGCGAACCCTTGGCGACCGCGAGGAGATCCTGGCGCGGGCGCGGGAGCTGTCCCTGGAGGTCGAGGACGGCGCCAGCATGATCGTCGCCAGGGCCCACCCGCAGGTGCCGACGGACGAGGGCTGGCGAGGACGGGTCAGAGCCGTCGCCGAGCGGGGCGCCCGGGCGGTGGCCAGCCGCTCGATCGCGGCCCTCTCCGAGCGCGACGGGATGCAGGCAGCGGAGGTGCTGGTGCTCGTCCCGGGAGGCGACGAGGCGTCGGCCGCGCGGGCTGCCGAGGCGGTCCTGCGGGAGATGGAAGCGAGCCTGTCGGGCTACACCTTCGCGCTGGGTCGCAGCCGCGTCACGGAGGACCCCAGCGACCTGCCGCGGGCGGCCAGCGAGGCGCTGCTGGCGGCCAACGTCGCCCAGGGCTCGCCCGAGGGCGGGACGGCACTGGCCTTCGAGGAGACGGGCGCCTACAGGCTGCTGCTGTCTGCGATGAGCGAGAACCCGGCCGAGCTGAGGCGCTTCTTCGCCGAGACGGTCGAGCCGCTGGTGGCCTACGACGTGCAGTACGAGACGGAGCTGGTGCGGACCCTCGAGACGTTCCTGGAGGCCGACGGCAACGTCGCCGGCACGGCCCAGCGCCTGTTCACCCACAGGCACACGATCTACTACCGCCTGGAGCGGGTCAGGGAGCTCTCGGGCCTGGACGTCAGCTCATCCGACGGCCGGGAGAAGCTCAGCCTGGGCCTGAAGTCGATGCGGGTGCTGGGCATCTCCTCCCCAGGCGGCCCCGCCTCGGAGGCGGGCGCGGAAGGCGGGCGCGTGCCGCGGCGCTCGGGCCGGCGGCCCTGAGGCGCTTCGCGGATCGGCGGCCCTGACGCTCTGGCGCCCCTGCGACCGTCGCTCGGTGCGTCAGTAGCGGCGGACGGCGAACTCCATGGCGTAGGTCGCGCCGGGATGCCCTTCGGGGTGCACGACGGCGGGGACGCCGGGTTTGACGGCCACCCCGGCGTCCCTGTAGGCGCCCGTCAGGATGATCTGGCGGTGCGGGGTGGAGGCCATCCATTCGGCGACGATGTGAGCGGGGGTCGAGTAGTTGCCCGTGCCCCAGGCGATGTTCTGCCCGACGGCGACGTCGGCGGCTTTGGCGGGATAGCCGGTCACGTCGATGAGCGACAGCGGCGTCTGCCCGCTGGGGCGGACGTCTGAGAAGTAGTCCCAGGCGACCATCGTCTCGACCTGGCTGATCGCGACCCCGACCAGCTGGTTGTTCATGCGCAGGGCCTGCAGGTGATGGGCTGCGCGGATGCCGTCGATCAGGCACAGCGTGGCGTGCTCCACGGCGAGAGCGTTGCTCGAGGTCGGGCGAAGAGCTTCGCCCTTGCAGCGTTCGGCCCCCTGTGCAGGCATAGCTGCCATGGCACAGACGAGCGAAGCCGCCGAGAGCGTCGCCAAGAGCCGTCTGGTCGTTCTCGCAGTTACACCCCGCAGAGTGCAGGAATAGTTGCAGGATCGCTGGACGGGTGCGCCGTTGCAGCATTCGGGATTTGCGGGCGCCCGGCGCGCGACTATCCTTGGGCGACTTGCCCTTGGGGGGTCGTCCAATGGCAGGACATCAGGTTTTGGTCCTGAGAATCGGGGTTCGAGTCCCTGCCCCCCAGCTTGCCCGGTCTCACGCAGGGGAGCGTTTAGCATCAGCGGTGTGAGCGCCCCGACCGTCCTGATCCTGGCCGCCGGTCAGGGCACGCGCATGCGCTCCTCGATTCCCAAGGTGCTGCACGAGATCTGCGGCCGACCGATGGTGCTGTGGCCCGTCCAGGCGGCCAGGGAGGCGCAGGCCGGGCGGATCGTCGTCGTCGACTCGCCGGGCGAGCCGCTGCGGACGGCCCTCCCGCAGGACGTCGAGGTCGTCGTCCAGGAGCGCCCCGACGGTACGGGAGGGGCCGTGCGGGCGGCTCTGGCGGAGATCGGCGAGAGCCTCGACCCCGGCGCACCGGTGCTGGTGCTGGCCGGGGACGTGCCGCTGATCGACGCGGATGCGATCCGGGAGCTGCTGGCAGCCCACGAGGAGCAGGGCGCTGCGGCGACGATGGCGACGACGGTCCTGTCGGACCCGACGGGCTACGGCCGTGTCGTGCGCGACGGCGACGGAGAGGTGGAGAGGGTCGTCGAGACCAAGCGCCCCGGCGACTCGACCCAGACAGAGCGGGAGATCCGCGAAGTCAACACGGGCGTCTTCGTGTTCGCGGCCCACGCCCTGCGCCAGGTGCTGGGCCGCCTCAGCACCGACAACTCCCAGGGCGAGCTGTACCTGCCGCAGGCGCTGGAGCTGCTGCGGGCCGACGGAGCGCGTGTCGTCGGCCACCAGATCGAGGACGAAGGTCTCGTCCTGGGCGTCAACGACAGGGTCGCGCTGGCGCACGTGCGGACGATCGCCCAGCAGGCGATCCACGAGCGTCACATGCTGGCCGGCGTGACGATCGTGGACCCCGCGGCGACGGTCATCGACGTCGAGGTCCAGATCGGGCAGGACACGACGATCGAGCCCTTCACGAGCCTGCGCGGGCGCACGAGCATCGGCAGCGGCTGCACGATCCGCCGGTCCTACCTGCTGGACGCGACGCTGGAGGACGGCGTCACGGTCGGGCCCTTCGCGTACCTGCGCCCCGGCGCGGTGCTGCGGGCGGGCTCCAAGGTGGGGACGTTCGTGGAGGTCAAGAACTCCGACATCGGCCCGGGCGCGAAAGTGCCCCACCTGTCCTACCTGGGCGACGCGGACGTGGGCGCGGGGAGCAACCTGGGGGCGGCCACGATCACAGCCAACTACGACGGCAGGGCCAAGCACCGCACGACGATCGGGGCGCGTGTGCGAACGGGTGTGGACACGACCCTCGTGGCCCCCGTCACGCTGGGCGAGGAAGCCGTGACGGGCGCGGGGTCGGTGATCACCGAGGAGGTCCCCGAGGCGGCCCTGGGGATCGCCAGGGAGCGCCAGGTCAACGTCGAGGGCTACGCCCGCCGCCAGGCCCCCGAGAGCGACGCTCGAGCGGACGATCGGGGCGAGCATGAGCGATAGAGACAGGACCTTTACAATCTCTGATGAGATGAGCGCGACGGAAACCCGCCCGCACTCCAGGGCGAGCCTGCCGATCGAGTACAACAAGCGGCTGATGGTCGTCAGCGGGCGGGCGAACCCGCAGCTGGCCGTCGACATCGCCGACAAGCTCGAAATGGAAGTCGGCCCGGTCACGTTGAAGACCTTCTCCAACGGAGAGGTCTACTGCCGCTACGAGGAATCGATCCGCGGCGCGGACGTGTTCATCGTGCAGCCGATGTGCGCCAACCCCCGCACGGGCGTCAGCACCAACGACGCCCTGATGGAGCTGCTGCTGATGATCGACGCGGCCGTCGGCGCCTCCGCCCACCGGGTGATCGCCGTGACGCCCTGGTTCGGCTACTCACGCCAGGACAAGAAGTCCGCCCCGCGCGAGCCGATCTCGGCGCGGATGGTGGCGCGGATGCTGGAGGCGGCAGGCGCCGACAGGGTCCTGACGATGGACCTTCACGCCGGCCAGATCCAGGGCTTCTTCCAGAAACCGGTCGACCACATGACGGCCCTGTTCATGCTGACCCAGTACTTCAGCGACCTGGGCCTGCCGGACCTGGTGGTCGTCGCCCCCGACGCGGGCCGCGTCAAGCTCAACAAGAAATTCGCCTCCAAGGTCGGTGCGGAGCTGGCGATCCTCGACAAGGAGCGCCCCGCCCAGCAGGTCGCTGAGATCGGCTACGTGATCGGTGACGTGAAAGGCAAGACGGCCCTGATCGTGGACGACATCATCGACACGGCGGGAACGCTGAAGGCGGCCGCCAACACGGTCCGCGAAGCCGGGGCCTCGAAGGTGTACGCGGCCGCAACCCACGCCATCTTCTCGGGCAACGCCTTCGAGAACCTGCGCGACGCCGACTTCGAGGAGATCGTCGTGACGGACACGATCCCCGTCCAGCCGGGAATGCTCGAGAACGTCCGCGTGCTGCCGTGCGCCGAGCTGCTGACCGACTCGATCAGGCGCATCTTCGTGGACGACTCCGTCAGCGAGGTCTTCGGCGGGGAGAACCAGCTGTTCTGAGGGGCGCGCGGCGCCCGCCTGACCCCGATCCGCCATCCTTCCTGCCTGGATGGCGGCCAACGAGACACACGAGCGAGGCTCCGACGCACCCGCGCCGGCGATGGGCGCCAGCTCCCCCTCGGAGTACTGGCGCCGGCGGGGCGGCTTCCGCTTCACCCCCAAACGCGTCGCGATCCTCGCCGCCGGACTGGTCGTGTTCCTGGGAGTCAGCCTGCTGCTGGCGCGCTTCCTGCAGACGGAGAACGTCGAACGGGACGACGACCTGGAACTGATCCAGGCCCAGGCCAGGGGCAACGTCCCGAAGATGCTCGACCTGCTCGACGGCTGCCGCCAGCGGCCGGCGTGCGTGGCGACGGTCAAGGCCGACGCCGCCAGCCCGCGGCTGCTGCGCAAGGGCCACGTCAAGATCCTCGAGCTGACCTCCCCGACGGCCTACTCGCTGACGGGGGCGACGGGGCAGACGCGGCTCGCCTGGACGGTCGTCGGAGAGGATCCGGTCGTGCAGTGCATCGAGGTCAAGCGCACCGGCAACTTCCTCAGCGGCATGCACGTGACGCTGACGGGGCTCAGCAAGCCGATCGAAAACGAAGCCGATTGCTAGAGTCTCCTTTCCTCTGATGGCCGACACGACCACAAAGCTCAACGTCAACAGCCGCGACGCGGCCGGTTCTCGCGCCGCTCGTCGCCTGCGTCGCAGCGGGCGCGTGCTGGGCGTGCTCTACGGCGGGGGTGGCGAGCCCGTCGGCTTCGACGCCGACGCCCGCGAGCTGCGCCACGCCCTGGCCGGCGCCGGCGCCGTGCTGGACCTCAGCATCGACGGCGGCAAAGCCCAGTCGGTCGTGCTGAAGGAAGCCCAGCGCGACCCCGTCCGCGGGGAGACGATCCACGTCGACCTGCTGCGGGTCCGCCTCGACGAGGCCATCAGCGCCGTCGTGCCGCTGGAACTGACAGGAGTCGACGACGCGCCCGGCGTCAAGGTCGGCGGCATCCTCGAGCAGATCACCCGCGAGCTCAACGTCGAGGCTCTGCCCACGGCGATCCCCGAGGCGATCGTGCACGACGTCAGCGAGCTCGAGATCGGCGACACCGTCGTGCTCGGGGCCGTCGCCCCGCCCGAGGGCGTGACCCTGCTCGACGACCTCGAGGAGACTGTCGTTGCGACCCTCTCCGCGCCCCGCCTGCAGACGCAGGTCGAGGAGGAAATCGAAGCCGAGACAGAGGTCGTCGGCAGCTCCGGCGAGGCCGCTGCGTCCGAGGGCGGCTCCTCCGAGGAGTAGCAGCTGCGACGCCCCTTCGGGAGCGGCGAGCAGGCAGCGATCGACTGGTTGATCGTCGGGCTCGGCAACCCGGGCCAGGAGTACGCCAGGACCCGCCACAACGTCGGCTTCATGGTGGCCGCGGAGCTGGTCGACCGCTGGCAGCTGGGCAAGGCCCGCGACCGCTTCAAAGGCCGCATCGTCGAAGGGCGCCTGCCGCCGGCCCCGCCCGAGCCTGGACGCAGCGGCGTCGCCCCCCGCGTCGCCGTGCTCTGCCCGCAGACCTACATGAACGAATCGGGACGATCGGTCGGACCTGCCCGTGGCGCCCTCAAAGTGCCGCTCGATCGGCTGCTGGTCGTCTACGACGAGATCGACCTGCCCTTCGGGGAGATCCGTGTCCGCCTGGGCGGCGGCCTGGCCGGCCACAACGGCCTGAAGTCGCTGCGCCGCGAGCTGGGCAGCCCCGACTTCAACCGCGTCCGCGTCGGCGTCGGGCGCCCCGACTCGACCGATCCCGAGATCGTCTCCGCCTACGTCCTGGGCCGCTTCGCCGAGCCCCCCGAGCAGGTCGCGGACCTGATCGGGCGTGCCGCACGCGAGGTCGAGCGGGTCGTCCTGGGCGAGCTCGACAGCTCGCAGGGGGAGGGAGGCTAGTGGCCGGCGAGGGCTCGCTGCGCAGCCTGCTGGGGCTGATCGAGGGCGACGAGTCGGCGCTCGCGCTGGCCCGGGAGGGCGGGCACGCCTTCGTGTCCAGCTCGCTGCGGCCCTACCTGATAGCGGCCCTGGCCGACTTCGACGAGGACTCTCGCGCCAGGCCGACGCTGGTCGTGGTCGGCGACGACAGGGCCGCCCGCGACCTGGCCGGGGACCTCAAAGCCTGGCTGGCGCCGCGAAGGGTCCGCTACTACCCGACCCGGGGCGTCACCTACGAGTCCCACCTGGCGCCCCCGCCGCACCTGGTCGGCCTGCGGGTCGCCGCCCTGGACGCCCTGCTGCACGACGACGGGGCTCCGGTCGCCGAGGAGCAGCCGGTCGTCGTCGTCAGCGCCGTCGCCCTCTCCGAGAAGGTGCCCGACCCGGCCCTGCGCCCGCACTCCTTCACGCTGCGGGTGGGGGAGCTGCTGGACCTCGACGAGTGCGCAGCCGATCTCGTCGCCGCGGGCTACGAGCGGGTCGACCAGGTCGAGGAGCGCGGCCAGTTCGCCATGCGGGGCGGTCTCCTGGACGTCTTCCCGGCGACCGAGGAGCGGGCCGTGCGGGTCGACATGTTCGACGTCGAGATCGAATCGCTGCGGTGGTTCTCGACGTTCACGCAACGTTCCCTGGGGGACGCCCAGGAGGTCGAGATCGCGCCCGCTGCCGAGCTGGCCCTGGAGCACCGCGAGCTGGCCGAGATGGCCGCCGAGGAGCTGCCGGGAGCCACCGACTCCGAGCCCCGCGAGCGCCCCGACGTGGCCGAGCTGCTGCCGGTCGAGCGCTTCGGGGCGCTGCTGGACCTGCTGGGCGGGGGCACGCGGCTGATCGTGGCCGCCGAGGAGGAGATCGAGCCCGTCCTGAAGGACCACTGGGACGACGTCTGCGCGGCCTTCGGCGACGCAGACGCCCACCACCTGTACGTGCGTACCGAGGAGATCGCGGCCCGGCTCTCCGAACGGACCGACGTGTGGCTGTCGGCGTACTCCGCCGGCCAGGCGATCGAGCTGCGGGCCCAGGCCGCCGACACGACTGCCCGCTCCCTGGCCGAAGCCGAGCCGGAGCTGGAGCGCCTGGTGCGCTCGGGCTACAGGACCGTCGTGACCTTCCCCCGCCGCGGCGAGGGCGAGCGCACGGCCTACAACCTGGGGCGCCTGAAAGCCAGCTGGCTGGCCGAGGCGGACAGCCTCGACGCGGGCCGCTCCCAGGTGCTCGAGCCCTCCCTGCGCTTCGCCGCCGCCTCCCTGCGCGAGGGCTTCGTGGCGCCCGAGTTCAAGCTGGCCGTCTACCCCGAGCACCGCCTCGTCCATCGCCGGCGCACCGAGCGCACGGGCGGGGCTGGAGCCGTGGGCGGGCGCCGCCGCGGCGCCCTGCGCTCCTTCACGGACCTGCGCACAGGCGACATCGTCGTCCACGAGGACCACGGCGTCGCCCGTTTCGCGGGCTTCGAGACGCGCACCGTGGCAGGCGTCACCCGCGACTACCTCTACCTCGAATACCAGGGCGACGACAAGGTCTTCGTGCCCACCGACCAGCTCGCCAAGATCAGCCGCTACGTCGGCGGCGGCGAGCATCCGACGCTCTCGAAACTCGGCGGGACGCGCTGGGAGACGATGAAGGCCCGGGCCCGGAGGGCCGCCCAGGAGCTGGCCGGGGAGCTGCTGGCCCTCTACGCGGAGCGACGCCGTCGCAGCGGCCACGCCTTCGCCGCCGACGGTGACTGGCAGCGGGAGTTCGAAGCCCGCTTCCCCTACACGGAGACGACCGACCAGCGGGAGGCGATCGAATTGGTCAAGGCCGACATGGAGGCGCCCCGCCCGATGGACCGCCTGATCTGCGGCGACGTCGGCTACGGCAAGACCGAGGTGGCCCTGCGGGCGGCCTTCAAGTGCGCAGCAGAGGGCAAGCAGGTGCTGATGCTCGTGCCCACGACGATCCTCGCCCAGCAGCACTACGGCACCTTCGCAGAGCGCCTGGCCGACTACCCCTTCACGATCGAGCACGTCTCGCGCTTTCGCAGCCCCGCCGAGCAGAAGGAGGCCATCAGGGGCTTCGCGGAGGGCCGCGTGGACATCCTCATCGGCACCCACCGCGTCCTCTCCCGGGACGTCCGGGCCAAGGACCTGGGCCTGCTGATCGTGGACGAGGAGCAGCGCTTCGGGGTCAAGCAGAAGGAGCTGCTGCGCCAGATGAAGCTGAAGGTCGACGTGATCTCGATGTCGGCGACGCCGATCCCGCGCACCCTGCAGATGTCCCTGGCGGGCCTGCGCGACATCTCCGTGATCGAGACGCCCCCGGAAGGGCGCCGCCCCGTCAAGACCTTCGTCGGGGAGTACGAGGAGGAGCTCGTCAAGCGCTCGATCGAGCGCGAGCGGGCCCGCGAGGGGCAGGCCTTCTTCCTGCACAACCGGGTCGAGTCGATCGATGAGACGGCCGAGCGCCTGCGCGCCCTCTGCCCAGGCGTGCGCTTCGCCGTCGCCCACGGCCAGATGGCCGAGGGGGAGCTGGAGGCGGTCATGATGGACTACCTGCGGGGCGGCGCGGACGTGCTCGTGTGCACCTCGATCATCGAGTCGGGCATCGACATCCCCCAGGCCAACACGCTGATCGTCGAGCGGGCCGACACCTTCGGCCTGGCCCAGCTCTACCAGATCCGGGGACGGGTCGGACGCAGCCGCGAGCGTGCCTACGCCTACCTGCTCTACGACTCCGCAGCCGCCCTGACCCCCGAGGCGGCCCAGCGCCTGTCGGCCCTGTCGGACTACACGGAGCTCGGCGCGGGCTTCAAGATCGCCATGCGCGACCTGGAGATCAGGGGCGCCGGCAACCTGCTGGGCGACGAGCAGTCCGGGCACGTCGCGGCGCTCGGCTTCGAGCTGTACATGCAGATGCTCGACGAGGCCGTGCGCGAGGCGGAGGGCGAGGAGACGCTCGAGGAGGCGCCGGAGCCGGTCCGGTTGGACGTCAACGTGGACGCCTACGTGCCGGCCGACTACGTCCCCTACGAGCAGGCCAAGATCGAGGTGTACAGGCGCATCGCCTCGGCCGCCGAGGTGGCCGACGTGGAAAGGCTGCGGGCCGAGCTGCAGGACCGCTTCGGCCCGATCCCCGAGCCGTTGGAGAACCTCCTGTCGTTGCAGCGGGCGAGGATCAAGTTCGGGCAGGCGGGCGCGCGCACGGTCAGCTTCCACGGCGACCGCCTGGCCGTCGTGCCGATCGAGCTGGACTCGGCCAGGGCCAAGCGCCTGCGCGAGGAGCTGCCCGAAGCCCTGTACGAGTCGGGCCGCTCGCAGGTCTCGATGCGGGTCCCCAAGGACGCTGCCGAGCGCTTCCCGAGCGTCGTGCGGGCCGCCGATGCGCTGCTCTCAGTCGTGCGCGAGGCCGCTTAGGAGAGCTTCAGAAACTTGTTAGGCAAACTTTCGGCGCGATCCGCTAGAGTGCCGACCTCGATGACCAGAGGGTTGAGATTCTTCACGGCGCTTGGCGCCGTTTTGTTTGCTGCAGTCGGCCTCGCGGCCTGCGGTGGCATCCCCGGCGACGCCGTCGTGAAGATCAACGGTGGCGCCACGATCACCAAAACGACCTTCGACCACTGGATGGGCGTGGCAGCGGCCTCCGGCAGCGCCACAGGCGAAAAAGCGGTCCTCCCCGAACCGCCCAACTACACGGCCTGCATCGCACATCTCAAAAAGACCCAGCCCAAGCCCGAAAAAGGCCAGAAAGCGCCGACGGAAGCTCAGCTGAAGAGCCAGTGCGCGACTCAGTACAAATCGCTGCAGCAGGAGGTTCTGGGCTTCCTGATCTCCTCCTCGTGGGTGCTCGGCGAAGGCGAATCGCTGGGCGTCAAGCTGACGGACGCCGAAGTCCACAAGCAGTTCGAAAAAGTCAAGCAGCAGGAGTTCCCGAAAGCTGCCGAATTCGAAAAATTCCTGGCCAGCTCGGGCCAGACGATCTCCGACCTGCTGCTGCGGGTGAAGCTGAACATGCTCTCGCAGAAAGTCCAGCAGAAGGTCGTCAAGAAGAAACCGACCATCAGCCAGGCGGAAGTCGAAAAGTATTACAACGAAAACAAGTCCCGCTACGGCACGCCCGAAAAGCGCAACATCGAGATCATCCTGACCAAGACCGAAGCTCAGGCCAAGAGCGCCAAATCCGAAATCGAATCGGGCAAGAGCTTCTCCAGCGTCGCCAAGAAGGTCTCGATCGACCCGACCAGCAAGGCCAAAGGCGGCATGCTCACGGAAGTCATCAAAGGCGAGGAGGAGAAGCAGCTCGACGAAGCGGTCTTCTCGGCTCAGGTGAACAAGCTCGGCGGCCCGGTCAAGACCCAGTTCGGCTACTACCTCTACGAGGTCCTGAGCACCAAGGCGGCCACCCAGGAGCCCCTCTCGAAGGTCTCGGCGACGATCAAACAGCAGCTCGCCTCCGAACGCCAGCAGAAGGCTCTGAGCAGCTTCATCAAGAACTTCAAAAAGAAGTGGCTGAGCAAAACGGAATGCCGCAGTGGCTACACGGTCCCCGACTGCAAGGGCTACAAAGCCCCGAAGACCAAAGCCGGCACCACCAGCACCGGCGCGGCCACGGAAGAAGGCTGAGCCGCCGCTTCCCGGCGCGTGAGGCAGCCACCTCGCGTCGCCAGCCGAGATGAGCAAGATCGAGCGCATCCACGCCCGCCAGATCCTCGACAGCCGGGGCAACCCGACGGTGGAGGCGGAGGTGACGCTGGACTCCGGGGCGAGGGGACGGGCGGCAGTGCCCTCGGGCGCCTCCACGGGCGAGTTCGAGGCCGTCGAGCTTCGTGACGGAGGCCCCGCCTGGGGCGGCAAGGGCGTCAGCAGGGCCGTCGCCAACGTGGAGGGCGAGATCGCAGCCGCCCTGAGGGGCAGGGACGCCTCCGACCAGGCCGCCGTCGACGCGGCCATGATCGAGCTGGACGGGACCCCCAACAAGTCGCGCCTGGGCGCCAACGCGATCCTGGGCGTGTCGCTGGCGGCAGCCCACGCCGTCGCCGCCGAGCGTGGCGAGCCGCTGTGGCGATGCCTGGGCGGCCCCGGCGCGAACCTGCTGCCCGTGCCGATGATGAACGTCCTCAACGGCGGCGCCCATGCAGACAACAAAGTCGACTTCCAGGAGTTCATGATCGTGCCTGCCGGCGCGGGCAGCTTCTCCGAATGCCTGCGCATGGGCGCGGAAGTCTTCCACGCCCTCAAAGGGACCCTGCACGAGCGGGGGCTGAGCACGGCCGTGGGCGACGAGGGCGGCTTCGCGCCCGACCTGGGCTCGAACGAGGAGGCCCTGCAGATGCTCGTGGCTGCCATCGAGGCGGCCGGCCTGCGCCCCGGCGAGGACGTCGCGATCGCGATGGACCCGGCCACCAGCGAGCTGTTCCAGGACGGCGCCTACGTGCTCGAGCACGAGGGCCGCACGCTGACTCCTCCCGAGCTGTCGGCCTACTGGCAGGACCTGGCGGGCCGCTACCCGATCGTCTCGATCGAGGACGGCATGGACGAGGAGGACTGGGAGGGCTGGAAGCACCTGACGGACGGTCTGGGCGAGCGCCTGCAACTCGTCGGGGACGATCTGTTCGTGACCAACACGGAGCGCCTGGGACGTGGCATCGAGACCGGCGTGGCCAACTCGATCCTGATCAAGGTCAACCAGATCGGCACGCTGACTGAGACGCTGCAGGCGATCGAGATGGCGCGCGAGGCCGGCTACACGGCCGTCATGAGCCACCGCTCGGGCGAGACGGAGGACGTGACGATCGCCGACCTGGCCGTGGCGACGGGTTGCGGGCAGATCAAGACGGGCGCCCCGTCGCGCTCGGACCGCGTCGCCAAGTACAACCAGCTGCTGCGGATCGAGGAGCAGCTGGGAGCGGCGGCCCGCTTCCCCGGGCAAGCAGCCTTCGCCCGCTCCTGAGAGCACCCCCAGACGCCCGGGACGGCGATGAGATTGCGCGGGCAGGTGCAGGAGCCCGACCGCCGGTCGCGAAGCTTCACAGGTGCCTGCAGCGTCCTACTCCTCCCGTGCAAGGAGCTCCACGTCGACCCGCAGCCGCGTCGCCACGGGCGCCCGGAGAGCCGGCAGGATCCGCTGGGACAGGCTGGGACGGATCGCGATGCTGGCGGTACTGGTGGCGCTCCTCTACCTGTACATGAGCGCCGGCCTGCGGATGCTCTCGACGCTTCACCAGTCACACCGCGATAGCGCGGCGGTCAGTGCCCTGGAACGCGAGCACCACTTCCTGCTGCGCCAGCACAACCAGCTCTCCAACCAGAGCACCCTGGAACGCGAGGCGCGCCAGCTGGGCATGATGAGGGCCGGCGAGCAGCCTTACGTGGTCGGGAACCTGCCCGGCGACTGACGGGCGGCGCCCGGCGCCTCGCTGCTAGCCTCGCCCGGCGATGAGCTTCGAGAGTGCCTTCCAGCAGTGGCGCCAGGGCGAGCGGCGCCTGCAGGCGTCCAGGCAGGAGCGCAAGCGGATGCTCGAGAGGGTCGTCGAGGAGCTCGTGGCGGAGCTGCGACGACGTCTCGGCGGGCGCTTCACGGCCGAGGAGCTGGCGGACCTCTATGAAACGGGCACTTCCTGGTGCCTGCAGGTCGCGATGCGGGTCGCCCCCGAGGACCCCTGGGCCTGGGACGCGTCGATCGTGACCGACGCAGCCTTCGCCCGCTACCTGCGCGAGGCCGCCGACTTCGCCGGCGGGCGCCGCGAGATCCAGGCCTGAGGCGGGTCAGTCCTCCTCGTCGCCGACGCGACGGATGACGATCTGGTCCTCCTCGACGAGGACCTCGATGGGACGGTGACCGGCCCAGTGCTCGGCATAGATCGGGTTGTCCTGGACAGCGGGGTCCAGCCACAGCCCGAAGCCCTCCTCGCCGTGGTCGAAGGTTCCCTCGAGCGGCCCCGTGTTGCGGGTCGAGCGCCTGCGCCCGCCGCGACGGCCGCGACGGCGCGGGCGCGAGTCCTCATCGGACTCCTCGCCCTCCGGGGCCTCGGCGCGGGCTCGCTCGGCCTCGGCTTCGGCGGCCTCCAGCTCTGCCGCGATCAGGGCGTCGTCCTCGGCCCGAAGGTCGATCTCCTCGAAGTCTCCGACCGCGCCGTTCTCGGCTGACTCCTCGCCCGACAGGTCGTTCTGGCGCTTGAACTGCTCGATGTCCCTGACGCTGACCTCGAGCTGGTGGGCGACCCAGGCGTCGGTGCGTCCCTGACGCACCCAGGCGCGGATCTGATTGAGGTGCGGGCGCAGTGATTTCCTGGGCATAGAAGGTCCGGGAGACTAGCGCAAAGAGCGGGCGCGGCGCGCCGTCCGTGCCCGCCGGGGCGCCTGTGTCCTTCGAAACGGCCGCAGCGAGTGGGATTTTCGGGCGATGGGATCGCTTTCCCCCGGTCCTGGGACTATGCTTGGCTCATCTGGCGGTGGGGCGTCCGCCGGGTCGCCCGTCGGCAAAGAGGAAGGTGCACCCAGAATGCTGGTTCTGACGCGAAAGTCCAACCAGAGCATCATGATCGGCGATGAAATCGAGGTCTCGGTGCTGTCTGTCATGGGCGAGAAGGTGCGGATCGGCATTCAGGCGCCGCAGAAGGTTCCCGTCTTTCGCAAGGAGATCTATCTGGAGATCCACCGCGAAGCGGCCGGTGTGCCGGCTGCCGCCGCCGACGACGGCGCTCCGGTCGCCGAGGCCGCCGTGGCAGAGGTCGACGAGTCCCTGCAGGAGCTCGGCGAGGGCGCCTGACAGGAGCGGCCCGCGCGGTAGGCGTAGGCCCTCGGACGCGCCCGCGGTCCTGCCCGCCGCTAGCCCAGCAGCAGGTACAGGGTGCGGAACATGACGATCGTCACCACGACGGCCGTCAGAATCAGCGTGGCGACCAGCAGCGCGAAGCGCACCGACCCGCGCTTGTGACGCTTGGCGACTTCACGCTTGAGCGCACGCTGCTCGGCAGTGCGCCGCAGCGAGTCCCGGCGGCGCCTGTCGAGGCTGATCTCTTTGACGAAGGCCTGCTCCCAGTCCGCGAGGCTCTGCCGCATCTTCATGACTGCGTCCCCGTGATACCGCGGTAGGTCATAGCAACAGGCTACGACGGCGTGGCGGTCGTGGCTCGCTCGTAGACGCTGATGAAGCGCAGGTAGTTCTCGGCGATCTTGCGGGCTCCTGCGGAGCGCTCGATCTTGCCGTCGACGTAGGCCTTGAGCGGGTCCCACCAGATCGAGCGGCCGATGGCGAAGCCGACGAAGCCCTCGACGGGCGCGGCGGCAGTCAGCCACTGGTCGACCTTGGCGTCGTCGGCGCCGCGGCCCAGCACGACGCAGACGACGTGGTCGCGTCCGCCGGTGCGGGCCTGCTCCACCAGCATCTGGCAGTCCGAGCGCTCGTCGACGCCCTCGATCTTCCAGATGTCGACCTCGATGCCGAAGTCCTGGATTTCGCCCATGGCCTTGCGCATCAGCTCGGGTCGCAGCTCTGCGTCGTAGCGGTCGGTGTCGCCGTCGACGGTGGCCAGCTGGGCCTCCTCGGCGGGCACGAGCAGCTCGAAGAGGAACTTGCGGTCGTTCTGCTTGAGCCAGTCGGAGAGCTGCTTGAGCTTTCTCAGCTGCTCGCGGTTCTCGGCGGCGTCCCCGTCGGGGTTGTAGCGGACCAGGACCTTCGTGAAGTCGGGGTCGTGGGCGAGGATGTGCTGGCCGAAGTCATCGCCGTACTCGAAGTCGAAGGTGGGCTGCCCGGAGCGCTCGGCGGGCATGGCCACCTTCAGGCCCCGCTCGTGGGCCTCTGTCGGGACTGTCGAGCCGAACTGCTCGTCGACGAGAACACCCGTGAAGGCGGGGTCGGCGCCTGCTGCGACGGCCTGCAGGACGCCCTCGTAGATCAGGTGCTTGGCGTCGGCGATGATGGCTGTCTGCTCTGCGTCTGGCTCGCCCTCGATGCCGAAGAACTTCTTCTGGAAGGAGCCGCGGTGGTCGAAGGCGAGGATGTACAGCTTCTGGTCGTATCCAAGGTTCATGGCAGGTGAGTATTCCAGAGGGTGCTGGGCGTGGTCGGGAGGTACTTAGAATGGGCTGGTGAGCTCGGGAGCCGACCTGTTCGTCGTCTGCAAGCAGTGTGGCGCTGAGGTCAGCCCCTACATCACGGAGTGTCCCTACTGCGGCAACCGCCTGCGCCGTCGGGCCCCCAAGCTCCCTCGCATGGACTCCTCGGCGAACACGCCGGCGGCCCGTTCTGGCCTCGGATCGCTGCTTGGGAAGGGGCGCCCGGGAGGAAGGCCACGCAGCCGACCTGCCACCGTCAGAGCCGGCTCGGATCGCTGGGCGACAGTCCGCCCCTATGCCACGATCGCCCTGGTGGCGGTGTCGTGCGTCGTCTGGGTGGCCACCCGGGCGGAACCGGAACTGCTCTTCAAAATGATGGTCGTGGGGCCGCTGCACGGCGACTGGTGGAGGGTCCTGACGGCCCAGTTCGCCTACTACGAGGGGGGTGGGGGCGGCGTCTACGCCTTCGTCGCGATCCTGGCGACGGGGCTGTTCGGATGGCTGCTGGAGCGCCGCCACGGTCCGGCTGTCGTGGCGGCTCTGTTCCTGGGTGCGGGTGCTGCCGGGGCGCTGGTGGCAGTGGCCATCTACACCCTGCCGCTGGTCGTCGGCGCCAATGCAGGAGCGCTGGCCCTGGTCGCGGCCTGGGCGGCCCCCGACCTGCTTGCCCGCCGCGAGGGCGTCGACTACGAGGGCGACCTGCTGGGAGCGGGAGCGCTGGCAGCCCTGCTGCTGGCCGTGCCCTTCGCCCGTCCCGAGGCCAGCTGGGTGGCGGGTCTGGTCGGGGCCGTCGTCGGGCTGCTGGCCGGCCTTGGCCTGAGCGGCATGCAGCGGGCGCGGGACTGAGGCCCGGGCCCTATCATGGGCCGCCTATGGCGATGACCCACGCCGTCGTGCTGATCGAGGCCGAGCGGGATGCCCTGTCCAGCCTGGGCGGGGCGCTGGCCGACATCGAGGGCGTCGCCGAGGCCTACTCGGTGACGGGGGAGTGGGACTTCGTTGCGATCGTTCGCGTGCCCGACCACGAGCAGCTTGCCGACGTCGTGACGACTGCGATCGGCGGGCTGTCGGGTGTCGCCCGCACGCAGACGATGGTCGCGTTCGCCGCCTACTCCCGCCACGACCTCGAGTCGCTGTTCTCGATCGGCCAGTGACGGTCGAGCTGGGCGTGCGGGCGATCCCGGTCAAGCGGGAGTACGGGCCGACGCTGGGAGGGCTGCTCTCGCCGAGCTGGCAGCGTGCCTCCCGCCCCGTTCGGGCGCTGGTCGTGGCCGTCTGCCTGCTTGTGCTGGCGGGGGCCGTGGGGGTCGTCCTGACGCTCGAGCCGGCCCGCTACTCCCACGGCGGGGCGCTGCCCTTCAGCTTCACCTACAAGGGCCTCTACAGGGTCGCCCCCGAAGCGGGCGGCTACGTGCGCATCCAGTCCCGCTGGGAGCACGGCGAGCTCAAGTACTCCTATGCAGTCAACCCGCTGACGCTGCCCCCTTATGCCGGCCAGGCCAACGGCGTCCTGCCGGTCTACGCGACCGGCTATCGGGAAAGGCTGGCTGCAGGGATGCACGACTTCACGCCCGACGGGGAGGGCAAGACGCGTGTCAACCAGGTCCCCGCCTACCAGGTCCTCTACACGGCCCGTGTCGGAGGCGAGCTGATGTACGGGCGCAACATCCTGCTCCTGCCCGAAACGCCGGGTGCTCGCAGAGGCGTGGAAATCGTGATGCTGACGGCTCCCGGCGCCAGCTCGGAAGTCAAATCTCCCAGCGAAGTGGCCTCCGGCGGCGTGCTGCTGCGCCCGCTGAAGACGTTCAGCTTCGGCTAGCGCCTGCGGGCGGGGAGCGCGGCAGGCCGGGGGCCGGCTCCCGAGCTTGCGAGTCGTGCGACTGGTCACAGGCGCACGATCATGGTCGTATAGGTCTCAGATGCCCGGAGATCCAAGCGACGAGGAACTGCTTGTCGGCGGCGGCGCGCATGGGTTCGCGTTGCTCTACGAACGTCGCCACCCGCTCGTCCGCGGCTATCTGCGCCGGCGGGTCGGGTCGCATCCCGACCTCGTGCTCGACCTCGTAGCGGAGACCTTCGCGCGTGCTCTGGAGCGCCGCGGGCAGTTCGACCCGCAGCGTGGCACGGCCGTCGGGTGGCTGCTGGGGATCGCGCGCCACCTGCTGCTGGATGCAGTGCGGGCGGGGCGCGTGGCGGATGCTTCCCGACGGCGTCTGGGCATGGAGCGGATCGTGGTTGCCGACGAGCAGCTGGAGAGGATCGAGCGGGAGAGCACCTCGGAGCTCGAGCGCTCCCTGGCGGGCCTTCCGCAGGAGCAACGCGAGGCGATCGAACGGCGGGTGCTCGCGGAGGAGACCTATGCGGCGATCGCGGCAAGGGTCGGATGCTCCGAGCAGGTCGTTCGCAAGCGCGTCTCGCGCGGCCTGGCGACCCTGAGACGAAAGATGGGTGAGAGCGCATGACGGATCCCTACACAGCCCTGGGGCGCCAGCTGGCGGCAGCCGCCGAGAGGCTCGACTCGCAGGGTGCCACCAGCCGCCGCCTGCGGGCGTGGCTCTCGCACCGGCTGAACGCAGCCGCAGTGGCCGCTGTGCTGGCCTTGGGCGGCGGGGCCGTGGCGGTCGCCGCGACCGGCCTGCTCAGCGGCGCCCCCGTCAGGCCCGAAGCGAGCCTGAGCCCGGTGGTCGGCAACGGCCTGCCCGTTCCCGGCACGCCCGGGGCCCTTGCTGTTCGCGCTGCCGATCCCGACGGCGGCATGGGCTGGGGCATGCGCATCTTCCGAACCACGCGAGGACAGCTCTGTGCACAGGTCGGCCGCGAACACGACGGTCAGCTGGGCGAGCTCGGCCTCGACAGCGCGTTCGGGGACGATGGGCGCTTCCACGCGCTTTCGCCGGACGTCCTGCCACCTGGCTACGGCGGATCCTCCGGCCAGGTCGAATGCCTGCCCGCAGGACAGACGGTGATCGTGGAAGACGCGAACGCCGACCGCAGCGCCATGCGCCTGCTTCCCGAGGAGTTCCGCGAGCCCCCGAAGAACCCCAAGCATCGCGAAGTTCCACCGGCGAGCGACCTGAGGGCTCTCGCCTACGGGCTGCTCGGTCCCCATGCGGTCAGCGTCACCTACAGGACTAGAGGCGGCCTGAGGACCATGCCTGCGCGGGGTCCGGAGGGCGCCTTTCTGATCGTCGAGCCGGCCGGGTACGTCAAGAGCTCCTCGCTCGTGGGTGGCTCGGTCGACGGCCAGGCGACAGCAGGCTCCGTCGAGGTGACGGCGCCCTACCGTGACGCCGCCACGATCGTCACGGCGGCCGCCTTTCGCTTCGGTGCGGAGGTCTGCTCGCAGGGAAGGGGCTCGCCGGTCCGCAAGAGCTGCCCCACCCGTCGGATGCGTCTGCCGCAACGATGGTTCTCGCCGAAGCACAGCCTGCACGAGCCCATCCGGCTGACGCTGCTGCTCCAGCCGCCGAAGGCCTGCAGGGCAGCCTTCCTGCTCGACCCTTGCTACAAGGGCGAGGTCCGGTTCACAGCGCCATACGCGGTCACGTCGGCAGCCACCGACTACGACATCCAGTCCCGCGCCCAGTGCAAGATCGGCGGCCGTCCGGAAACGGGCTGGGCGTTGGAACGCGATATCAGGCGCAACGAGGTGGTCAGGACGGTCTCGCTGGGGCTGTTCGTGTTCACGCCCTCCTGTGCGACCCACGAGTCCTTCCAGGTCATCTACCAGAACGAGCAGGGCCCGTCGGCGGCCCACCCGCACGAATCGGTGATCGTCGGCACGGTCTCCATGAGCAGGGCCAGGCACCCGGGAGGAGCACCGTTCACCGGGCAGGGCCGCAGCAGCCTGCGGACAGGCTAGAGGCCGGCTGCCGTGTGCCTGGAGTGACCCAGGCGGTGCCTGCGGAAGGTCGCCTTGAACGTGACCGGCGCCTGCGTGCCGCCGCTTGCCGCGGAACCGGGGTCGGGTGTGGTGACGTCGGGACCTGTCGTCGTCTGATCCTCGCCCGAGGCCGTCGAGGTTTCGCTGCTCTGCGGTGAGGTCTGTTCTTCGGTGCCGACTGGCGTCGTCGAGGGGGTCGTGGTGGTCGGGCCGGTGGTCACGATCGGGGTGGTGGTGCTCGTCGTGGTCGTGGTCGGCGGCGGCGTGCCGGTCGTCGGGACGGTCGGCGTCGTGGTGGCGGTCGGGGGGGCTTCGCCGTCAGTGGCGGAGGCAGGCAGTTCCGTCGACTCGCTGGTCACCTCGGTGACCTGGACGGGAGCGGCAGGGGCAGGCTCTGACTTGACGGGCACGGGGGCGGCCGGCACGGACGCGCTCGTCGCCGGCGCGGTCGCTGCAAGGGCCTTCGTGTGCGGGTGTCGGTGGACGCGGTGGGCGGTCAGGGCCGAGACGCCGGGAGTCGCGGGCTGTTCGCGGACTGCCGCGACGACGGGTTCGGCGGGGGCGGCGAGCGAAGCTGTTGCGGCGGGAGCCCTGTGGAGGTGGCGGCGGGGGGGGACGACAGCGTGGTCGGCGGCTACGGCACCGGCGACGAGAGCGGCTGCTGCCAGGCCGGCGGCGGCCTTGGTGGCGAGGGCGCCGGCGCCGGCTGTGACGAGTCCGCCCGCCAGGCCGCCGCCACCTGTCGCGGCTGCTCCCGCCGTCGCTCCTGCACCGACGGTCGCCCCTGCGCCACCGGCGACGTGAGCGCCGCCGGCGGAGGCTGTCGAGCCGAGCTTGGCCAGGACCAGCTTCTTGAGCATGAAGAGGGGGGCGACGGGGAAGATGGCTGCCAGGGCGTGGTTGTTCTCACGCAGCTGCTTCTTGAAGGCCGTGCAGCGCTCGCAGTCGCGGACGTGACGGCGGGCAGGCTGGGAGAGCTTGACGAGGCCCTCGGCGACTTCGCCCAGCTCCAGGCGAACCTGCTCGCAGCTGAGCTTGCGAGCCTCGGCGGCCTCGGCCAGGGAGATGCGGGCGCGGACGAGCAGGGACTTCACCGACGGCACCGTCGTCTCCATGGCATGGGCGATCTGCTCGTAGGACATGGCGTCGATCTCACGCAGCAGCAGGGCCGTGCGCTGGGTCTCTGGCAGGCTGTGGACGTCCGCGATGAGCTCGTTGAAGCTCTCCCTGCGCATGACCTTGTCGCTCGTGGAGATCCCGTTTTCGGCGAAGTGGATGTCCATCGAGTCGACGCCCGTGGCCGTGTTGCGGCGCAGGTGGTTCAGGGAGCGGTTGCGGGCGATCCTGTACAGCCAGGGCCGCACGTTGATCGGTCGCTCGTCGGCGAGGACGGCGTTGAAGGCGGCAGCGAAGACCTCCTGCAGGACGTCCTCGGCGTCCTCCTTGGAGGACAGCATGTGCCGGCAGAAGGACAGCAGGCGGGACTGGTAGCGGGAGCAGAGGACCTCGAAGGCGGCGTGGTGGCCGCGACGGGTCAGGGCGATCAGTCGCTCGTCCGACTGCAGGCGCAGCAGAGCAGAGGGCCCTCGAAGGCCCGAGATGCTGCTCGGCGTTGGTAGTGCGGAGACCTCCATGGCGGGGTAGCGACTCTCCCTGGATCTGCCCTGAAAAACACCGTAGCAATCGCTTAGTTGCGCTCGATAAAGATCCGATCAGGCGCCGATCGGCCCCCGGGGCGCCCGCTGGGGCGCATCCAATAGGGTTGCCTCGATGTCAACCGAGAGTGCCCAGGAGACGGCAACCTTCCACGGCGGCAGGCTGATCGCCAGGCGCCTGAAGGCCCACGGCGTCAGCAGGCTGTTCACGCTCTCCGGCGGGCACCTCTTCTCGATCTACGACGGCTGCCGGGAGGAGGGCATCGACCTCGTCGACGTCCGCCACGAGTCCACTGCCGCCTTCGCGGCGGAGGGCTGGGCCAAGGTCACCAGGCAGACGGGCGTATGCGCGCTGACGGCCGGACCGGGCGTGACCAACGGCATGAGCGCCATGGCCTCGGCCCAGGCCAACCACTCGCCGATGGTAGTACTGGGCGGCAGGGCGCCTGCCCTGCGCTGGGGCCAGGGCTCCCTGCAGGAGATCGACCACGTGCCCTTCGTGCGCCCGCTCAGCAAGCTGGCCGTCACGCCCGAGTCGACGGCCGAGATCCCGGGCCTCGTCGATGACGCCTTCGCGGCCGCGGCTTCCCCTCACGGCGGCGTGGCCTTCCTCGACTTCCCACTGGATTACGTCTTCAGCGAGGCCCAGGAGCCTGCCTCAGAGCAGGAGCCGGACCGCAGCGAGGGCAGCGGCAGAGCCTCGGGTGCAGCCCTGACGAGGGCGGCGGAGCTGCTGGCGGGAGCGGAACGCCCCGTGATCATGGCCGGCACGGACCTCTACTGGGGCCACGGCGAGGAGGCCCTGGTGGCGCTGGCCGAGCGGCTGCGCATACCGGTCTTCCTGAACGGGTTGGCGCGAGGCTGCCTGCCGGCGGACCACGAGCTGTTCTTCTCGAGGGCGCGCTCGGCCGGGCTGAAAGGAGCGGACGTGGCCCTGGTCGTGGGGGTGCCGATGGACTTCAGGCTGGCCTTCGGGGCGGCCTTCGGCGAGGACACTGAGATCGTCGTGATCGACTCGGCAGAGCCCGAGCGCAACCACCCGCGGACGCCGGCAGCGGAGTGCTACGGGTCGATATCGGAGACCCTGAGGGAGCTGGCCGGGTCCGGCGGCGGCGCCCTGGCGAGCGAGGACTGGGTGGCGGAGCTGCGCAGGGTCGAGACGGAGCGCAGGGAGGGGGAGCGGGGCGAGTTCGAGGACGGCCGCTCGCCGCTTCACCCGATGCGCCTGTATGCGGAGCTGGCCAAGGTGCTGGACCGCGACGCGATCGTGATCGGCGACGGCGGCGACTTCGTGTCCTACGCGGGCAGGGTCGTCGAGAGCTACAGGCCCGGCTGCTGGCTGGACCCCGGGCCCTTCGGCTGCCTGGGCACGGGTCCCGGCTACGCGCTGGCGGCCAAGCTTGCCCACCCCGAGCGCCAGGTCGTGATGATGCTGGGCGACGGCGCCTTCGGCTTCTCGGGCATGGAGTTCGACACCCTCGTCCGTCACGGCGTCAACGTCGTCGGCGTGATGGGCAACAACGGCATCTGGGCGCTGGAGAAGCACCCGATGGAGTTCCTGTACGGCTACTCGGTGGCCGCCGACCTGCGTCCCGAAACCCGCTACGACGAGGTCGTTGCCGCGCTGGGCGGCTACGGCGAGCTGGTCCGGGAGCCGGGCGAGCTGGTGCCCGCGCTCGAGAGGGCCTTCTCCTCGGGGCTGCCGGCGCTCGTCAACGTGTTGACGGACCCGACTGTCGTCTACCCGCGCAAGTCCAACCTGGCCTGACCCTCGCGCGCGGCGCGGGCTCTGGCGGGGCGGCTCAGCCCACGCCGGCCAGGCGCAGCGCGCCGCCGTAGAGGATGTCGTGCTCTGAGACCTCGACCTGCTCCAGGTCCATGGCGATCATGGCCTCGGACAGGAGGATCATGCCGGCGACGATCGTGGGGGCCCGGTCCGGGTGAAGGCCAGCGACGGCTCGGCGCTCCTCTTCGGTCATGTCGGCGAGCCGGGCCAGCAGCAGTTCGACCGTCGCCAGCTGCAGGACGTAGCCGTGAACCCGGCTCGGGTCATAGGGCTCCAGCTCCTGCTCGATGGCTGCGGCCGAGGTGGCGGTTCCGGCGACGGCGACGCCTGCGCGAACCCGCTCTCTCTCCTCCTCAGGAAGGTGCTCGTCAAAGACCCTGCGGGTGTCCTCGGCAAGAGCCTGCAGCTCCTCGGTCGTCGGCGGATCGGTGTGGATGTGGCGCTCGCTCATGCGCACGACGCCAGCCGGCGTGGAGACGTGGAAGCCGGCGCTGCGATCGAGGCCCACGACGAACTCCGTGGAGCCGCCGCCGATGTCGATGACGACAGTCGGCTTCGCCGCCGGCGGCCTCCCCGCCATGGCGCCCAGGAAGGTCAGCTGGGCCTCTTCGTCGCCTGTGAGGACTTTGGCGTCCAGGCCCATCTCCTCACGGACCCGGGTCGCGAAGGCCTGGCCGTTGGCGGCGTCGCGGACGGCAGAGGTCAGCACGGCCAGGTTGGCCTCGCAGTCGTGCTGGTCGATCAGCTGCCTGTAGTCGGCAAGGGCCCTGAAGACCCGCTCGACGGCCTCCTGTGAGAGGGAGCCGCCGGCGTCGACGCCCTGGCCGAGCCTCGTCACCTGCGAGCGGCGCTCGAGCTCGACGATGGAGCCGTTCTGAGGGTCGACGTCGGCCACGAGCAGCCTCGTCGAGTTGGTCCCGATGTCCACGACGGCTACCCGCACGGGCGGGATCCTAGAGGGCGGGCGCGGCGGCGGGCTCAGCGTTGGGGGCGAGGGGGACTGGCGGGAGGTTCAGCGGCCTCGCTTGGGCTGCGTCGGTCTGCTAGAACATTTCCTAGCGACGCGGGGTGGAGCAGTCTGGTAGCTCGTCGGGCTCATAACCCGAAGGTCGCAGGTTCGAATCCTGCCCCCGCTATAGCCGCACTAGCGACCTTGCAGTAGATATCCACGAGCTGCAAGTCGTCGGCGAGTCTGTTTCGAAGGGTCAGGTGCCGTGAGCGCTACTGCAGAAGGGGCCACTATCGAGAGTGCGGCGCGTGCATTGGTCGATGCGGCGGCATCCCCGGCCAGGGTGATCCTATTCGGCTCGCGTGCTCGTGGAGATGGAGATGATCGGAGTGACTTCGACTTCTTGGTGATTGAGCGTGAGGTCACTGATCGCTTCGATGAGATGGTGCGTCTGGACCGGGTCCTGGGACGGATGTTGATTCCAGCCGACGTGGTCGTGATCAGCGAGCAGTACGCTCAGAAGTGGGGGTCGGTAAAAGGCACGATGGTTCACGAGGCTATGACCCAGGGGCGGGTCGTTGCCGAGTCCTGAGGCGCGGGAAGTAGCACTGCTGCTTGTGCGCAAGGCGGAGGGCGACGAGTCTATCCTCGACCGAGTGCTGGACGATCCTGATGTGCCCGATGATGTGCTGGGCTTCCATGTCCAACAGAGCATCGAGAAGCGCATCAAGGCCGTCCTGGTCTTCCACGAAGTGGGTTATGACCGGACGCACAGCATCAACTATCTGACCTCGATGCTAGAGCAGCATGGAATCGATCTTCCTACTGCCCGCGATGAGATCGAGAGATTGACGCCGTGGGCGGTCGCAGCACGTTATGAGGACGACTTCCAACGTGTGCTTGATCGCGCTGCAGCTAAACAAACAGTTTCAGACGTACGCGAATGGTCGAGAGGTCTACTAGCCGGTTGAGCGAGTCCGGCTAAGCAGACCAGTCATAGCGATCTCTGTACTACTAGCGGCGTAGCTCTGCTTGTAGGCGGGTTGCGAGGCGGATGGAGGCCTCGATCTCGACTTGGCGGATCGAGACGCTCTCGACGCTGAGCCCGAATGGAGCCCCCAGGCGCCGGCAGAATGCGATCAGCTCGAGGGCCGTGGCGAGGGCCTGGTCGTAGGACGCGTCGAGAGTGTCCTCCGCGTGGCGCAGCTCGTTCTCGATCCAATGCGGCACATCGACACCGAGCCACTGAACGAACTCCAGCGTCTTCAGCGAGCCGCAGACCGAGAACGTGAACACGATCGGCGCCGGCTCAAGGTCACGAGCGGCACATTCGTAGTGATAGTCGGAGACCAGGCTCTTCGCGGCATTGACGTCATAGACGATCTGGGTGACAAAGAACGTCGACCCTGTGGGTTATGGCCCCTGTCGCGGGCCATCAACGGTCGCGGTTGCTGAGCGTACGATAGGAGTGACGAAATGGCGAATACCAACGAGTACGCACTTCTGATCGCCCTGGATAGCCAGGAGGCAGCACCGCTTGGCGATTCGCCGCTGGCTTCGGAGCCTCGGTGAGCAGCGTAGTGTTGTGGCTGAATGAGATCGGCCTCGATATCGCATGCGTACAGCTGATCGTCAGGCGCGTTGACGACGGGCACGCCGTGCTCGGTACGCGCCAGGTGCTTCCGCCTCCGAAGCCAAGGACTACTTGGTCCGTCGGCGTCGGACTGTCTGGCTGACGGCCCTCATCGAACGTACGTCGATCCGCGACCTCTGGAACCGGCCCCACCACGGTGGGCCCCGGAACTCGCGCCTGCTACTTGCGTTCTTCGTTGCGGCGCTTGCAGCCGAGCACCTGCTGCAGCCCGCTCTAGATCCCGAGCAGCACCGGATCTCGGAGTACGCGAATGGCTCGCCCGGGTGGCTGATGACCGCAGGGTTCGTGGCCTGGGCCCTGTCGCTGGCCACCACTGCCCATGTCGTGGGGGGCAGCGAGCTGTGGCCGAGGACGGGGCGGACTGCAGTCTGCGCGCTGCTTGCCGTGGCTGCGGGTGGGGCGCTCGTAACCGCGCTATTCAACACGGGGACCAGCGCTGGCCTCGTGCCGGCCGGACGTCACCTCACGACGGGCAACCATCTGCACGATGCAGGCTCCGGTGTGCTCGCGCTCGCGCTTTGGGGGGCTGCGCTGGGCAGCCTGCTGGTGCACGAGCGGCTGTTGCGCGCCTGGGTCGTCGGCGTGCTGATGACGAGCGTTGCATGCACTGTGGCGCTATCGGCGGCGGGGCTGCCGGGGGTCGAGCAGCGGGCGCTGGTGCTGCTGGCCTGCGTCTGGCAATGGGCGCTGCTCGCGGCGGTCGGTCGCGTTGAAGGTCAGTCGCTACCTGGGACTTGACCCTTGTCGTCGCCACCGGTCGTGGTCTGGCTGTGGGCCAGCGGGTTGCGCCAGCAGTACCAGTTCACCCCGGTACATCCATCGGCGCAAGGGGCGACGGCGTCGCGCAGACGCCAGCGTCTGTTCAGAGCGCTGAGAGTGACGAAGTCGCCGTCGTCGTCGTGCTTGGCGTCGAACGGCTTGCCACGGTAGGTTCCGCTCGTGTCCAGGTACTTGAACTTGCCGCCCTCTGCTGAAATATCGACCAGGTAGGCAGGAACGCGGACGACTGAGTCTTCTGTCTCACGCACCAGCCAAAGTGCGTCGCCGATGTAGCGGCGCGGGTTCAGGCCGTAGGACAGCGCTGCTTTTCCCTGGAGCTCGAACTCTGCGAGGTACAGGGCGAAGGTGGCAGCGAGCGCGAACGCGATCGCGCGGCCACCAGCACTCGAGGTCAGCGCGCCGATCACGGTCGGACAACCGATCAACACGAATGGAGCCAGCAGCCGCGCGAAACCGCGGTGAAAGCACCACAGTGCGGTGATCCCCGCCCAGCGCTGGTGGCCCGGGCGCTCGCATGGGGCCGGACACGAGATCCCCGCGACCTTCGGCATGATCAGAAACCAGTCCACCGCGCTCGACAGGTAAACGCCCGCCCACAGCACCACCCAACCGACGGTCAGCACGGTGAAAACAAGACCCACGTGTGCAAGCGGGTGCCAGCTCATCGCCCTGACGAGCTCCGACCCACCTGCCCCTAGCAGCCCCAGCAGGACCCACTGACCGACAGCCCAGCGGTCGAGCGTCTGCCGGTGCCGGGGAACGATCTCCAAAGGCCGACGTTGAAGGAACTTCGCCGGCATCTGCCGTGCCGCGTGGCGCTGTACGAGGTACGTCCCGTTCAGCGCGGCCACCAGCACGGCGACGCCCACTCCCGTCCAGACGCCGGCCAGCGGGTGCCCGCCGAGGCTCAGCACCAACAGCCCCGTGACCAAGGCGAAAACAAACCAGCTCATCGAGAACTTCGGCTCCATGCACCAATCCTTCTCGCTCCGTCGTTGCCCCGAGACCCCATCCAGTCTCATGAATCAGCCTATATGAACTGGTTCCAGCCCCAGCCGGGTCACGGCGGTGCTTGCCAAGCTCGCGCCCGCAGCCTCCAGGCGGCACCCCAGCTCAGCCTCGCCCCACTGTGCATGAAGGCGTTGGCATAAACCCTGGACGCCAGGCGGATCATCGCGTAGACGGATGCGAGCATGATCAGCGCAGCAGCGGGCAGTTCCCAGGGCGCGATGTGGCCGAGCGCGATACGTGCGGGCATCAGGGCCGCAGTGAAGGGGGGCAGCAGCGAGAGCACCTTCAGCCATGTCGCGTCAGGGGAGGCGACTGCTGCGAAGACCAGCACGTAGCCGATCACGAGCGGCATCAGGATCGGGGTCGTCACGAGCTGAACTTCCTCCTGGCGGGCAACGAGCGAGCCGGCGGCTGCGAGGGCGAAGGCATACAGCAGGAACCCGGCGACGAAGCAGACAAGGAAGGCGGGCAGCAGCACCCAGACGCTGGCCGGGATCGTCGTGCTGTGGGCGACGCCGTTGGCGATCAGGCCTGCCACCGCCGCCAGGGCCAGCTGGCCGAGACCCGTCAGGCCGATTCCGAGCACCTTGCCCGTCAACAGCTCGCTGGGCCTGACGATGGCCAGGAGCACCTCGGCGGTTCTAGAGGTCTTCTCCTGGGCGACGCCGGTAGCGACGGCACCTCCGTAGAGAGCGAGGCTGACATACATCAGCAGGGCTGCAGCGACCGCCGCGACTGCACGTGCCGCTTCGTCTGCCGGCGCGGGCTGGAGCGTCGTCGTCCTCAACGGCACGGGCGCGAGCGCAGGCAGCACCCTGGCCGGCGCCAGGCCCGCCTGCTGAAGGGTGTGACGCAGGTGCGCGCCATAGACCGCTGCCTCGATTACCGCCCTCGTGGCAGCCGGCAGGCTCTGCTTGACCTCTACGTGAGCCGATGCAGCGTCGACGCTCAGTGCGACGTCGAGCCGGCCCGCGGTCAGCGCCCGCCGGGCGGCCCCCTGGCTGGCCACGTCGCTGACCGCGATCTTCGTCTTTGCGGCGGAGGCGGTCCGTTCGAGCGTCGGCGCGAGCGCCTGCGCGGAGCCCCCCACCAGCCCGATCCTGACCGGACTGGACCCTCCCTGAATCAGGCCGGGGATCGTGACTCCCGCGACCACGAGCAGGACCGTCACGAACGTGACGACCCGTATCAGCCGACCCTGCAGGCGCTCTGTGATCTCGCGGCCGGCGACGAGTCGAGTGGTCGCCCACCGGTTCACTGATTCACCATCTGACGGTACAGGTCGATCAACCCTGCGGACTCGAAAGCGAAATGCTCGACTGGTCCGCTCGCCTGCGCAGTACGCAGGATCTCCTGGGGGTCGGTGCCCGGCTCGACCACCAGCAGGGTTCCCTGCTCGTCGGTGCCGAGGACCTGCACGCCGGTTATCGCCGAAGCCCAGTCCATGGCCGTGTCGACCTTGACCCGCAGCTGTGCGGGGAACCGCTCGCGCAGATCGTGCATCGTTCCCGCCGCGAGCATCCTGCCGGCGTCCACGATCACGACACGCCGGCAGATCCGCTCGACAAGCTCGAGCTGATGGCTGGAGAAGAGGATCGCCGTGCCGCGGCCCGCCTGCTCGCGCAGCACCTCTGAGAGGGAGTCGACAGCCTCCGGGTCCAAGCCCGAGAACGGCTCGTCGAGGACGAGCAGGCTGGGGGCGTGCACCAGCGCGACAGCCAGCTGGACCCGCTGCTGGTTGCCGTGGGAGAGCGCGACCAGCTTCTCCTCCCCGCGCGCGCCGATCCCCAGACGCTCGAGCCAGCCCTCAGCGGCCTCACGCGCAGCATCCGCGTCGATCCCGTGCAGCCGTGCGAAGTAGGTCACCTGGTCTGACAGGCGCATCTGCGGGTAGAGCCCCCGCTCCTCGGGCATGTAGCCGAAGCGCCTGCGGTCCGCGCTGCCGACGGGATGGCCCTCCCAGCTGACCGAGCCGCTGTCCGGCCTCAGTATCCCCATGACGGCGCGCATCGCCGTCGTCTTGCCGGCGCCGTTGCGACCCACCAGCCCGACTATCTCGCCCTCGCCGACGGCGAACGTCAGGCCGTCCAGCGCGATCTGCTCGCCGAAGCGGTGACGGAGATCGACGACGTCCAGCACCCCCGCATCCAATCAGGCTGCGTGTCCTACCGGCAGCCATGCGCAGTCATTCCGGCAGCCGGGGACACTGCCCGTCCAAGATCGAGACGCTATGCGTCTTGCGCAAAAAGGATCGACGCCTCGGGCCTCACTGGTTCGCGAGCGGCGGCTCGGGCTCGTAGTCGCTCTGCCCTCCGTAGATCTGCCATGACCCCTCGTAGCTCTCGGCGAATGCTCGAAGAACCGCCTCCACGGCTATGCCCAGAAAATCAGCGATGTGCGCAGCGAGTTCCTCTCGTAGCTGAATTTCATATGTCGGCGGCGTCAGCCAGAGAGCTGGAGCATCGCGGCCGTCGTTGCCACCCGGTTCGGTTCCGTCGAGCCACAGCTGGGCATACCACACGTCTTGCCCTGGGTCCCAGCCCCAGCTGCTCTCCCGTTGCCAGCCGTCGATATACAGCGTGTGGCGGCTCACGGAACGAATCCTAGAGTCAGGACGACGGCCTGCAGTGCTCAGGGGATCGGTTCCAGCGAGTTCCCGGGCGCGATCTGCCCGCAGTCCTGGGGAGCAGGCAGGCCCAGGAAGCGCTGGCTGAGCCACGAGTAGGCTTCGGGCAGCCACTGCAGGGCGCTGGGAACGTGGCTGAGGTCTTCGTACTGCTGGTACTGGACCGTCACGCCGCGGCTGCAGTACTCGCGGGCCAGGCTGCGCACGTCGCCCGCGATCATGACGCCGTCGCCCGGGCCGATCCCGGGCTTGTTCCCGGGTGTGCCTTCCAGTTCTCCTCCCGCGCCCTGGCCTATGAACAGAGGGGCAGCGGGCGTGCCGGATCTGCCCATGATGAGCTTGTTGGCCTCTTCCACGTAGACGGGGATCGTTTCCGGCGTCGGGTACTGGGGCTTGGCCAGCTGCGACCAGGTCAGGCCCGGGTACTGGCCCAGCACTTCCGTGATCGAGGCGTGCTGGAGCTTCTCGTAGAGGGCCAGGCCGTATTCGCTGAGGTAGGGGGTGAGGTCGATCCCGTAGGCCCTGCCGATGCCGATCAGGGCCATCGGGATGACGCCCGCCCAGACCGTGCTGCCTTCCACGTAGTGGAGGTTGTGGGCCGGGTCCACCAGTGTCCCCCCGAAGGCGACGCCGACGATCTTGGCGTCCAGTTCAGGCGCATAGGAGGGAGCCTCCTCGGCGGCCCACTCGGTCGCTATGGCCCCGCCCGAGTAGCCGATCAGCCCGACCTTGCGAGCGCCTGCCAGGCCTGTCGCCGGCGAGGCCAGGGCGGCACGCAGGGAGTCCAGCGTGTTCGTCCCGTACTCCGGCCCGGCCGCGAAGTCCGCGCTCTCGCCCTCCGTGTCGGGCACGACGACCGTCTCCCCTGCCAGCAGGGCAGGCGCGAGGATCGCCGACTCCACGTCGGGTATCAGGCCCCCGAGGCTGAGTCCCCCGGAGATCGCATAGGACGGCTCGTCCTGGTTGTTCAGCGAGTCGTAGAAGGATTGATAGGAGAGCGCGACCGGCGTGCCGATGTGCAGCGGCGGGAGCAGGACCGAGGTGACGTTCACCGTCGGCTGGCCGACCGCGCCCGTCGACCTGTAGAGCAGCTGCACGGCCGTGACGGGCAGGGGGATGCCGGCCACGTGGTAGGACAGCGTCCGCGTCTTCAGGACCGTGCCCGGCGCTATGCCGCTCAACCGCTGGCTGCCTTCGTAGCGGTAGAAGGGATCTTCTGAGGGGCTGAGGGTGGCCTGCGCCACGGGCGCCATCATCGCTGCCAGCGCGACCAGCCCGAGGCCGAGCAGCACGCCGACGTTCCTCGCCCTGGCTCCCCTCATCCTCATCTCTGTCCGTGCACGTACCCGCATCCCGGCGATCGCATTCATAGACTTGCCCGCGTGGGGAGAGCCGCATGAACTTCGGGGTCCTGATGTTCGCGACGGACTACTCGATCGCTCCCGGGGAGCTGGCGAGCATCGTCGAGCAGCGTGGCTACGAGTCCCTGTTCCTGCCCGAGCACACGCACATCCCGGCCAGCCGCATCACTCCCTACCCGGCCGGCGGGGAGCTGCCGCGGGAGTACTGGCACACCTATGACCCCTTCGTCGCCCTGAGCTTCGCCGCCGCCGCGACGACGCGCCTGCGCCTGGCGACCGGCATCTGCCTGGTGATCGAGCGGGACCCGATCACGACTGCAAAGGAGGTCGCCTCGCTGGACCGGCTCTCCGGCGGGCGCTTCATGTTCGGCGTCGGCGCGGGATGGAACATCGAGGAGATGGCCAACCACGGCACTGACGGCGGCCGGCGCTTCGGGATCATGCGCGAGCGCATCGAGGCGATGAAGGCGATCTGGACGCAGCAGGAGGCCAGCTACCGCGGCCGCCACGTCGACTTCGAGGCGATCTGGTCCGAGCCCAAGCCTCTGCAGCAGCCGCACCCGCCCGTCCTGGTCGGAGGCAACGGCCCCAAGGTCATCGAGCGCGTCCTGGCCTACGGCGACGAGTGGATGCCCAACGCCATGCCCGACGCCGAGGCTCTGCAGCAGCGCATCCGGGACTTCCACGAGCGCGCTTCGGCGGCCGGGCGGGGCCCGCTCGGCGTGACCCTCTACGCCGCCCCGGCCAAAGCGCGGGCGATCGAGGACTACGAGCGCGCAGGCGTCGGCCGCTACGTCTTTCACCTGCAGTCGACCGGCCGCGACGAGGTCGAGCAGAGGCTGGACCGTCTCCAGGCAGTCATCGAGGAATACCGCAGCGCCGGCGGCTAGGCCGGCTACGTAGTTTTCACCTCCCACGCAGGGTTAGGTGCGGATACGCCTGCAGGTCCCGTCGGTGATGCTCGGCGCATGAACAAACCGCCTGCACCCCCGACCCGCCGCCGGGTACGCCCGTGGACCCTCCGACTCTCGCGAAGGCTCTGCGTTGCGGCTGCCCTCGGCGCCCCCGTCCTCATGACCGCATGCGGCAGCAGCTCGCCCACGCCCGCCCAGTACGCCGCCAAAGCCGACGCCATCTGTGCAAGCGCGCGGACCCAGACGGGACCCCTCGTGCAGCAGCTCGCCACAGACGCGCAGTCGCTGAGCTCCGGCGGGCAGGCGGCCGAGCAGCGTCTGACGGGTGCCCTGCAGAGCCTGCACGGCACCGCCTCCGAAGCGCTCGGAAAGCTCCGCAAGCTGCAGCGCCCCAGCTCCGGCGTTCAGCCGGTCGAACGGTTCCTGGCCTCGCTCGGCACCGTCGTGACCGCGCTCGAAAGGTCAGCCGGCGACGCCGCTGCGGGCCGGCCCGAACGGGCGCTGGCAGCGCTCGGCCAGAGCGCCCCCGTGGCCGGCCAGCTCGCCGAAGCGGCCCGGCAGGCCGGGATGCGCCAGTGCCCGACGATGCTGCCTGCTCTCGGCACGACGCAGACCGCCACTGCGATCCACGCGACCCTCGCCGGCCAGGACCACCATCCCCGGGCGGGCAAGCCCTGGCGCTACACCCTGACGGTCTCCGATGCCGCCGGCAGGCCGCTCAGCGGGACGGAGACGACCCACTACGCATACAACGGCGTCGTCGTCGGGACCGAGCAGCCGCAGAACGTCAAGTTCACGGGCGGCGTCTACCGCGACACGATCGAGTTCCCCCCGGCAGCCGTTGGGCATCCGCTGGAACTCCAGGTCGTCGTCCAGGCGGGGTCCGGCTCGGCGACCGTGCACTGGCCGCTTGAAGTCGTGAAGTGAGGGCAGGCCGTTGACGGCCCTGATTGCCGCCAACCTGATGCGTCGCAAGGCGCGGGCGGCACTCACCTCGGCAGGCATCGCCGTCGGCGTGGCCGCAGTCGTCGCCCTGCTCGCCCTCTCCACCGGGCTCAACCGCAGCGCCGGCCAGCTGGCCCACCTCGGTCGGGCCGACCTGGGGCTCTTCCAGAAGGGCGCAGCAGACCCCAGCTCGTCCGTCCTCTCCCTCTCCCTGCTGCCGCACCTGCGAGCACAGCCCGACGTGCTGGAAGTGGCCCCCATCCAGCTGATCGTCGAAGGCGTCGCCCGCTCGCCGGGAGCTGTCACGCTGGGCATCGAGCCGAACGGCTTCGTCGCGCGCCTGCTCGTGATCACCGCCGGCGCGCAGGGGCCCGTCTCCGCCGGCCACGTGCAGATCGGCGACATCCTGGCCCGGGAACGGCATCTGCGCCCCGGCTCGACGCTCCAGGTCAGCGGGCGCCGCTTCGCCGTCCAGGCGATCTTCCATGCAGGCATCGCCGAGGAGGACTCGGGCGTGATCATGGGCCTGCCAGACGCCCAGGCGCTGGCCGGGCGCACGCCCGACGAGGCGACGACCTTCGCCGTGCGGCTGAGGCCGCAGGTGCCGACGGCCCGCGCCGAACGGGACCTGATCCACGCCTTCCCGGGACTGCTGGCGATCAGCGAAGCCGGCGAGGCCGTGCGGGCCGGCGTCAACGGGCAGCTGATCACCAAGGCGGTGCTGCTGATCGTCGTCCTGGCCCTCATCATCGGCGCCCTGACGGTCGCCAACACGATGCTCGCCGCCGTTCTGGAGCGTCGCCGCGAGCTGGCCCTGCTCAGCACGATCGGCTGGAGCCCGCGACAGCTGGGGGCGCTCGTGCTCGGCGAGGCCGTCACCGTCAGCCTGCTCGGGACGGGCTTCGGCATCCTGCTGGGCCTGGCCGCCAGCAAGCTGCTGCCCGGCGCCCTGGGACTCGGCGAGTTCATCTCGCCCGTGTTGACCGTATGGGACCTCGGCCGAGCGATCCTGATCGGCATATCGATCGGCATCGCGGGCGCCCTCTACCCGATCTGGCTGGTCACCCGCATGCGCTCCGTCCTGGCTCTGGCAAACGCCTGAGCCGTGCGCCGACGCCTGGCCGGGCCGGCGCGGACCTCAGTCCTCCTGGACCCGACCGTCCACGACCCTGATGACCCTGTCCGTCCGCGCCGCCACCGTCGCGTCGTGGCTGACCACGATCACCGTCATGCCGTGACGGCTGCGCAGCTCGTCCAGCATGTCCATGACCCGTTCGCCCGCGACCGAGTCGAGCGCGCCCGTCGGCTCGTCGGCCAGCAGCAGGCGCGGCTCGTTGGCCAGCGCCCGTGCCAGCGCGACGGCCTGGCGCTGGCCTCCGGAGAGCTCGGAGGGCAGATGGCGGGCGCGGTCGGCCAGGCCCACCTCCCCCAGCAGCTCGGCGCTGCGCTGCCGTCGCTCGCGGTGTCCCCACCCTGTCGCGACGAGCGCCGCCTCGACGTTGTCCTGGGCGCTCAGGTAGGGCAGCAGCAGGTTCTCCTGGAAGACGAAGCCGACGACGTGGCGGCGGAAGGACACGGCCTCGCGGCGGCCGGGGACGGGTCTGCCGCCGACCAGGATCGTGCCCCTGTCGGGCACGTCGAGGCTGCCGATCAGGTTCAGCAGGGTGCTCTTGCCCGACCCGGACGGACCCGTGACCGTCACCAGCTCAGACGCCTCCACCGTCAGCGACACGCCCCGCAGGGCCTCGATCGGCCCGAACGACTTGAAGACGTCCTCGACGCGCACGTCGACGCCGCCACCGGCCGGCCGCTCCGATCCCATCGAGCGGGGCTCCTCCGTGGCGCTCATGCCGGCTCCACGGGCACGCTCGAGTCTTCAGCGGGGGCAGGCCCCTCGATGCGTTCGACCTCTGTCGCGGTGACTGCAGGCTGATGGCCCGGCACGGGTCCCTCGCGACGGCCGGCTTCGGGCACGGGCCGGGGGAGGGCCCTGCCTTCAAGGGCGCTCGGCGGTTGGCTGGCGCGCTCGACGAACAGGCTGCGCGCCCGCTCCAGCGCGAAGGCCGCCCGGGGCGCGCCGGCCTCGCGCCTGCCGCCGCCACCGCCCGGTTCCCAGCGGAATGCGACGAGGGCGAAGGCTGCGGCGGCAACCCCCCAGACGGCAAGCAGCTCGAGATGTCCCGCCTGCAGGGCGTGGCTGCCATGGACCGGGTTGAAGGCCGTCTCGAGGTCGTCCGCGAAGCCCCGCACCGGGAAGAACGAGGCCACGTCCCGCAGCCAGCCCGGCGCGCCTTCCATAGGGATGAAGACGTCAGAGATGAAGCAGAGCGGCAGGATCGTCCCCCACGCCACCGGGAAGGCAGCGTCGGCACGGGGCACGAGAACCGTCACGGCCAGCGCCACCGCGCAGAAGCAGAACATGCCCACCGCAAGGGTCAGCAGGACGGCCGGCACAGCCGCCCAGATGACCTCGAAGTCGTACACCCAGGCTCCGACGGCGACCACGACGACGGCCGAGACGCCCGCCACCAGGCCTGTCGAGCAGAGCCGGCCCGTCATGTAGATCCATGGGGGCAGCGGGGTGCAGCGGATGCGCTTGAGGATGCCCTCGTCGCGGGCCAGCGTGACCTGTGAGATGACGCTCGTATAGCACGCGTTGAGGACCGCAAAGGCGATCATCGCCGGTGTGAAGAACTGCGTGTAGGGGATGTCGCCCCGGCTCGGCAGGCGGGTGTCCTTGTAGAGGAGGTTGACGGCCAGCAGCACCATCAGCGGCACGATCAGCGTCGCGAAGGAGCCGAGGGGGGAGCGCACCAGCACCCGCAGCTGGTAGCCGACCTGGGCAACGATCAGGCTCGGGGCCGAGGGTCGCCGCGGCACGGCCCGGTGGGATTCAGCGCTGCTCACCGGCGTCCTCTCCGGTGAGGTGCAGGTAGACCTGCTCGAGCGAGGGGCCGCCGACGGACAGCGAGTCGAGCTCGACGCTCCTCGCGACGGCCCACGAGCACAGCTCCAGCAGCAGCCGTGTGGGGCTGCCCGTGCGCAGTTCCAGGATGCCGCCCGGCAGTTGCAGCGGAACCCCCAGCCCGGCGGGCAGATGCTCCGCAGGCACGCCCCGGGGCAGCTTGAAGCGGACGGCGGTCTCCTGCGAGCCGGCGCCGCCAAGGGCGTCAGGCGCTCCTTCGGCGACGATCCGTCCGCCGGCCAGGACCGCGACCCTGTCGGCCAGCTGCTGGACCTCGTCCATGTAGTGGGAGGTCAGCACGATCGTGCGCCCGGCACGGCGGAGGTTGCTGATCAGCTCCCAGGCGCCGTGCCTGGCAGCCGGGTCGAATCCCGTCGTCGGCTCGTCCAGGAAGATCAGGTCGGGGTCTCCGACGAGCGCCAGGGCCAGGTCCAGGCGCCGGCGCTGCCCGCCCGAGAGCGTCTTGACTCGTGCCCGGCGCTTGGCCTGAAGCCCGACCATCTCGATCAGGTCTCCGACGGGCAGCGAGCGCGGGTAGCAGCGCCCGTACAGCCTCAGCACCTCCGTGACCGTCAGCTCGGCGTCGATGCCGGCGCTCTGCAGCACGATCCCGATCCGCTCGCGAAGAGCCCTGCCGGCCCGCTGGGGGTCCACGTCCAGGACCCTGACCCGCCCGCCCGTCCGGCGCCTGTGGCCCTCCAGGATCTCGAGCGTCGTCGTCTTGCCTGCCCCGTTGGGACCGAGCAGGGCGAAGACCTCCCCCTCCGCCACCTCGAAGGAGATGCCCCGCACCGCGTCGACCGACCCGTAGCTCTTGAACAGGTCTTCGACCTCGATCGCCGCCATCGACCGAATCTAGGCGGCCTCCGGCGCTCGCAAATCGTGACTCTCCCGTACCGGCTCCGGGATATGTACGTAGTCGACCCCTCGCTTGCATCCGCCGCGATCCCGGATGTGCTGTGGCCTGGAAAGGGTCAGAGTCGCCCGGTGGCCTCGACGCTGACAGCGTTCCCGCAGGCGAGCACCGTGGTCGCCGGAAGGCTGATGAGACGTTCGGGGGCTGCTCTGTGGTGGTGCGCTCCGCCGCTCCTCGCCGGCTTGGGCGCCGCCCTGCCGATCCTCGACTCCACGCTCAAAGCCGTCCGCGCCGGATGGATGCCGGCCGGCGATGACGGCATCATCGCCACGCGCGCTTATGACGTGCTCAGCTCCCACACGCCGCTGGTGGGGCAGTACTCGGAGGCCGGGCTGGTCATCCACGGCCAGGTCATGCACAGCCCCGGACCGATGCTGTACTGGCTGCTGGCTCTCCCTGCGCGCTTCGGCGCCGTCTCGAGCCTGCCCGTCACGATGGGCGCCGTCAACACGCTGGCCGTCGTCGGCTGCGTGATGCTGGCCCGCCGTCGCGGCGGCCTCGTGCTGATGCTCGGCGCAGCTCTCGCCGTCGCGCTGATGTGCCGGTCGCTCGGCGGGGAGGTCTTCCACGACGTCTGGAACCCCTCCGCGGCCCTCTTCCCCTTCCTGCTGCTGGTCTTCCTCGGCTGGTCGCTGGCCTGCGGGGACGCCTGGCTGCTGCCGCTGACGGTCCTCGTCGCCTCATATGTGCTGCAGACGCATCTGATGTACGCCGCGCCGACCGTCGTCGTCCTGGCTGTCGGGTTGGGCGGCCTCGTGGTCGGTCGGCGGCGGACCTGGCCCTGGGCTCTGGTCGCGCTGGTGCTCGCAGCGGGCTGCTGGACGGCTCCCGCGATCCAGCAGATCGAGAACAGCCCCGGGAACATGACGATGATCCTGCGCACGGCCGAGCATCGGGGCCAGGCACTCGGCGCCCAAGTCGGCTGGCATGCGGCCGTGGAGTCGATCGGCGTGACGCCGTGGTGGCTGCGGGTGCCGGCCTCGGAGTGGCAGCGCAAGCGCGAAGTGCTGCAGACACCGCCGGCCAAGGCGACTCTCTCGACGATCCTCGCGCTGGCGGCGCTGGCGCTGATGGCGATCGTCGGGATCGGGACGCGCAGGCGCGACCTTGCAGCAGCTGCCCTGATCGGCCTCGGCCTGAGCGCCGCGATCGGGCTGGAGGCTGCCTCCAACCCCTCCACGCCGCTGCTGGCGGAAACGCTCGGCTACACGATGTGGTGGGGCTCGGAGCTGGGGCTGTGGGTGTGGCTGGTCCTTGCCTGGGGGCTCTGGCTGGGCACGTCTGCGCTCCTGCACGTGGCACGCGCCGCCATGTCCGAGCGCCTGCGAGTCCCGGCGGGCGCTGCCCGCGGCGCCGTGGCGGCGATGACCCTGGCCGGGATCGGCGGCGTCGCCTGGGCCGGAGCGGCAGCAGCCGGCGTCGTGCACCCCGACTCACACGCCTACGACTACAGGCCGATCGCCGCGATCGCTGCCGGGATCGAACGGGTCGTGCCGGCGCGCGTCACCGTCGGCTACGGCTTCGGCGACCTGGACGCGACCACGCAGCCGATGGAGCCGGCCATCCGCTTCCTGCTCGTCCGCCACGGCGACAGGCCGCTGGCGCAGGGATCGCTGCCGCGGCTCGGCAGCTACTACGAGCCCTATCGCCGGACCGTGCAGTGGAAGGTCTACCTCAGCGGCAGCCCCCGCCCCGTGCGCAACATGCGCCTAGTCGCCCGTGTCCGCTTCGCGGGACCGTGGGGCAGCGAGCAGCTGAGCGCCTGGGTCAGGAGGATCCGCCTCGTCAGTAGCGCACGAGCGCAGCGACCGAGCCGCCCATCTGCTCGGCCTCGTGGCGCACGAACGTGACCTCGGCGTCCTGGGCCAGGGCGGCCACGACGGCATCCGGCAGGACGTCCTCGACGGCGATGGGCTCGGCGGCGTCCAGCGGGCAGGGAGCCTAGGCGCCCGCAGCGTGGGCAGTGAAAGCCCGGAGCGGCAAGGCCCTCGGGCAGCAGCAGCGTCGCGACACGGCGCTCGTCGAGCAGCTCGAGCACCTCGTCCAGGCCGAAGGCGGCATGGCCGCCCGGTGCCCGGCCCTCCCGCAGCAGCGCCAGCGCCTGCTGCTCGTGCCGGCGCTCCTCCGCCTCGACAAGTGGCGCGAGGCGTCTGCGCACCTCCTCCACCGTCGCCCGCTCCACGTCGACCTCGAAGGAACCGGCGAGCAGCGCGCGCAGGTCGGGGTGAAGCAGCTCCTCGACAGCGCGGTGCAGCTCTCTGGGCCCACCGATCGCAAGACGTTGGAAGGGGCGGCTGTGGAGGTGCTCGAACAGCAGCGCGCAGGTCGCGCGCAGGTGGTCCCCCGCTTCCTTCTCGACACCACGCTGGTAGCGGGCCTGCGACCAGCCGCCCTGGGCGTGGTGCCTGTGCACGTCGTCGAGGACCTCGGCCGTCTCGCGGAGGGCGTCACGATCGCCGTCGAGGATGCGCCCGGCGCGGTGGCTCACGAGCAGCACGCACCAGCGGGTGGCCGCCAACTGCTCGACCAGGGGTGCAAGCAGCGGCGCCTGCTCGAGCGAGACGCTCGGGGCGGGCGGCTCGGGCAGGCTCACGACCTCGATGACGTCCCCGGCGGCGGAGCAGAAGACCGCCAGCCCGTGCGCCCCCTGCGGTGCCAGCTCGTCGTCGTCGGCGAGAAGCTCGCGGACCTTCGCAATGGCCTCACGCGCCGCCATGCGCTGCTCGTGGGAGTGCCCCTCGGACTGCTCACGGCGGTGCTCGGCCTCGCTCAGCAGCGAGTCGGCCTCGGCATGACGTTCGCGCAGGTTCGGAAGTCGTGAAGGCTCGAAGCTCAGATAGAGGCTGAGCACATCGTGCCCGTCGGGCTGCAGCGAGCGCAGGCGGGCGAGCGCCTGGCGGCTGAGCCTCTCCCTGTGGACCTGGCGGGGGCGTGTCTCGGGCATCGTCATCTCTCCTGTCAGCGTGAGCTTGCCGTCAGCCAATCAGGCGACTGGGTCGCGCCCATCGGGGTCGCGCACCCCCGGCAATACGTACAAACCCCCCTCACCGGGGCTTCCCGGTGGGCGCAGAATGGTCAGATGGCAGCCCGCATGACAGGAGCCGTGACAGCCCTCGCGGATCCGGTCTCGGCCGAGCCCGCGTCTCCCTTCGCCGATCGGCACGACGCCGGGCGCAGGCTGGCGCCGCTCCTGGAGCGCTTCCGCCTGGAGCGGCCGATCGTGCTGGGGATGGCACGGGGCGGCGTACCGGTGGCCTGGGAGGTGGCCAGGGCGCTCGGCGTTCCCCTCGACGTGGTCCTCGTCCGCAAGGTCGGTGCTCCCCAGAACCGCGAGTACGCGATCGGCGCCGTCGCCGAGGGAGGCGTGCACGTGATCGATGCCGGCGTGGCGCGATCGGTTGGGCTGGCCGAGCGGGACGTGCAGGCCCTGATCGCCCGGGCGGAGCGGGAGCTCGCCGAACAGGCGGCTCGCTACAGGGGCGATCGCGGTCCCCTGGACCTGTACGGACGCACGGCGATCCTCGTCGACGACGGGCTGGCGACGGGTCGCTCCGCCCGAGCAGCCATCCGCTCGCTGCGCGCCCGCGGCGCGGCGCGCGTGATCCTTGCCGTGCCCGTTGCCGCAGCCTCCTCGGCGGGCTCGCTGCGGGAGGAGGCCGATGTCGTGATCAGCGCCGAGCTGCCCGAGGATCTGTGGGCCGTGGGCCTCTGGTATGAGGACTTCTCTCCCACCAGCGACGGGGAGGTCGCCGAACTGCTGCGCGACGAGCGGGCACGGTGGGAGGCGGAGAGTGCTGCCCTGGTCAGGAGCGAGATCGAGATCGCCGTGGACGCCGGCATGTCGCTGGAGGGCGAGCTGAGCGTCCCTGCGGGCGCCGCCGGTCTCGTCCTGTTCGCCCACGGCAGCGGCTCGAGCCGGCTGAGTCCCCGCAACCGCCGGGTCGCGTCGAGGATCGTCGAGGCGGGGTTCGCGACGCTGCTGTTCGACCTGCTGACCGAGCAGGAGGCACAGGACCGGGCCAACGTGTTCGACGTCCGCCTGCTCGCTTCGCGCCTGCTCGCCGCCGGCGCCTGGGCGCAGCAGCGCCAGGAGCTTGCCGGGCTGCCCCTCGCCTACTTCGGCGCCAGCACGGGGGCGGCCGCCGCTCTGACGGCAGCCGCGGCCGTGCCTGAGCGCGTCCGGGCAATCATCTCGCGCGGTGGGCGTCCCGACCTCGCCGAAAATCTGGAGCGGGTGCGAGCCCCGACGCTGCTGATCGTCGGGGGCGCCGACACCCAGGTGCTGCAGCTGAACCAGATCGCTCAGGGCCGCATGAGCTGTCCCTGCAAGCTGGCCGTGGTGGCTGGCGCGACGCACCTGTTCGAGGAGCCGGGGGCGATCGGGCAGGTCGCCGAGCTGGCCGTCGAGTGGCTGCAGCGCCGGCTGCCCCAAAGCCCCGGGGAGGCCTGAGCCTCACACGCCTGCCGTCTCGTGGCGAGG
>Ga0181522_10000264_pt1 | contig 41410 bp, 42 predicted proteins | sample PEATcosm2014_Bin_27_FD_121103 | JGI IMG/M metagenome (GOLD analysis project Ga0181522, IMG submission 121103) | Peatland microbial communities from MTU Mesocosm Facility, Houghton, MI, USA - PEATcosm2014_Bin05_10_metaG | ecosystem: Environmental > Terrestrial > Soil > Wetlands > Peat | place...
AGCGGCTCGTACGGCATCACGTCCTATTTGAACGCGACTTGAAGGGAACACCGCGCGGCCATCGCGGGCGCTATTTACGCGCTTGCAGATTGCGCTCATGCTCGTACTGGCCAGCGCACGAATGCCGCCGGGGAGTTGAGTGTCCATACATCCCACCGCCCTCGTTGAGGAGGGTGCAAAACTCGCCGATAGCTGCATCATCCATGCGCACGCGCTGATCCGCCGTCACTGCGAGCTGGGCGAAGGCGTCGTCGTCCACCCCTTTGCGGTGATTGGCGGCGATCCACAGGATTTGAGCTTCGATGCCAGGATCTCTTCTGGTGTCCGTATCGGTGCGCGCAGCGTCATCCGGGAACACGTGACCATCAGTCGTGCCACCAGGCCCGATTCATTCACCGAGATTGGAGCCGACTGCTTTCTGATGGCAGGCTGCCATGTGGCGCACGATTGCCGCATCGGCAGTCGCGTCATCATCGCCAACGCCGTGCTGCTGGCCGGGCACGTGCAGGTCGGAGAACGGGCCTTCCTGGGCGGCGGCGCCGTCATCCACCAATTCTGCCGCATCGGCGAGGGAGTCATGATTGGCGGCGGAGCGCGGATCTCCCGTGATGTGGCGCCCTTCACCCTGACAACGGAACGAAATGCCCTGATCGGGCTGAATGTGGTGGGTTTGCGCCGGCGCGGCCTCGATCGAAAGGTGCTCGAGGAGATCAAGCGCGCCTTCCATGCGCTCGATGCGCCGGTAGGCAATCTGCGCGAGCTGGCAGCGGCGGCCCTGCAGACCGGGACGTTCACGAGCGCGGAGGCGCGCTCTTATCTTGAATTCTTCCAGAGCGGGCGTCGCGGTTTCGTGCGCACGCGCCGCGGTGCCGGCACGGATGGCGCAATCGATTCCGATTAGCTTCCGAAAATTCTTACCCGGCGCTGATCTGCTGCAGCAGTTCCGGCAGCAGATCGAAGTCCCGTAGTTTGTCGAGGAAGTGGCGGGCTCCGAGTGCGGCGGCCGCGCGGCGGTATTCTCCCAGGTCGTGGTTCGTGAGTACGATTGCGGTAACCTTGCCCAGCTCGCCGCTATTGATTGCCCGCAGCACGCCGAAGCCCGTACCTCCGCGCAAATGCAAGTCCAGGAGCGCCACATCCACTCGCTGGCGCTTCATGGTGGCGACGGCGTCCGTCTCGTTGTCCACGGTACCGGCAAGTTGCACGCCGGGCATATGAACAATGGCTTCCCGCAGCCGATCCGCCAGTAACTGCGAATCCTCGACCAGCAATACCGACAGATCGTGCGTACTCATAAATTGGACAGGTACAAGGTCGTCGTGCCCGTCCTCTGCTCCGCGTAACTTCAGACGCGCAAAGTAAAGTCGCTCGGTGGTCACGCCGCAATCAGCCTTCACCTACAGGGCATCACCGCGAGTACGACGTCGCAGATCGGAACCGAGCGTTATCGCGGCATCGTCATTGTTCACAGTGGCCTTGCTTCCCGAATCGCACGCCAGGTGAAACCTCGGGCAAGGCTTCCGGGTCTTAAGGTGTGAGCACGGCGAGGGAGCCTCAAGTCACATAAACGGTGCCCGCGCGAAAAGTTTGCGCAAGCCTCGGCCCGTCGGCAAACTGTCGGCGCCCGAACTGGGATAAGTCTCGATGAATCAAACACTTATGTCCTCGGATGCCTCCCCGGAAGGTCGCGGTACTCGCTGGCGCGTATACGCCGGCATTGGCGTGGTAGGGGTGCTGGCGCTGGCGGCAGCCGTCTGGCTGCTGGGACGCGGGCACGCGGCGGCGGCGGCAACCGGCAAGGACAGCGTCGTGCCTCCCCTGATCACGGTCATCATCCCCTCGCGGGGTGAGGTCAACGCATCGGTTTCCCTGACCGGCCTGATCAGTGCGCGCAACGACATGCCGATCGGCAACGAGGGTGATGCAGGCCGCATCGCCGAAGTGCTGGTCGAGCCCGGCGATCGCGTGAGACAGGGGCAGGTGCTGGCGAAGCTTAATCCAATAGCCGCGCAATCACAGCTCGACAACATGCAGGCGGCGCTCGAACAGGAGCGCGCCAACGCGGTGATGGCGAAGGGCGAATGGCAGCGCGCGCAGCAGGGCGGATCGGACCTGTTCTCGAAAGAAGAGAACGAACGGCGGCGCATGTCCGCCACGACCGCGGAAGCCAAGGTCAAAGCCGCCGAGGCACAGGTGGCCGACGCGCGTAATCGACTTGCGCACACCATTATCCGGGCGCCCACCGATGGCATCGTGCTGACGCGTACCGCTGAAGTAGGCCAGATCGCGGTCCCTGGCTCGACCGTGCTGTTCCGGCTGGCGCGTGACGGTCAGATTGAAATGCGCGGCCAGGTCGCCGAGCAGGATATGCCGCACCTGAAAATCGGGCAGGAGGCGCAAGTCCGTCTCGACGGCGTAGCTCGCTCTTTCACGGGCACGATCTGGCAGATCGGCGCCATCATCGATCCCACGACCCGCCAGGGCACCGTGCGCATCGCGTTACCGGCGTCTGATCAGGATCTGCGTCCGGGCGCCTTTGCGCGCGCGGAAATTCAGGTCGGTAGCAGTCTGGGGGTCATCCTGCCGCAAACCGCGGTGCTGAGCGATGAGCAGGGCAACTACGTGCTCATCGTGGGCGCCGACAACAAGCTTGAGCGACGCGCCGTGACGGTTGGCGGTGCGCGCTCCGAGGGGCTGCTCGTGAGCGATGGGCTTGCCGGTACCGAGCGCGTGGTCGCGGTTGCCGGCGCGTTTCTGCGCACCGGCGAGATCGTCTCGATTGCGGGCCATACGGATGCGGGATCCTCGGCGCAGAAGGCCGCCATGGCCGGCGCCAAAGACAGTGTGAGCGCGCAATGAGGCGCATTTCCGCCTGGGCGATCACGCACCCGGTCTTTCCGCTGGTGTTGTTCGCGGTGCTGTCGGTCTTCGGCATCGTCGCATTCGTGCGTCTGCCGATCACGCTCAACCCTGACATCTCTGCGCCTTTCGTACAAGTCAGCATCAGTGAGCCGGGTGCGGCGCCGGCCGAACTCGAGACGCAGGTCCTGCAGAAGGTCGAAGGCGCGGTCGCCAACGTCGGCAACGTCAAGACCATCACCTCCTGGGCGATCGAGGGTGTGGCCCAGACCGTCATCGAATTTCAGATCGGGACGCCGGTGGATCGCGCTACCAGCGATGTACGCGATGCGGTTGCGCGCGTGCGTGCGGACCTGCCCCAGGGGATCCAGGAACCGCAGGTGCGTCGCGTCGACATCGATGGCGGCCCGATTGTCTACTACGCGATCAGCACCAGCGGTATGAGCGAGGAGCAGCTGTCGTGGTTCGTCGATGACACCATCACCAAGCGGCTGCTCGCCGTATCCGGCGTCGCCCAGGTCAGCCGCTCCGGCGGCGTGAGCCGCGAAATTCGCGTCGATCTGGACCCCGCTCGCATGGAATCCTACGGCATCACCGCTGGCGAGGTGAATCAGCAGTTGCGCCAGGTCAACGTCGATGCCGCGGGCGGACGTGCGCAGGTCGGCGGTTCGGAACAGTCGATCCGAGTGCTCGGCGGCGCGCACAGCGCTTTTGAACTCAGTGATCTTCGCCTGACCATGCCGGACGGCCGCGTCGCACGGCTCAGCGAGATCGCCGATGTGCGCGACGGCACGCAGGAAGTGCGCAGCATCTCACGCCTGAACGGGCGGCCGGCGACCACCTTTGCGGTATTCAAGGCCAAAGGCTCCTCGGATGTCACGACCTTGCATCGGATCGAAGATGAACTCGGCAAAGTCGTCAAGGAAACGCCCAGCGTCACGCTAAAGCAGGTCTTCACGACGGTTGATTTCACGCAGCAATCCTATCGATCCTCGATCGAGGCGCTGATTGAGGGCGCCCTGCTCGCCGTCGTCATCGTCTATGTGTTTCTGCGCGACTGGCGCGCGACGGCCATATCGGCGCTGGCCATTCCGCTGGCGGCGCTGCCAACGTTCGCTTTCATGCAGTGGCTTGGGTTCACGCTCAATCAGATGACCCTGCTGGCGCTGTCGCTGATTACAGGGGTGCTGGTGGATGATGCCATCGTCGAAGTTGAGAACATCACGCGCCACATGAAGATGGGCAAGAGTGCCTATCGTGCGGCGATGGACGCTGCCGATGAGATCGGCCTCGCCGTGGTCGCCTGTTCGGCCTGCATCATCGCGGTATTCCTGCCGGTCAGTTTTCTCGGCGGACTGGTCGGTCAGTTCTTCATTCAATTTGGATTCACCGTGGCCGTCGCGGTCTTCATGTCGCTGCTGGTTGCCCGCTTGATCAGTCCGCTGCTGGCGGCCTACACCCTCAAGCCGCATGCGGGACTGCGCAGTGCCGATGGCCCGATCATGGAATGGTACCTACGCGCTCTGCGCTGGTCGGTGCAGCATCGCGGCAAGACGCTGCTGGCGGGTCTGTTGATTTTCGCGCTTTCGATCGTTGGACTGGCACTGATACCGAAGACCTTTACGCCCGATGGCGACTTCTCCTCCTCCACCCTGACCATCGAACTGCCGCCCGGTGTACTGCTGTCGCAGACCTCGGCAGCGGCGGCGCAAGCCTACGACATCCTGCGTCGCTACCCGGAGGTAGCCAATGTCGTCGAAGCGGTGGGCGAGGACGAAGACGGCGAAGTCCGCTCCGGCAATCTCTACATCCAGCTGGTCCCGCCGGAGAAGCGCAAGCTGTCGCAGAAACAGTGGGAAGCGAAGGTCATCAAGGATCTGCGCTCCATTCCGGATGCGCGCGTCAATTTCCAGAGTCAGTCGGACGGCGGCGGCCGCGATCTGACATTGTACGTGGTTGGCAGCAATCCGGAGCTGGTCGAACGCACGGCGCACGAGGCCATCGAGCAGATGCGGACACTCAAGGAATTGCGAGACCCGCGCATCAATGGCGACATGGCGCGCCCCGAACTGGTGGTGCGACCGCGCCTGGACATGGCGGCTCAGCTTGGAGTGACCGTGGCCAATATCTCCGAGACCGTGCGCCTTGCGACGCTGGGCGATCTGCCGCAGAACAATGCCAAATTCTCGCTGCCTGACCGGCAGATTCCGATCCGCGTCAGCCTCATCGAGTCGGCACGCAGCAACCTCGGCACCATCGAGAATCTGCCGGTACGCACGGCCAGTGGCGCCACCGTGCCGCTGAAGGCCGTCGCGGATATCGGTTTCGGCCAGGGACCATCCAAGCTGCGTCGCTACAACCAGAATCGCCGCGTATCGCTCGAAGCGGACCTGAATAATTCGCAGCTTGGCACGGCGCTGGACAAAATCCGCGCGCTTCCAATCTACAAGAACTTGCCGACGGGTGTGCAGATCGTCGAGATCGGTACGGCGCAGTACATGCAGGAGCTGTTCACCAGCTTCGTGCTGGCCATGGTCGCAGGCATCATGCTGGTGTTTGCGGTGCTGGTGCTGCTGTTCGCCCGAGTGTTCCAGCCCATCACGATTCTATCGGCGTTGCCGCTGTCCATCGGCGGCGCAGTGCTCGGTCTCGCAGTGACGCACAGCCCATTTTCGCTATCGACGGTGCTTGGGATCCTGATGCTGATGGGTATTGTCGCGAAGAACTCGATCCTGCTGGTGGAGTTTGCCATCGAGGAGATGCGCGCGGGCAAGGACCGGCTCACCGCGCTGCTCGAAGCCGGCCACAAGCGTGCGCGCCCTATCGTCATGACCTCGGTGGCCATGATCGCCGGCATGCTGCCGGTGGCCGTGGGCATGGCCGGCGGCGCCTCGTTCCAGGCGCAGATGGCGATTGCTGTCATCGGCGGTCTGGTCACGTCCACCGGGCTTACGCTGGTGATGGTGCCGGCGGCGTTTACCTGGATCGATGACCTGGAGCGCTGGCTCGGACGCAAGATAGGCAATCGCGTGGTCAATAACGATGAAGCGCCTGCCGCTCCCGCCGCTCCCTCTCCCGGCATGCCATCGGCAGTTCCCCATGCACCCCTCTCGTAATCGGGCAGGCCGCCGCAAGGCGCGTCGCTGCGGCGCCGCGGCCGTCGGTGCGTTGGTGGCGTCAGGCGTGCTCATGATGACCGGTTGTGCGGTTGGACCCAATTTCAAAAAGCCGGCGGCGCCTGCCACAGAAGCCTATACCGCCGAGAAACTGCCTTCGCAGACCGTGGCAACTGCGGTCAGCGGCGGGGAGGCGCAGCAATTCAAGTTCGGTGATGACCTGCCTGGCCAATGGTGGACGCTGTTTGGTTCGAAGCAGCTCGACGCACTGGTCGAGGCGGCCATGAAGAGCTATCCGGACATTGCAGCCCAGCAGGCGGCGTTGCGTGAGGCGCGGGATAACGTTCGGGCGCAGCAGGGCCTGTTCGTGCCCCAGGTGCAGGCGCAGTTCAACCAGGAGCGTGCCAAGATCAGCGGCGCGTCCATCGCGCCGGGATTCCCGGGCTACGTCACCAATCTCTACCAGGCCAACGTCAATGTGTCGTACACATTCGACTTTTTCGGCGCCGAGCGCCGGCAGCTCGAGAATCTGCAGGCGCAGGTGACCTATCAGAACTACGTGCTCGAGGGCAGTTACCTCACATTGACCACCAACGTCGCCTCGACGGCCGTGCAGCTGGTATCGGCCAAGGAGCAGATCGTCGTCACGCACGAGATCATTGCGCTGGAGGAAAAAGAGCTTGGCATCATTCAGCGTCAGTTCGACCTCGGAACGCACACCCGCGCCGACGTATTGCAGCAGCAGTCGAACCTGGCCTCGGTTCGCGCCACCTTACCGGGACTGCAGCAGCAGTTGGCCGCGGCAGAGCACCAGCTGGCAGTACTCACGGGCCGAATCCCACACGATGCCGCGCCGGTCGAATTTGATCTGTCGGATTTGAAACTGCCGGAAGATCTGCCTGTCAGCCTGCCTTCCAGGCTGGTTGCGCAGCGGCCCGATATCCGCGCACAGGAGGCGCTGGTGCACGAAGCCAGCGCCGCGATTGGTGTGGCCACGGCAAATCTGCTACCGCAGGTAACCTTGACCGGCTCTTATGGCGATGAGTCGCTATTGTTCGCCAGCCTCTTCAAACCAGGCTCGGGCGTGTGGGATCTGGCCACGGGGGTAACCGCCCCGATCTTCCAGGGCGGGACGCTGCGTGCCAAGCGGCGCGCCGCCATCGACGCCTATGATCAGGCGGCGGCGGCCTACCGCCTTACCGTACTCAACGCCTTCCAGAATGTCGCCGATACACTCACGTCGCTCGAAAACGATGCCGAGGCTCTCAAGGCCGATTCGGATGCCGTCAATGCCGCCAAGGACAGCCTGGATCTGATCCAGAGGCAATACGATGCCGGTGCGGTCAACTACGTGTCCCTGCTCACCGCGCAGCAACTCTATCAGCAGGCCCGTATTGCTTACGTGCGAGCGCTGGCGAGCCGCTACACCGACACGATCACACTGTTTCAGGCACTTGGGGGCGGATGGTGGAACCGCCAGGACAAGGGTGCGCTAGTTGCGACGGACCGTTAGGGCGGCAATCAGGCCGCCGAGCACTGCCACTCCCGCGGCTACGAACAGCACCAGCCGATAGGCCGGGAGCAGCGTGGCGGCGGGTATCGAAGACGCACTCGTTGTTCCAAAGGCCAGCCCCAACGTGGCCACGGCGATCAGTCCGCCGGCGCGGGCAGCCGTATTATTGATGCCCGATGCAATGCCGCTCAATGCCACCGGCGAAGAGTCGAAAACCGCCGTGGTCAGTGGAGCCACCGCGATGGTCATGCCGACGCCAATGACGATGATGCCTGGCAGCGTGCCGGTCCAGTAGCTGGCGTCATTGCTGCACAGGGCGAGAAGCGCGAAACCGCCGCCGGTGAGGCAAGCGCCCACAGTCATGGACAGTCCCGCGCCAAAGCGGGCACCCAGCGCCCCGGCGCTGCGCGAGCCGGATCCCATGATGACGGGAAGTGGCAGAAAAGCCGCTCCCGCGGCGGCTGCGCTATAACCGCGCGCATTGATAAAGACAAACGGCAGCAGAAACAGCACGCCGGTCATCGTCGCGTACAGCAGCACCGTCAACACGTTGACTCCGGTGAAGGCGCGATTTTGGAAAAGCGTCAGTGGCATCATTGGCGCGCGGGCGCGATGCTCAACGCGGATGAAGCACGCGACCGCCGCGGCGGCGGCGATGAGTTCAGCGAAGCCGCTGATCCGGTCCGCGCGCCCCAGCGTAATCAGACCGTCGCAGAGCAGGCCCAGGCTCACGACTGCCAGGGCAGCACCTGCCGGATCCAGCGGCGCCCGCTGCGCAACTTGCTGATCGGACGGCATTTGAAGAGCGAACACGGCGGCCAGTGTTCCAATCGGGATATTGATATAAAAGATGGCACGCCAGCTGATCGCATCGACCAGCCAACCCCCGAGCGGCGGCCCCAGGGCCGTGGTCAGTGCCGCTGCGCCGGCCCAGGTGCCGATGGCGCGTCCGCGCGCCGCGCCGGTAAATGCGGCGCCAACGATGGCGAGGCTGGCAGGCGCCAGCAGCGCCGCGGCGACGCCCTGCACCAGTCGCGCCGCGATGAGCCACGCCGTGGCGGGCGCCAGTGCACAGGCCATCGACGCGATGACGAATGAGCACAGGCCGATCAGGAAGACACGCCGCCGCCCTAAGCGATCGCCCGCCGAGCCGCCCGGCAGAATCAGACTCGCCAGCATGAGCATGTAGCCGTTGACGACCCATTGCATGGTTGCGAGCGATGCATGCAGGTCGCGCTGCATGGCCGGCAGTGCGACGTTGACGACTGAGCTGTCAATGAAGCTGAGGCTCGAGCCGAGAATGGTTGCGGGAAGAATCCAGCGCGTCTGCGCGCCATCGGCCAATGTATTTGCTGGATGATCCATCTGATCGATGCGGTCGTGGTCAGGCTTGAACTGAACTCCATGATCTGTGTACCCTGAATTCATGAGTATGGCTATGGGCGCATCGCTGACACCCTTTCACATCGCGGTCCAGGTCAGGAGTATCGAGGAGGCAAGGCAGTTCTACGGCGGAATCCTCGGCTGCGGCGAGGGTCGAAGCGCCCCTGATTGGGTGGATTTCAATCTCTACGGACATCAGTTCGTCTGCCACTTGAATCCCGCACTGGGTGCGGGTGGGCGGATCTCCTCGCATTACAAGCCGGTCGACGGTCACGGCGTGCCGGTACCTCACTGCGGCGTGGTGCTCGAGATGCCCGAGTGGCAGAGCCTGGCCGAACGGCTTAAGCGCCGTGGCGTGAGTTTCGTCATCGAACCCTGCATCCGATTCGAGGGAAAACCGGGCGAGCAGGCCACGATGTTTCTGCTCGATCCCACCGGCAATGCCCTGGAATTTAAGTCCTTCAGGAATATCTCTGGGCAGCTGTTCGCGACGGAATGACCGCGATCCTGCTGATGGGTGTCTCAGGCTCCGGCAAGACGACGGTGGGGACGCTCTTGGCTACTGCGCTCGGGACGCGATTCGTCGATGCGGATTCGCTTCATTCGGAGGCCAACCGGCAGAAGATGGCAGCAGGCATCCCCTTGAATGATACGGATCGCGCGCCGTGGCTGGCGGCGGTCGGCGTAGCGCTGGCCAAGGGAAATGTCGTCGTCGCCTGTTCGGCCCTGCGACGCCGCTACCGCGATGGACTTCGACTGGCAGCACCCGATCTGCGCCTGGTCTATCTGCGGGGGAATCGCGCAGTGCTGGTCCAGCACCTGGCGGCGCGCAGGCACGAGTTCATGCCGCCCGAACTGCTGGACTCGCAACTCGATACGCTCGAACCTCCCGCGCAGGATGAGCATGCCATCGTTGCCGACATCGATAGCTCACCGTCCGACATTGTGGCGTTCGTGGTCAATGAACTGCGGACAACGGGTCCGCACCGAAGCCATGTGCGAAGGTTCACCGTGGACTCTCTAAAAGGCGGCTGCCATTGCGGCAACCTGCGCGTCGAGATGAGGCTTTCCGGCCAGCCCGACAGCTACCGGCCCAGGGCCTGCGACTGTGATTTCTGCCGCATGCACGGTGCCTCATACGTTTCCGATCCGCTGGGTTCGCTGGTGGTGCGCATCAAGGATGACTCGCAACGCGGCAGCTACCGGCAGGGCAGCGGCCAGGCCGACCTCATGTACTGTCGGCAGTGCGGAGTTCTGGTGGGCGCCACCTATTCGGAGGCGGGCGGGGTCTACGCGACGATCAATTCGAGAGTCATGGATGGACCACCGCCATTTGGCCCTGAGCAGACGGCTTCGCCGAAAGCTCTGACCGGAGAACAGAAGGCCACGCGCTGGCGTGATATCTGGTTTGGAAAAGTCACCGTTGTCGTCGATGCGTAAGGCATCACTGCTCCTGCTGGTCGGTGCCGCGTTGCTGACGAGCTGCGTCATTCCGCCGCCGGTGGGCCGTCCTGGAGTGCAGCCTTCGGGAGCCAATCCAACCTCGGTGCCTCCGCGCGTGTTCATCGAGAGCGCACTGCCAAAATCGGTGTCGGATCGGGCGGGTTGGGTTAACGATATCGCCGATGCGTTTTCGCAATTGAAGATCGAACCCACACGTGAGCATATCTGCGCCGTGATCGCGGTCACCGAACAGGAGTCCAGTTTTCGTGTAGATCCGGTCATACCCCATCTAGGGGTCATAGCGTGGCGTGAGATCGACAGCCGCGCGGAGCATGCGCACATTCCGAAAGTAGTCGTTCATCAGGTGCTGCAGATCAACTCGTCCACGGGAAAAAGCTACGCAGAGCGGATCGAGAACGCCCGCACCGAAAAGGAGCTCAGCGACATATTTGAAGACTTTACGGGGTCGGTGCCGCTGGGCAGATCGCTGTTTGCGAGCTGGAATCCCATACGCACGCGCGGCCCCATGCAGGTCAATGTCGCGTTTGCCGACAAATTCGCCGAGACTAGGCCATATCCCTATCCCGTCAAAATCAGCGTCGAGGATGAAATATTCACGCGGCGGGGAAGCCTGTACTTCGGTATCGCGCACCTACTTGCCTATTCGGCGCCGTACGATCGCTATCTGTACCGATTTGCGGACTACAACGCAGGTCAGTACTCAAGCCGCAACGCGGCATTCCAGGATGCGGTCAACACCGCATCGAAGGCACAGCTGGTGACGGACGGCGCGCTACTGCCCCACGGTGACGGCGCCGATTCGCCCGGGGACACGGAGCTGGCGCTGCGCGCATTGTCAGATCGGCTCGATCTCAGCGACGCGGCAATTCACAGCGCGCTGGAAGAAGCGCGCACCGATAAATTCGAAGGCTCGACGCTTTACAAGCGCGTCTTTGCGCTGGCGGAGCGCACATCGGGGCATCGTCCGCCGCCCGCCATAGTCCCGAGCATTCGACTGCAGGGACCCAAGATCGAGCGCAAGCTCACTACCGACTGGTACGCCCACCGCGTCGATGATCGCTTCCAGCGCTGCCTCAACCAGCAGCCGCCATAGCGGCCACGACAGCGCAACCGGCTCACTCGTGCTCGCCGCCGGCGCCCACGGCCACCCAGGCAATATCCGAGCTCGAGACCGAGTCGATCTTGAAGGTCTTGGCGGCGGCGGCCATGCGCGTCAATGCCTGCGCCAGCGGCATGGGGGGTTTGCTATCGCCCTTCTTGATCTTGTGAAAGCGCACGGGATTGATACGCGCAACCACATAGCTGCGCAGGTAGGGCGATTTGAAGCCGCGCGCCTGCAGGCTGGCGATGATTTTCTTGACATGTGAGTCGATCTCCTGCAACCGGGCGGCAAAGCTCTCACGCTCGCGCAGACTCGACACCAGGGTGCGGTCATTGAAGCGATCCACCTTCTTCAGGAAAGAGCTGTAGGCGCCGCCCGCAAAGCGCGAGATGCGCTCGTACACAATCCCCAGCGTCAGCAGCTCCGCGGATTCGAACTGCGCCGCAAACTGTGCCTCGTGCGCCGTCGGCTGCCGCTTGGCGAGACTGCGCGCCATGCGGATGACTTCGAGACTGCGGTCCCGCAGGTTATGAGCCTTCTCAGTGTTGAGCGCCAGAATGCGGTAGGCCAGCGTTTCATCGGGCGATACCAGCGCGGTCACCTGGCGCACTCCCAATACCTTGGCGGCCGCCAGGCGGTGGCGGCCATTGGGTGTCCAGAGCTGACCGCCCTCCCCGCGCACCACGATCAGCGGATCCAGAAATGAGCCGGTCTCATCGATCTTCGACGCCAGGCGCTTGACGTGGGAGGGTGACAGATCGCGTTGAAACGGCGTGGGCTGTATGGCCTTGAGCGGCAGCGAGGCGAGCAGCAGGGCGCGACCCCCGAGCGGGTCGCGGTATGCACCGATCGGAGCGCCGCCGGCCTCGCGGATCAACGTGGCCAGCTCGCCGATATCGAGGCCGTCGAGCGCAATGGCGACCTCGGCCGCATTGAGTCCCCGGTCCTGCTGGCGCGGCGCGAGCTTGCCGCGGCCGCTCTTGCCTTTGGCGCGCCCCGAAGCGCCGCTGCGCTTAGCCGGCGTCTGCTTGCGTGCCGCCACGCGTCAGCTCAAGTGCTGCAAGGGAATCATCGCCATACGATAGCAGCAAGAACAATGGGTTGCAGTCATCTCTTATGCTACCTACACTCAAGTGCGTGAGTAGCCGCTCAATTACCCTCTCATCGCGTGGAAATGCGCGGCGCCGCCGCCCAAACGGCAAACGCCTGCGCCGGCGGCCGCTGCTGTTATCTCAGCTTTGGCGTAGCGCGCGACTGGGCAAGCGCTGGTGGCGATCCTTCCGCCGCACATCGACGCCCGTCCAGGCGGTCACAGCAGTGGTTATCCTGCTCGTGGTATCCGTGGCGGCCAATTGGATCTACCAGGTCGTGCGCAAGCCGACGGAACTCTTTTTCCCCGTGAGCGGCGCGCTCAACAAGACGCCGACGGAAACCTGGCGGCAATACGCATCGTTTTTCAAAGCCTATTCGACCAGCGTGATGACTCCCGAATTGCTGGCGGCGATCGCCCAAGTCGAGGGCGCCGGCAATCCCGTCGCACGGACCTACTGGCGCTGGACTTGGACACGACAGCCCTTCGAGATGTATCGGCCGGCGTCGAGTTCGGTCGGCATGTACCAGATGACCGATGGCACGTTCGCGGAGGCCCGCCGCCTCTGCATCCGCGATCATGCCGTGGTCGATGACGGACGCTGGAGCGATTGGCACTCCTGCTGGTTCAACGGCCTCTATACGCGAATCGCGCCTGGCGACTCGGTAGAACTCACCTCCGCGTACCTGGACCGCAGCGTCGCGAGCATTCTCGAGCGCCACCGCCTGGCAGCCGTACCGCTGGCACGCAAGCAGGAACTTGCCATCATCATTCATCTGTGTGGTGCGGGAGCCGGTGACGAATATGCCCGGCGGGGACTGCGCCTCGCAGCCGGTCAGCGCTGCGGGGACCACGAAGCCCGCACTTATCTGGCGCGGGTCAACACGATGAAGGAAGAATTCTCTCGCGTGTCAGCGAATGCCCCGATGCTGGCGCGTAATCGCTGAGGTAGCCCGTTGACCAACAGCGCTTACCCGGTGGGACAGTGCTGGCAATTTCACGTCGGGCCGATGACGATCGAGCATGAGATTCGGTCCATGACATCCATTCATTCGCGGCACGTGGACGGGCCGCTCGCTGGCAAGCAAGAGCTTCTGAGCGTCACGATCGTGTCGGTGCGCGATGCGCTGTTCGTGGTCAGCTGGCAGGAGGCAGACTCCAGCACCGGGTCCACGTCGAGGCTTTCGAGAGCCGCCGCTTCGCCTCCTGCATTACCACCGCTGATGCGAAATTCCTGCAGTTTCACGGAGCCATGATCCGCGCACCGCAGCTGAGACTGGCACGAGTGGCTACTATATGAGGGTTGAGTTGATGAGGTTCGCCAGACGCACACCGGCCAAGGCCACACGCTCGCGCGCCTCTTTCAGCGCCGCTTCGCGGTAGCGGAAATCGAGCGTATAGGGACCTCGTCCATCTCCGATCGGCGCTGCATAGGCATAATGCCGCGCGGCATCGAAACTCTCGCGAATCCAGACTGATTCATCGGCGATCTCGGCGGCGGCCCGCGGTGGTGCTGGAAGTCTTGCGGCCTCTGCCAGCGCGGCCCCCGGAGTTCGGTTCGTCCCCAGGATGTCGTCCCAATAAAAATGCAGCTCGTCGCGGCAAGGCGGGGCGCAAAGCGCGACGAGATTGCCGCCTTGATCGCCGCGCGGCAGCCTGCTTGAGAATCGCGATGTGGCATGCAGGGGCTGATGCGCGTCGCCGACCAGGTGCTCCAGCCAGACCAGATCGTAAGACTTGATATTGTCGCTGACCTCGTGCGAGCCGATCGCCGCCGCAAAGGCGTGAATTTGCGTCTCCACATTAGGTGCCGAGGGCGGAAGCACTGCCGCGCCGTCTGTCGAGAATGGCAGATCGATGTAGTGCCAGTAGCGATGTTGCAGGTGGTCGGCGTAACCGATATTCCGTGCTGCATCGGCGCCCTCCGGCCGATTGCCATCGTTTTCATATCCGGCCTCGGTCTTGATGGCATCCGGCCAGGTGGCGGCCCGCATAAAAGCGATCTTGTCGCGCTCCCCGCGTGTCGTATCCACGATCCAGGTGGCGTAGTCGGGGTTGAGTTTCAGGAGCGCTGTCACCCGCGCGCGACTGGCATCGCCCAGATGATCCCAGGCAACCGCTGCCACCATCAGGTGCCCTTCATCGTCCCAGCCCCACGCGGGCGCCGCGGACAGCACCGTGACGATGCCGAGCGCCAGTGGTTTGAAGCTCATCGTCTACCGCGGGGCATGAACCCTCCTCGCATAAGATAAGTCATGGAGCATACCGCGAGTCGAATTCACCCAGGTTGGGAGAGCGGGCAGACGCTGGGCGTCCTCGCGGCCATCTGCTGCCTGTTGCTGTGCCTGATTGCCGTGAGGCCGCGATTGCCCTGGCCGCGGACGTTGTCGCTGAAACGGCATGAATTGATCGGCTGGATTGCACTCGCGGCGGCGCTGCTGCATGTCGGGTTGTTGCTGGTGTTCGATCGGCGAGTATTCGAGCACCTCAAGCCGACGGCACCCATCTATGAGTGGTTGGGCATCCTGGCACTCATCCTGCTGCTGGCTCTGACGGCCTTTTCGCTGCCAGGAGCCCGCCAGCGCCTCTACGCGCAACATCGCAGGTTTCAGCTGGTGCACGTCGGCCTGACATGTCTGCTGATTCCCTCAATCGCTGTCCATATTCTCACCACAGGACGCTACATCCACGGCCGCATAGCTGCTGGGGCCTACGTATTGGTGTCGATCCTGGCATTGGGCGCCATGCTGCGGGCACGAGCACGGCGGGAATCCGAAAATCGGGCCCCGGGCTTCGTCAGTTCGCTGGCCTTCGGCCGCCATTCGCGGTTGGTCGTAGCCCTCGTCATCCTGGCGGTACTTATCCTGCTGCCATTAATGGTTCCACGGGCGTCGTTGACATTGCGCGAGCCCATGCTCCGTCGCACCCTGGCGCTGGCGATCGAGTTTCCGCACGACAAACACCGCGAGGTGAATTGCATCGAGTGCCACCACAACTTTAGCGATCGAACTGGCACCGATACCTGCATCAGTTGTCACCGCAGCCGCCGATCGACGATTCTGGTCGGCGCCGAGGCGCGGTTTCACGATTTCTGCCTGGGGTGTCATCGCGATCCACCGGCTAGGTTGGAACATCACGGCCCGACCACCGGCTGCGAGACCTGCCACCTGCCTCCAGGAATGCCGCAGACCGATCATTTCTAGCCATCATCCGGCGTGCTCGCCCATCTGTCGATTAGCAGCGTCGGTGTCGCCTCCGCATTCCTAATGTGTTGCTACCTGCCGTAGCCTGTGTGCCGAGATGGTGGTTTCCTGAGTGCGAACCCGGTTGCGACCGGCGCGCTTGGCCCGATAGAGCATCTGGTCGGCACCCTCGATGAGCTGCTCGAATCGCTGGTCCACTGCAGGAATGGTAGCCGCGCAGCCGATCGACACCGTGACGCGTCCGGTCGGATTGGCTGTCTGAGGGATCCCAAGATCAAAGATGGCAGCGCAGATGACCTCACCCAGGGCGCCCGCACCTTCCAGTTCCGTATCCGGCAGCAGTACCAGGAATTCCTCGCCACCAAAGCGTGCGATGACATCGCCGGGCCGTCTGACCTGGATGCTTAGCGCCGTGGCAATGGCGCGCAGGCAGACATCGCCGGCCTGATGCCCGTACTCGTCGTTGTATTGTTTGAAATGGTCGATGTCGATCAGCAGTAATGCCAGCGTCGACTGGCGTCGCTGCGCCTGACCCCATTTCTCGGCCAGATGTTTCTCGAGCGTGCGGCGGTTGGCGACGCCGGTCAATGAATCCACCGAAGCCAATGTCGCCATCTGCGCGAGTGCCTGATGGAGTTCGCGATAAGTGCGGCGGCGCTCGAGAAACAAAATGGAGATGGGCAGAAATCCCAGCAGATGAAATCCCAGGTACAGCTGCACGGCGAAGTCGCGCGACATGGCGAGGTCGCTTGCCGAGGCGAACGGCCCATACCCGTGTTCGGTCAGGAACACCGCGAGGATGCAGGCGCAACACAGCACGATGATGGAGCCCGAAAAGCCCAGCAGCCAGTCGACGAGCATCAACAGGGGGTAGAGGATGAACAGTAATGGGTAGCGACTCACCGTAAAAATTGCCGTTATCGTCAGCAGTGCGACCGCCAGCGTGGTCAGGGTCGATAACCACTGCTGTCGTCCAAAGAGAGCGCGCGAATCGGGTGAGCGCAGCGCCAGGCACAGCGGCAGGATGGCGGCGATTCCCATTGCATCGGCCAGTGCCCAGCCGCGAAAGGCATCCAGATAGTCCTGGCCCTCCGTGAAATGGAAATAGAGAGACGCGAGAATCCCGGATGCTGCAGGTCCGGCCAGGATGGCCGAAATGAAGCGCCGGTAGAAACTGGGCCTGACGAGCCAGTCGTCGAGTGTCGTAAACGGCGGCAGCAACGACGCGGTCAGCACGACTTCAAACAGTGACAGGCTTCGTTGTGCGAGCGTGGAGCCCAGGCTGTTGCCATCGATGAATTCACCGACGCCGGTGCCCAGGGCCACGCACAGGAGTATCAGTGGCCAGGCGCGCCGGTCGCGCACGATCAACAGCGATATGGTCACGCCATTGAGCGGCCAGAAGATCTGCCAGCCGTCGCCAAGAGCCACCTTGTTCAGGGCCGTATCGCCGATGAAGTACAGCGCCGCGAGGGCGAACAACAGGCGCCAGCTGAGCTTTTGCCCCGGAAGAGTTGCTGCATCAACGCCTTGTTGCATAACACCTGAATATCCCAGATCTGTCTTCGGATGGTTTGTTGGGTACCGCACATTAGCGATTTCATTTACGCGTGCGCTCGTCTGGATTATGTTTAATCGCATGTGTTTGTTATTAAAGTACCTGGGACAAGCGGCAAATGCCCTCGTGGATCTGCGCCTCGGTCAGCCGCGAATAGCCGAGCATGAATCCCGGCTTAGGCGGTCGCTGCAAATGGTAGGTGGCCAGGGCATACACACCGACTCCCTGCAGTTTCGCCCGCCCACGACGCTCTCTTCGGACACCCGCCGCCGCGGCCAAAGCGCCACATGCGCTCCGGCGCCGTCGCCTGTCAGCTCGACGCGATTGCCAAGATATTTAGCGACCGCATCCAGCAAGGTGCGCCGGCGGATGGCATTTCTGCGTTGCACGCGTCGCAGGTGTCGTCCATAGGTACCACTTGCGATGAATTCGGCCAGCGTCTGCTGTTCGAGATTGGGTGTGTGCCGATCGCACAACCACTTGGCCGCCGTCAGGGCGGACACGAGGGTCGATGGCACCACCAGGTAACCGATTCGCAGCGATGGAAACACGGGGCGCGAAAATGTGCCGATGTAGACCACCCGCGAGTCCTGATCCAGGCCCTGCAAGGATTCCAGCGGCTGACCCTCATAGCGAAACTCGCCGTCGTAGTCGTCTTCGATGACGACCGCGTTTTTTCGTCGCGCCCAATCCAGCAGGGCGATGCGCCGCTCCAGCGACAGCGTCGCGCCGGTGGGGAACTGGTGCGATGGCGTCACGAATACCGCGTGCGCAGCGAAAGTGCCGGAGTCCGACCCTCGTCTCGCAGCGGGTACGCAGGCGCCTGCGTACCTGTCGGGATTTCGACATGCGTAATGCGCAGGGCGTGCGCAACAGCCTGCAGGTGGCTAGAATCCCAGTGAACAATAATCGAAGCAAAGCCACCTGGGGAATCTCTTGCGCATCTCGCCATGGATCCGATTTGGATCAAACGCGTGCCTCCCGGCTCTCTTGCTGCTCATTGCAGCCGACGCGCTGAGTGACCCGTCCGCGGCGGCCGACAACTCGACGGCGGCCAGCCCCGCGGCACCCGACCTGCAGTCTGCCCTAGCGACCGGCGATTACTTTTCCTCGGCCAAGCAAGCCTTCAGCGAAGACTTCAATAAGGAGGTCGTTCGCGGTCATTTCGATGTCGGCACACCGCCCGACACGCATCGATTTTATTGTCTCGTCAATGCCAAGACGGGAAAGAGCCAGCTGAATGCCGCGGGCGGTGAAACCTACGTGCGACCGGATGGCATGACAGGCCTCAAGAGTAGCGGCGTTGCTCCCCTGAGCTGTGTCAAAGCCGAACAGCTGGGCGTACTGGTGACTGCGGGTTACCTGCTCAAGGTCACTGTCACGAATGCGCCGCAGCCTGCATACACTGCTCCCGCGGTGGCGCCTGCCGCTTCAGTGCCGTCAGCCGCGCCACCACCACCGGCGCCGGCGCAAAACACGACGGAGGATGCGAACAAGGGGGGAGCGCCAGTCAACCGGGTTGACGTCGCTGGCGTCAAACTCGGCATGTCACCCGATCAGGTCCGCGCGGTGCTCAGATCGCGGATGCTTTCCGACTACTACGAGTCCAGCGAGACGCTTCAGTCGAGTGCCGGCAGCCATTACGTCAATGTCATCGCCGCGTGGACGCCCGCGGCGGGTACCGCTGCCGCCGATGGCGCAGGCGGCGACAGCGAGTCATTCGAGGTGCTGTTCACGCCCGTTCCGGGCAAGGAACGGGCCTTGGCGATTATCCACTCGACGGCCTACGCCGCCTCGACCGCGATTCACGCCACCGTGCTCAGCAATGGCCTGGTGGCCAAGTACCGTGGCTATGCCAAGGCCGATGAACTGCCGCCGTCGCCGACCTGGCGTGTGCAGAGTGATGGCAGCGTGCTGAGCGGCGACGGGTGCAGTCGTCGCAGCATTTTTGGCGGACTCGGGATGTTCGGATTCGGAGCCCAGGCGCGATCCAATCCCGCATTGAAGACGACCACTGAAGAATTTCGTTATGAGATCGATCACTGTGGTGTTGCGATCGTCACCGAAGATGATGCTGTATTGAACCCGGACGCGCCGCTCAAGGATCGCCTAGTGGCGCGCTTCACGGTGACCGCTTACAGCCCCGCGATCGGTTTCGAGGGTGCGACGATGGCGGCGCAGCTGATGCAGTCTGCCGGAAGTGCCGCGATCAAATCTGCTGCGCACGATAAGGACTCGTTGACCCCAAGGCTTTGAACGGACGGATGGATCACCGCGTCGGTTCGGCTACTCGCTCGTCTGTCGATTCGCGGTTCCCACGTCCACCGCGCGGACCTGGTAGGCAGCGCTTGCAATAGGATCTGGCGGCGGGTCGATCGTGATCGTCGCTCGTCGGATTCGGCCCAATTCAGGACCGCCGGCGACGGGTTCGAGTACTACCGAAAAGGTGCGCGCGCGCCCCGGCTGCGATGGCGCGTGTCCAGCGACCAGGGGAATGAACAAAGTTCGAACAGATTCCCCGCGGTTGAATCTGACGAGCGCAGGCCGCGTCGGTCCAAAGTCGGTTCCAGGCTGAGCAGATCCGCCTTCAACCCGCCAGATGAATGCGCCGACGGACCGCGTGGAGCGGAGTCTCCTGACCGATACCGCCACCATGGGCTGAGTGGGGCTGGCGTGAACGCTGGCAGCCTCGAAGGATATAACGCCGTTGTCGGGAGCCGGGGTCGCCGCCTCGGCCGCCGAGGCAGTTTGAGCGCCGCTCTGTGGGCCGCTGACGCCCGGATTGGCTGCGCCGCCAATCGGCGTGGCGGCAACAGGCGCGCTTGATGTTGAGCCGGCGCCTGGCGCGTCGGCCGTCATCGCGACCTGCATCGCCGGCCGGTGAGTGCCGATGCGGAATAGCACAACTGAGCCCAGAGTGAGGATCGTCAGCATGATGACATTCGCCATGGACAGCGCACGACGCCTTACGCTGCGCGCCAGTACACCGGCGTGCACTTCATCAGGCTGGAAGGCATCGGGCTGCATGACGTCAAATTGCGATTCATGGGGGTGTGCGTGCTCGCTGGAAACGGTGGGTGCGGATGCGGCGGCAACGTTTCCGGCGGCCCTGGACAGTTCGCGCCGGAACTCGTCAGCCGACGTCGGTCGTTGTAGGGGTTCAACGGCCAGACCGCGCTCGATGATTTCGAACAGCTCGCGTGGAATCGCGTTCACGTAGGTCGGGGCCAGCTTGGCTCGACCACCCTCGAGCGATGGGCGTCGTCCAAAGGGATGCCGCCCTTCGCTGAGAAGTCCGTAGCTCAGGCAGGCAAGGCTGAAAATATCGTCGCTAATCTCCGGGCTTTTTCCCGATAGCGCCTGCGGGCTGGCATAAAGGGCGGTATTCGTCACCGCCAGTCCCGGCGGTAAACCGACGGCGCCATCGGGATTGGCCGCGGAGCCGAAGTCGATCAGGGTGACGTTGCCATCCTCACCGACCACGACGTTAGTTGGCTTGAGGTCGCCATGTACGATTCCCATCGAGTGGGCGTGCTCCAGAGCCTCGCAGCACGCATAAATGATCTTCAGAGCGTCCTTCTGATCGCGGGCTGCCTGCATCCAGGTCTTCGCTGTCTGGCCTGCCAGCAGTTCCATTGTCATGAACCAGATGTCGCCATCGCAATCCAGATCGAACACACGAACCACGCGCGGATGCGACAGGCGCTGTGTCTGCCTGAATTCGCGACGCAGGCGCAGCAGCGCCTGCGGATCATCGCGGAATTCGGCCCGCAGCAGTTTCACGGCTACGAAATGGGGTTTGGTCTCGAGAGGCAGCCTGCGATGCAGATCGCTGGCGCGAAAAACGAGCGAGGATCCGCCACGGCCAACGACCTCTTCGAGGACATAGCGACTACGCAGTTCAGAACCGATGGCGATATCGGTGTCAAAAGAGTGTGGGGACGGCGCCTGTATTTCCGCGCGTTCCGCTTTGCTGAGCGAAGGAGCAGCTGCAGTGTTCTCGCCAGCATCCTCGCCGTCGGAGTCCTGGGAAGAGTTCATGCGATGTGTGGTTCACTTTCTTCCAGTACGAAGACCTATATCACATGCCTGCCGCACCGTGGCTGTCAGACCACACCGCATTTAGGACAAATGGGCAGTTCCGTCGTCATTTGGCAACATTGAAAAAAGTACCATCTGGCTCGCCGCAGTCAATCGAACCCGCGCCGGGTCAGACTGAGCCGGGCCAGACTTATTAGAGTCAGTCCAGTTTCTGCGGCGGATGGTTTCTGTCCGCGGCGGTGCCCGGTGCATCTTGCTCTTTACGAATACACCGATGGCAAAGCTAAGGTTATAGGCGCGGTGCTCTCGTCAGCGATCGCGCTCGAACAGACGGCCGATGGCGTGAATGCCAAGCGCAACCAGATCCAGTCCCCCAACCGCGGCGCCAGTGGGGAGCGCGGTTTTATCGCGCCGATCGAGTTGCATCTGCTGCAGCGAATTACCCAGCGCCGCAGTTGTGGGGGCCAGGTGGCGACGATCGGCAGCAGAGGACCACATGTGAACGGCCTTCTCGACTGCTTCCGCGTCCAGAAAAGACACTGGAGCGCGACAGTATTTGCACACGCTGTCGTGCTCAAGATCGATGGGCGCGCCGCACTCCGAGCAGCGAATCTGACGCACCTGGGAGCGTAGGTGCCGTAGTTCCAGTTCAGTCAGGTTGCGGACGAATTGCTTTTCGCGCAGGAACTGGAAGAAAGGGGTGAACCGTCCGTCACCACGCGGGCACCTGAAATAAGAGAACTGACCAGTTTTGCTGATATCGAAACTCAGCACCAGCGTGGCGCGGCAGCGCGGACAGGCCTGCTGCGTCGCTTGCGGCTTAGGAACGTCGTCGCGATGAGCGTAGATCTCCTTGAACAGCTCGATGACGGCCGCTGGCGCCAGCTGCACGCTTTCGAGGTGATCGAACCAGATGCCGGCACAGGCGAAGCACAGATCGAGTTGAACGGTGCCCTGTTCGTGCTTCTCGAGCGACTGCGCCTGCATGGGTTGTCGGCAATTGGGGCATTGAAGTCCCGCCGCGAAGTCTTGCTGCAATGCAGTATCCCTTCCAGCGCCAGGCTCGGCGCGTTGATTTCAATGGTTCCCCGGAAGCTCAGGGTACCGATGTATGCGCTAATCTCAATTACCCTGCACTCATAACTGAGCCTTTCGACGGTGATCCGCGCCTCAATTCCATTCCTCGGCACCTGCCTGCTCCTCGCCTGGTCGATCACGGGATCCCGTGTGATTGCGGCGGCCACTGCCCCGATCCCGCCGCGAGCACCGACCATCAACTGTGTCGGCAACGATGAGGTGGATTCATCGCAGGCGCAGAAGGGGGCGTCGGTGCCTATTCCAGTGGAGCAACGGATCGCCGATCAGATGGCCTACTACAAGGCCGAGCATGGATCGGGAATATTCGCCCCCAAGGGCTGGTACTGCCGGGCCTGGAATGGTTCGAACGGGAGTTTTCTGGCTGTGACGCCGAAGCCCATTCCGCCACCCTACTTTCCCCTGCCGAGCATCGGCGGCCCCGCGGTCACGATCGCGACATGGGATGGGGAAAGCTCCGGGCGAGTGCGCGTTGCCGTGGTCGCGTCGCAACTCTTTGCAGTGGCCGGGAGCGAGTTCGTCGCGCGAGTCAGGCAGGAACATCTGATCTCGGACTCCGCATTCGATCCGGAGTCTTACCCCGATGACCAGCTGCAATACCTGAGCGATCGATTTGTCGAATACACCACTCCTGCGAACCGCGCGGGCCTCGGCACTGACGGCATGCTCGACATGTCTAATTTGCCGATCAGAGGGTTGACCATACTGAATCTGGTCGACCAAGCGAATTCTCTGATTGAAGTGCGTGTGAGACTGCCGCCGAATTTGAGTTCGCTGACGGAGCCAATTCTCACCGTGGAGACCAGTTGCATTCAGCTGCCAAAACGATGCCGCAGCCTTCAATAGCGCATTGAAGGGATAGAATGGATCTCAAACAACAGAACAGGGATGTCTCCATGAAATTAACAGCTACTCGCTCGCTGGCCGTTCGGCTGCTAGTGACTGGTCTGGTCGCCGGAGCTGCCGTTGCCTCAGGCGTCGCGGACCTTTCCAATGCGGATGCGGCGCGCGGGATCCGCGGAGCACTGACCCAGGGCGCGGCCTCTGCCGTATCGAAACTCGGTGTGCCCGGTGGATTCCTCGACAATCCGAAAGTCAGGATTCCCTTGCCGCCTGCGCTTGATGAAGTCGCTAAGGGGATGCGCATGCTCGGAGCCGGTAAGGATGCCGATGAACTCGAAGTCGCGATGAACAAGGCGGCGGAACAGGCGGTTCCCGAGGCCAAAGAGCTGCTCACCAACGCCGTCAGGACCATGTCCCTGGCGGATGCAAAAGGCATTCTCACCGGCGGTGACAACTCGGTGACACAGTTCTTTCGCAACAAGACCGCCGCACCGCTGTCGGTGAAATTTCTGCCCATAGTCAAGCAGGCCACCGATCGGGTGGGGCTGGCGCAAAAATACGATCAGTTTGCCGGACAGGGCGTCAAGTACGGCCTGATTAAGGGTGACGCCGCAAACATCGAGCAATATGTCACCGACAAGACGCTCGACGGCCTTTATCTCATGATCGGCGAAGAAGAGCGCGCGATCAGGCAGAATCCCGCGGCGGCCGCGAGTGCCATAGTGTCAAAAGTATTCAGTGCGCTGCACTGAGCTGATCCGAAGTATCGGTTTTGTGGAGAGCCTGCCGTGGACGTCATTAATTCGCGCGTCGTCAATCTCGATGAACTTTCACTCGAGCATTTTGAGAAGGGCGATAAGTTCAAGTCCGACTGCGCCCGCATCGGACCGCTGCTGGGCGCCAAGGACCTCGGCTACTCCTATGACGTGGTTCCGCCCGGGAAGCGTTCCTGCCCATTTCACAGCCATCGAGGGGAGGAGGAGATGTTCTTCATCATTCGCGGGACCGGAACCCTTCGATACGGTGACGCCACCCGCAAGATCCGGGCCGGCGACATCATCTGCTGCCCCACCGGCGGTCCTGAGACGGCTCACCAGATCGTCAACGATTCGCAGGGGGAGCTTGCGTATCTGTCCGTATCGACGCGGATGCCGGCCGAGGTGTGCGAGTATCCGGATTCGAAGAAGATTGGTGCCTATGGCGGGGACTTGCGGCACATGACACGTACCGAGCATGACATCGACTACTGGACCGATGAACTCTGATGTGTCGCAGGCCGCCAGCGACCTGCTCTGCGATCTTTGGGCGAGCGGCCGGCACATCGATCTGTTGCCGGCGGAGCTGCGGCCGGCCACACGGGCCGACGGCTACGCCATTCAGGCCCTCATAGAGCGCCGTAGCAGTTTCGCACTATTTGGCTGGAAAATTGCGGCCACCAGCGCGGCAGGCCAGACTCACATTCGCGTCGATGGGCCGCTGGCGGGACGTATCCTGGCCGAGCGCGTAATCGTCAATGGCGGTGAATGTCCGCTGCAGGGCAATCTGATGCGCGTGGCCGAGTTGGAGTTCGCATTCAGGATGAGCCATGACGTCCGTCCGAGAGCCTCGCCCTACACCGTAACCGAGGTGATGGAGCGGGTAGCAAGCCTGCATCCGGCTATCGAAATGCCGGATTCCCGGATCACTGCATTCGAGCGCGCGGGCGCCGCTGCGCTCATTGCTGACAATGCCTGCGCACATGATTTCCTGCTCGGAGCAGCCTGCGCGCCGCTTTGGCGCTCGGTGGATCTCGCAAGGCATGAAGTTTGGGGACACATCGGCGACCGCCCTCCCCGGCCCGGAATTGGCAGCAATGTCCTGGGGGATCCGCGTGTGGCACTTGCCTGGTTGGCGAACGAGCTTTCGCAGCACGGGATGACGCTGCGGGCCGGTGAAGTCGTGACCACAGGCACCTGCCTGGTTCCACTGCCGGTCAGTCCGGGCGACAGGGTTCAGGGCGACTTCGGAGTTCTTGGGGGAGTGTCAGTCACCTTTGCGTAGCGCTTAGCCGACGCCTGAATAGCCAGTGCTGAAGTGCAAACGCGGTAACCGCGATCCCGAGCACATCGTGAGTATCCACAAGCAGGTGCTGCCACTGATCATTGCTGACGAAGAACAGGGCGAATCCGCTCAACGTCAGGATCGCCAGAATCCCGGCCAGCGATCCTCCGCTCAATCGCCGCAATCCTGCGCGCCACCAGCGCAGGACATGATGGGCGCTGAGGTAGCCGAACAGGTAGAGGCCGAGAAGTGAGAGCACGCCGTGAAGCAGCAGCAGGGGCGGTTCCAGGAAATTCGGAGTGGTGCCAAATTGGCCGGGTTCAGAGAAAAACTGATCCAGGCACAGCCAAAGGCAGCCGGAGAGCCACAACGCGCCGACAACGAGGTAGACGGTCAGGCGTTGCGCCTTCGACATCCGGGCGGGCATTGAGGACTATTCCGCAGTGCCGGTTGGCCGCAGCGTCGATTGCCACAGTGCCATAAGCCAGCGCACGCCTTCGGTGACATGTTCGGAGGAGAGGGTCGCGCCGGAAAGGTTTTTGATGTCGGTGCGAAACCGCAGCTCATCAAGGGTATTGCGCTGATTGAATTGGGCGCGCCAGGCGGGATTCCTGACCTCGCCGCCATGGCTTTCGCGATACGACATGATCTCAAGATTGCGCAAAGTGCCGCCGGCATCGATCCCCACGGCATAGGTAATCAGCTCCTGCTTGCCGATGACCTCATCGATGAAGAAATGGCCCAGCAGCACGCCATCGCGCGTCGCTTTCCAGATGCGGATTCTGCCGTGCGGGGGTTGCTGACCGGCGTGCGCGAGCACTGACTGCAGTTGGCCGGGGCTCGGCGTGACGAACACTTCCTCAAACGCGGCGGCGTCGGGAAACACGGCCTTTTGCGCCGCATCGATGCTCAGGTAGTCCGCGGCCACCACGATCGGCGCCGACAAGATCGCCGCGACGAAGACCCCGGGTATTTCGAATCGATGATTCACGGCAAACCCAATGGCCAAGATCAATGGAAATGATTATCATTTACTTACGTGTCGATGACAACGCTGACCCGCCTGCGAATCGCGCTCGGCACTTTCGTGGCTGTCGAGGCAGAGGCGTGCAATGAGGGTGCCGCTGAGGGCGCCATTGGCTCCGCATTTGCGGCTGTCTCCACCGTCGAGCGGCTCATGCATCCCACCCGGCCGGGCAGTGACCTGGCTGCCTTGCGGGCATGTCCGCCTCGGCGTGCGCTGAACGTCCATGACTGGACCTGGGAAGTACTCGAACTCTGCCAACGCCTGCACCGGTCTTCGCGCGGCGCTTTCGATCCCTGCCTTGCCACTGCCCCGGGAAGAATGACGGATCTGACCTTGCTGCCCGGCTCCAGAGTGGTGCCGCGCATCGAGACGCACGTGGATCTGGGCGGGATTGCAAAAGGCTATGCGATCGATCGCGCCCTCGATGCGCTGCGCGGACATCAATGCAGCGGCGGATTAGTCAACGCGGGCGGCGATATGGCCGCGTTCGGTGCACGCGAGCACTTTATCCTGTGCCGCCGGGCGCAAGGCGCTGGCATCATCGTTAAGCTGCGAGACGCCGCGCTCGCAACCAGCGACACGCACAACAGCGCGCGACCGAGCGAACATCGCGGTTACTACCATGGCGTGCGTCGCGACGCGCCGCTATCAGGCCATGTCACGGTAACCGCGGCACGCGCTGCGATCGCGGATGCGCTGACAAAGTGCGTGCTGTCCGACGCGGCTGGCGCCCCGCGTTTCAGTCGCGCATTACTCGATGAGTTCGGCGCCACGCAGATCGATTACGCATCAGAATGCCAGTCCCAATCCCAGGTCGAAGCGTGAGAAATCGGTGTTGACGTCGAACCATTGATAGTCGGCCTTGAACACCAGGTGCGGTGTCACATAGAAATTGGCACCGACCGTCCAGACACGATCGTGATTCACGGGCCAGAAGCCATAATCACCGGGATTGTCGGAGAGAGGTACCGGGCCCGAGGGAAGCACGGGTCCGGCGGTCCCCACGTAGCGCGATCCCATGTTGTAGGTCTCCCAACGGCCGAATGGCACCAGGCGATACTCGTTGTGCTCCCAGGCCGTATAGGCACCCTGGAAGAAGTAGCCATAGAAGTCCGAAGGAATCGGATTCGGCGATCCGGGATTGGCGGCATTGGCGATGGCCAGATTGCCGATGGCGCCATGTGCATAGAGCGCGGACAGATCGAACTTGCCGGGCGTCCAGCGCGCGTGGCCTTCCCACAGCGTGACGCGTTGGTTGCCCGGAATCGGCGCATTCGGAGGCGCCGGTACCTTGACGGCATCGCCCGTACTGATCGCCGCGCCCAAGGTCAGACCCGGTATGCCGTAATAACCCAGCGCTACGTACTGACTCAGGTGATGCGCGTTGGCCAGCGCGAGTTCCTGGTGAGTTGCCTGCAGCGGTGCAGCGTCACTGTCCTCGAGCTCCAGCGCCGTGGTATAGAGCGGGTTCTCCGGCGCAAAATCCCATTTCGCCAGATCGAATCCGGTCGTGAGACCGACATTCCAGCTCAGCCCGAAGGGCGTATTGCCGTGCAGATTGAAGCCGCCCTCACGCCAGGTGCTCGGGATGATCAGCGTCTCGACAAAGTTTCGCTGCACGCCATAGAAGTTGGTCGGCTCGTGATTCTCATTCAGCAGCCCGAATGGCATCAGGAACAATCCGGTGCGTAACGCCACTGCGTCGTTTAACTGACGATCGATGTAGAACTGCTCCACTTCGAATTCGCCCGGGTCATCCGCGGATGAGACGGCGTGCTCGACCTCGAACTCGGAATTGAATTCGGTGCGACTGTCGAAGGTGTAGCCGATGCCGAATACCGCGCGCGCAAGATCCGTCTGCGTTTGCTCGGTATCGTGGCTCGGACGCGTGTAGTAGATCTCGCCATAACCCCAGAGCTTCAGATTGCTGAACGGCGAATTGCCGTTGGATGCAACCGTGGGGAGCGGCGAAGCAGGAGGTACCGGATTCGAGTTCGGGGGCACTGGGTTCGATGAGGCGATCGCCGCGGCGCTCGGCGGCGCGGGGGGTTGCCCGGTGTTCGCCAGCTGCTGCTCAAACGCACGCTGCCTTTCCAGCAGCATCCGATTCTGATCGGCCAGTTCCTTCAGCTGTGCCTGCACCGCCTGCAGCTGCTGTGTCAGCGCATCGATCTCGCGCTGCTCGTGGGACGCGTCGGTGGAAGTCGTCTGGGCGATAGCCGTGCCCGCGATGCAAACCGATGCGGCCAGGCATGCGGCGAGGCTTGTTGCCAGGCGCAGAGCTGTCCTGGGGCGATTGCGGTATGCGCGCTCCTTGCGGATCATCGTGAGGTTCCTTGTGTGTGAGCTGTCGCCGAGGTCGTGGCAGTCGGCTGGCATTGCGCCGGTGTGTTGTAGGCGGTGGGATTGTCGGGATCGAAGCCGTCGGTCAGGGTGCAGAGAAATGCCACCACGTCGTCGATTTCCGGGGCCGTCAGCGTAGGCGCCTGGCCGCCGCCGAACGTCGGTGGCGTATACGGCACCTCACCGATGTTGACGTTGGCGTCGTAGGCCACCGGCAGGTCGTTGTATTCGTATAGATCCGGCGTGCCGTCGGCAGCAGTGTAGAACGTGCCCACCGCCACGTAGGGATTGCCGCCGGGTCCGGCCGGCACAGGATTGGGGTTATTGCCGGTGTTGTTGTTGATGTCGCGCGTGACGTACCACTCGATCACCTGGTGAAGATTGCCGAACACGCCATTGTGGAAATAGGGCGCGGTCACCGCGATGTTGCGCAGTGTCGGCACCTTGAACACACCACACAGCGACGTGGTGGCCGACAGATTCTGCCGCGCATTGACGTCACCGGCCGCGGGCTCGAACGGTCCGCACAGTCCCAGGTCGTAGTAGGCGTATTCGGCATCGTTCGGGACATCGACCGGCGTCAGCACGGTGGATAGGGGCGCGCCGCTGATCAGACTGACAGCGCCGACGGTGTTCGCCGGAATCTGCCAGTTGCGCGGCACGCCGATGTTGTCGAAGGAGAAGTCCGTGAACAGCGCGTGGGTGCTGAATTTCTGCGCCTGGCTTGGATGGCAGGCCGTGCAGTTGCCCTTGCCGGGGTTGTTGAAGAGACTGAGGCCGCTCTGCTCCTGCGCAGTCAATTGCGCCTTGCCCTGCAGCCAGAAGTCGTACTTGCTGCTGAAGGGATGAAAATCCGGGTCCTCGGTTTCGTACGCCTCGATCGCCAGGCCGATATCCCTCAATGCGGTGTCCGGATCGGCGAGCGCGGACTGGCCATAGGCCGCAACGAATGCCTGCAGCGTGGCCGCGGAGCCTTGCAGCCTGCCAACGACTTCGGCTGCATCCTGGTTGGCCATCTCGAACGAAGTCACGAAGGGTTGTTGTGCCTGCGTGGCCAGAGAAGAAGCACGCCCATCGCGAAAAAATCCGCCTACGGGACCGTCATCGAGAGAGAACGGCGGCGTAAAGGACGCATACATCAGCGACGGCGCGTTGCGAAATCCGGTCTGGTCCATGTTGGGACCGCCGAGCGGCACCGGTAGCCCATGATCGGTGGCCGGATCTGCCGTGAACGCGCGAGTCGGCACGTGGCAGGTGGCACAGCTCTGTCGTCCGGACGCGGAGAGGCTCGTATCGTGGAACAGGGCTTCGCCGGCGATCGCGGGGGCCGACAGAGTGGGCGCTGCGGGTGACGAACTGCCCGACTCACTGCCGCCGCCGCCACCGCCGCAGGCCGACAGACTAACGGCAGCCAATGCACTCAACGCGGATCGCGCCCTTCGCTTGAAATTCTTCGATTTCATCCGTCCCTAACCTGCGCAAACCGAGAGTCGTTTACGGTGGATTTGCGAATGCTATCGAGAATGATTCGTATTTGCAATGAACGGCGCGGCTTGGCCGCCGCCGGGCAAGGATTTCTAAACGCTATTCGGGGAATTCTTGATGCGGCCGACGATCGATCAGAAGCGCTCGACCCAGGGCCTGAGCTCGATCTCCCAGCTCCAGGCGTTCCTGGGTTGCTGGGCGAGCTGGAAGTAGGTTTCCGCAATCGCGTCCGCTTCCAGCTGAGAATCCGGTTTCGCCGGGTCAGTCGCCGCTCCGGGAGCGCGGATCGCTCCGTCGATGACGATGTGCGCGATGTGGATTCCGAGCGGCGAGAGTTCGCGCGCCATGCTTTGAGCGAGGCCGCGCAGCGCAAATTTACCCATCGCGAAGGGCGCTGATTTAGCGTAGCCCTTGACGCTGGCGGAGGCACCGGTCAGCAGGATGACGCCTCGGCCACGAGGCAGCATGCGCTGCGCCGCGGCCTGGCTGACCAGGAAGCCTCCAAAGGCGGTGACTGCCAGGGCCCGCTCGACTTCGATCGGATCAAGCTCCACGAACGGGCCGCGCAATCGGCCACTGGCGTTGTAGATCACGACCTCGGGCTTGCCAACCTGCGCCTCAACGTCGGCGAACAGCCTCTTGACCGCAGCGGGCTGCGAAGCGTCACAGGCGAAGGCCCGCGTACCCGTCGCCTCCGCGACTGCCGCGAGCTTCTCTTTGGAGCGGGCAGCGATGGCAACCTTGGCACCGGAACTGCTGAAGCGCCGCGCCAGAGCGGCACTGAGTCCCTGTCCCGCGCCTACGATCAACACGGTTGGTTCAGATTCCGACATATCGCATGGTACCCCTCTACCAAGCGCATGAGTCCATAACCGGAATTGCCGGCACTTCTGCGTAGACTCCTGTCTCCATGGGGGATCCCATACTCTATGTCGCGGCCGGCTTATTCGTCGGCGTTATGGTCGGGCTCACGGGAGTCGGCGGCGGTGCGCTCATGACCCCGATCCTGGTGCTGCTCTTTGGCCAATCGCCGGTGGTTGCGGTGGGAACGGACCTCATGTTCTCGGCGACCACCAAATTGGCCGCGACCGCGTCCTTTGGTTACAGCCGACGGGTCGACTGGCGCATTGTCGGCCGCCTGGCGATTGGGAGCCTCCCCGGAGCTGCCGGGGTACTGATTGCGTTCTGGCTGCTGCGCCGGGCACCCGAGGTGCAGAACCACCTGGTGATCCAGTGCCTGGCAGTGATACTGGGACTGACCGCTGTAGGTCTGCTGCTGCAGAGTCTATTGCACCGATGGGGCATCAAAGTCACCGGCACCTGGCTGGAGCGCGCGGAGCGCTACAAACTGCCGCTGACCATCATTACAGGGTTATTGGTCGGGGTTGGAGTCACGCTCACATCGGTGGGCGCCGGAGCGCTCGGTGCGGTGGCGCTGCTCTATTTGTACCCGCTTCGACTGACCCCCGATCGACTGGTCGCAACGGATATCGCCCATGCGCTTCCAGTGACCTTACTGGCGGCGCTTGGTCACGCCACGATGGGTCACGTGAACCTGTCCATCCTCGCCTGCCTTCTGCTGGGATCGGTTCCGGGAGTACTGATCGCATCCCGCGTGGTCATCAAGCTGCCGGCCATGCTCACCCGGACTTTGATCGCCATCATGCTGGCGCTCGTCAGCCAGCGGATGTTCATCGTCCACTGACGATTGCCCAGCACGCGATCAATCGTCTTCGTGCAGACCACACTCGCGCTTGAGTCCGAAGAACCGCACGGCCTCCTCGTCGCCGGCTTCCGCGAGCGAGCGCGTGGTGTGCCAGTCGCCGATCGAGGGATAGCCCTTTTCCCACAGCGGGTGATAGGGCAGATTGTTGTCCGCCAGGTAACGGCCCACATCCCGGTCGGTCCAATCCAGCAGCGGATGCACCTTGTAGCAGCCGCGCTTGAATTCAATGGGGGCCGTGCGGGCACGCGTTGAAGCCTGCGCGCGCCTCAGACCGGAGAACCAGGTTCCGGCGCCCAGGTCACGCAGCGCGCGGTCCATCGGTTCGCGCTTGTTGATGCGATTGTATTGCTCGATCCCCTCCAGGCCCTGATTCCATAATTTTCCAAATCGTGTTTCCTGCCACGCCGGCGAGGAGTCCGATCGATGCACCTTGAGATTGAGTTTCAACTTCTCGGTGAGTTCATCGGCGAAACGATACGTTTCCGGAAAAAGATAGCCCGTATCGATCAGCACGACGGGAATATCGGGCAGCACGCGCGTGACCAGATGCAGCATCACGGCTGCCTGTGCGCCGAAGCTCGACGAGAGGACATAGGCGCCGGGAAGCAGTTCGAGCGCCTGTTCTATCCGCCGCTGTGCCGGCAGCGCCTCGAAGGCACGATTGATTGAGGCCAGCACCAGCCCGTCGATGGGCGGAGCCTCCTCCGGCTTGAGCCAGCGCTGCAAGAGTGCTTTGAGCGCCATTTTAGGCGAATTCGGCATCATGTCCCTGGGGCGCATAGCCACTGACCGCCCACATAGATAGAGCTTGTATGATACGGCTTAGGGGCCCGCCGGCACTGCGCCCTTCGGTTATGAATCCATAACCACGGGTGCGATTGGACTGTGGCCGAGCCAATTCTGTGTTATCAGAGATCGCTCCTCGCAAGGAGTAATCGGCATGTCAGGCAAGGTCTGGTTTATCACCGGGACATCGAAGGGTTTCGGTCGCGTCTGGGCCGAAGCGGCGCTGGCGCGCGGCGATCGGGTCGCCGCCACCGCGCGGAATGTAAAGAGCCTCGCGCCGCTGGTCGATCGCTACGCCGACAAGGTCGCGGCCATCAGCCTCGACGTCATCGACAGAAAGGCAGTCACCGCGGCTATCAAAGAAGCACACGCCCGCTTCGGCCGAGTCGATGTCGTCGTCAACAACGCCGGCTATGGACTGTTCGGCGCGATCGAGGAGATCAGCGAGGCGCAAGCGCGGGCGCAGCTGGAGACGAATCTGTTCGGCGCCCTGTGGGTCACGCAGGCGGCACTGCCGATCCTGCGCGCCCAGCGATCGGGCCACATCATCCAGGTTTCCTCCATCGGTGGACTCAACGCCTTTCCAACCGTGGGTCTCTACCACGCTTCCAAGTGGGGACTCGAAGGATTCAGTCAGGCCCTGGCCGCCGAGGTTGCGCGCTTCGGCATCAAGGTGACACTCATCGAGCCGGGTGGCTACGCCACCGATTGGGGCGGTGCTTCAGCGGAACGCGCGACCCCAATGCCGGCGTATGACGGTGCGCGCGCCGCGGTCGCGGCTTTCCGCAGCGGCCATGTGCCGGGGGATCCGGAAGCCACCGGTGCGGCGATACTGAAAGTGGTCGACGCCGCGGATCCGCCACTGCGCATCTTCTTCGGGTCGAGCGGCTTGCCCATGACCCGCGCCGAGTACGGCCGTCGCATCGAACTGTGGGAGAAATGGAACCCCGTCTCCGTCGAGGCGCAGGGAGATTGGGCCGCGCGACAAGCGCAGACCGCGAGGACGAAGGGTTAGCGGGATTTAGATGGTTCGACGCGGGCCGCTGCAGGCAGGCCCGGACTGGAGAATACCGCGACTATCGAAGCTGACTATCTTTGCTGCCGCGACGGTTGTAGCCGCTGAACTGCGTGGCGGCGCGATCACGGGCATCCTGGCACGGCAGGCAGAAGCGCACTCCGGCAATCGCCTGTTGGCGCGCCTGCGGGATTTCAGACCCGCATTCAGCGCAGTGAGTCAGGCTGGCACCCTGGGGCAGGTTGCTCTGGGCACGCTGAATGGCGTCCTTCACCGTGGCATCGATCTGCTCTTGCACGGCGCCTTCTTTTGCCCAACCGGTGGCCATGTCTGCTTACCTGAAACAGGAGAACCTCTATCATTTGCGCTGACGCGAGGAAATTCAACCTCCCCCGTTGTACGGATATACAGGCATCAGTGGCGCTCGAGCCGTGCCGAGGCACCATCCGCATTGTCCAGCACAAATCGCACGCAATTGCGACCATCAGCCTTCGCCCGGTAAAGCGACCGATCGGCGCGCTCGATCAGCTGGTCCACGGTCTCGGCGGGCGCCGGCGCGGCGATCCCGACCGAAATACTGACCTGTTCAGTGCTGCCGTCGCCGCCATGTCGGCGAATACGCATGCGACTGAAGGCCGCACGAATGTTTTCGGCGAGCGCGGAAGCGCCTTCAATGGCAGTGTCGGGTAGCAGCAGAAGAAATTCGTCGCCACCGAAGCGTGCCACCACATCGCGGCCTTTGACCATTTCTGCGATGACTTTGGCTGCTGCGCGCAGCACCTGGTCTCCGAACAGGTGACCATAGCTATCGTTAAGCTTCTTGAAGTGATCGATATCAATGAGTATCAACGCCGCCTTCGAAGGCGCGCTGGCCGTCCCGGCAAAGAGCTCTTCGCAGGCGCGCTCAAAGCCGCGACGATTGCGCAAGCCCGTGAGCGGATCCAGCAGTGCCTCACCCTGCAGCACGTCGAGCTGGGCGTGAAGTCGCTGCATCTGGCTACGTGCCTCCTCCACTTCGGCGCGCATCGCCTCCGTGCTGGCACGGGCGGTGGCGGTGGACGCCAGCAGACCCTGGGTGAGTTCGCGCAACCCCTCAGTACTGACGATACTTTCAAGTTCGTGCTCACATTCCTCGAGTACGCGTGAGTACATCGTGGCATCCGCCCCGGACTGCGCCGCGACATGCGCCAGCTTGCGCAGCAGTGCATTCAATCCCGCCTGAAGCTCCACCACATGGCGCTTATCGCGCGATTGGACATGCCGGCCGTAGAGTTCTTCAATCTCGCTGTGGGCCAGGGCAGTACCCTGGCTCAATCGCGACTCGATGGCGTCGCTCAGCGCCGGGTTCATGCCGGAAAGGTGCTCGTACCAGACCGTATAAGAAGGCGGGTGGAAACGTCCGCCATGCTGACCGATGCGCGGGATGATCAGCCGCAACAATTCGGCACTTTGCTGTTCATTCTGCGTGTAACGCACCGGAAACCTCCGTGTTTCCAGGGTGCTATCGGCCCGGATTACCGATCCTTTACGGTTATTGCGGTATTCTTACCGCACTGCGACATCGATCAACTTTTGGGCACCGCCCGGCGTCGAAGGGAACAAAAGTGAGTTATGTGGAATGCGGGCGCCGCCCACGCGTCTTATACGTGGGAGCCACAGCGCCCGTGCCTGAGCCTTCCCGATCAGGGTTTGAGTTGTCCCCGGATTTCACCGGCTGGATGATCGGCGCTGTGCACATTCACGTACAGATTACCGGCCTTGAAGCTGGCGTATTGCTCGTCGGTGAGTTTCGCGCCGGCAGGCACAGACCACACGCCTCCGCTGCCCTTGGTGAGCGTGATGATTGGCGGTCCGGCCTGACCCACGGCGCCCAGATGGATATGTGCCACCGTGCCTTCGATGCCCTGGGTCTTCACAGTACCGCTCACGGACTTATCGGCAGCGATACTGATCGTACCCGTGCCGGTCGCCGCAGTGTTGGTCGGAGGCGTCTCCTCTGCACCGACGAGTTTCACACTGATGTCCGCGGCCAGGGCCGAAGCGCTGATCACAGCGAATGCCGCGGAAACGATCAGCGTCGGGAGATTTAATCTGCTCCGTAAGTTCTTCATTGTGCCTCCGTTGGGTGGAAACCGATTCATTGATGGGTTCATTGTGGTCCGCGACCCATGGCGGTGCAAGTACAGTCGGCGTGGTTGCAACGAGCAGCTCGCGGCATGACCCCTGCCGTTCTCAATCGCTTTTTGCAGCTTCTGACCATCGACTGCGGCGCAAACGTATTCAATCCCTGGACGGAGCGCGACGAACGCAACGACGGCGTGCTGAATGGTCCCGATGCGCGATGCCAACGCCTGCGCGCGCATCTGCGCATTCGGCCCGCGCAGATTCTGATCGGAGAAGCGGCCGGCTACCAGGGTTGCCATGTCACTGGAATCGCCTTCACGAGTGAGCGGCTCCTGATGACCGGCACAGTTCCGCGAATCCCCACCTCCGGTGAACGGCTTTCGACTCGCCACATTCCCTGGAGTGAGCCGTCCGCGACCACCGTCTGGAAGACACTTCATGGCCTGGGACTAGCGGACACCACGGTGCTCTGGAATGCCTTCCCCTGGCACCCTCATAAGCCGGGTAATCCACAGTCCAATCGCACACCCACGCGTGCGGAACGCAGGCTTGGGCTCGTTGTCCTCGATTCACTGCTCAGCACATCTCCCCAGGCAACCGTCTTCGCCGTGGGTCGCCATGCCGAAGGTCTTCTCAAGGAAGTGGGCCGCGCGGCTCTGCCGCTCAGGCATCCCTCGATGGGAGGTGCAGTACTATTCCGTTGGGGACTGCAGCGGGCCTTACGAGGAAGATCATGACGGGGCAGACGCGTTGGGGAATCCTGGGAACGGGGCTCATCGCGCGCCTGTTCACCGCAGATCTTCTGAGGCTGGGTCATCAGGTCACAGCAGTCGGCTCGCGCTCGCTTCAAACCGCCAGCCGCTTTGCCGCGCAATTCGGCCTGGCCAAGGCGCATGGCAGTTATGACTTGCTTTTTTCCGATCCGGATGTGGACGTCGTCTACATCGCAACGCCTCATCCCTTTCACGCCCCCAATGCCATCGCGGCACTCGAGGCCGGCAAGCACGTACTGGTCGAAAAGCCATTCACCATAAACGCCGCCGAGGCCCGGCAGATCATGCACGTAGCGGCGCGGCGCGGTCTGCTCGCGCTGGAGGCGATGTGGACGCGCTTTCTGCCGCACATGATTCGAATCCGCGAGATCCTGGCATCCGGCACCTTGGGCGAAATTCGGGCCGTGGTTGCCGACCACACGCAGGACTTGCCGGACGACCCTGCCCACCGGCTCAATGCGCTGGCTCTTGGCGGCGGCGCTCTCCTGGACCTGGGGATTTATCCCATCTCATTTACATGGGATCTCCTCGGCGCGCCCAAGACCGTACAGGCGGCGGCGCGGTTCAAGCCTACCGGCGCCGATGCAGAAGTGGCAACGCTGTGTCAACATGCGAACGATGCCGTATCACTGACGGTCTCCATCAGCGACGCTGCCGGTCCGAATATCGCGACGGTAATCGGTACGCAGGGACGCATTGACATCAGTGCCGTGTGGTACATGCCAACGGATTTTCTGGTCTACGACAGCAAAGGCACGGTCGTCGAACACTACAAGTCGGCAGTCGTCGGGCGTGGAATGCAGTACCAGGCGGCTGAAGTCGAACGGTTGATTGGATCCGGAAGACTCATCAGCGAGCTACTGCCGCCTGCGGAGACTATCGCGATCATGGAAACACTCGACACTATCCGTGACCAGATAGGGCTCCGATACCCCAGTGAGTAGTTGAGCCCCTGCAGCTCAGGACTTGATCAGTCGGAGCAGGCTGCCAAACAGGTCAACCCCCAGCAGTATCAGAATCGGGAGGGCACTCAACCCAAAGCCCAGGCTGCGCTTCTCGGGTGCCTGCACATAACTGGTTTGATAGATAAAGCGGCCCACGAGGTAGAGGGCCCCCAATGCCGCAATCCACAGCGGCGCGATGTGACTGCTCGCCATCCACATCGAAGGCAGGAAGATCACCAGCAGTTCCAGGGTATTTACCTGCACCCGATAGTAGCGTTCAAATGTGGCATCGCCGCTCACGGCGGGCGCCTTGATGCCGTAGCGCGTGCGCGCGCGGCTAACCAGGATGCCAAAGTACAGGAACTGCAGTAGCGCCAGCACTGTCATCAGTTCGATGTAGGCCACGGGAGATCACCTCGCTAAATAGGAATCGTCTGGCTCAGGGGCGGGCTTGCGCGAGGTTTTCTCGTCGCCTTCTTCCGTAAGCCCCATACTATCGATAGCCGACAGAACTTTTTCGGTATCCGCACGTTCCTGCAGAGCATGAGCCTGGGCATCGTGCCGGTCTTTGACATTGGGCAAGTCGCGCCGCAATTCTTCCAGCAGGTGGATCAACTTGCTGACCTTCTGCTCGGTCAGCAGATTCACCTGCAGATCCAGGTGCGCACGGCGCTGCTCGAGCTTGGTCTGTCGATTCTGCCCGATGAGCACCACGGTAGTCGTCATCAATGCTACGAATGTCAGCAGCAGATCCAGCCAGGCAAAGGGTGGCTCATCAAAGGCGCTGAAACCGAACTGGGGAGCGGCGAGGTTGAATATCACCCACAGGGCCGCTGTCAGCAGCACACCGATCATATAAGAGGGCCGCCCCACGAACTGGCCGAGCCATTCCAGACGACGCTGCGCGGGACGCAACGAATCGGATTCCCGACGCTGCAGCGCAAGCACGCCCTCGACATTGTCGGTGATATGATCCGACAGCGTGGTGGGCGTTGGTGCCGGCCGGTCGAGCGTATCTGCCATGGGGCTCGCCTCAGCGTGATTAAGCCAGAGACTCGTCCGTCACTTCATCGGTCCACACGCGAAATAGCTGCAGCTGCCACTGCCCGAACACAGTACTGATGGCGACATCGCCGGCATCTCGGCCACGCGCGATCATGATGCGCCCGATGCGGCGTGCATTATTGCGCGGATCGAACATGTGCCATTCGCCGCCGAGGTAAACCTCCATACAGGCTGCGAAGTCCATCGGTGCCTCCACCGCAGGCACGCCGATATCGCCGAGATAGACCGTGCAATAGCGGGCAGGGATATTCAGGCATCGGCATAGGGCGATTGCCAAATGGGCGAAGTCCCGGCACACCCCCCGACGTTCGTTGAAAGTCTCAGAGGCCGTCCTGGTGGCCCGGGCGTGCTCATAGCCGAACGTCACATGCCGATGTACATAGTCGCAGATGGCCTGCACTCGACCCCAACCCGGAGGCACCTGTCCAAACAGGCGCCAGGCATCGGCCATGATTATCTCCGTGTCGCAATAGCGGCTGCTTAATAGATAGACCAGAGCTTCGTCTGGTAGCTCACTGAGGGGGCATTCTGGCGCCGACGGTACCTCTCTTTCAGGTTGTCCGGAATCCTCCATGAGTGCATCGGCTCGCAGTCGCACCGGGCCGCTGGGCAGTTCCAATCGCGTACAGGTGTTGCCAAACCCATCCACGTAGTACCGCAAGGGAACCGACGGTTCAACGGTCAATATATCTGGGCGCAAAAGGCGCTGACCGGATGCAGGCTGGGAGTGCAGCATCAGGATCATGTACGTTGGAGAAGGCATCCAGTAGGTAATTTCGTAGCCGAATCGGATCTTCACGACTTGCTCTGCCTGCTGCTGTGAGAATGGACTCTACCGCCGCCTTCCTGGATGGTCATAACCACGCGAGAAATTCCAAATGCCTTAAAACTCATATCGTGCTCTCAAAGCCAATTATGGCGTTAGCAGGGACGTTACCGAGCGTGGCGTCAGGTATCTGTAGGAGGGACCCGTTGCGGCTAGTAGGCCGGTTCGCTGATGGACGATCGGAGCCAGATGCGGCTAGTGTATGCGTTCTAACAGCGCCCGAAGTGTCAGCCGGAGACCAGGATGAAAGCAGTTCGGATTCATGAGTATGGCGGCCCGGAAAAGCTCGTGTTCGAGGAGAACGTCCCAGATCCCGGGGTGCAGCCGGATGCCGTGCTCATCAAGACCGTGGCTGCCAGCGTGAATCCCATCGACTGGAAGGTGCGCTCCGGCGCGAGACAGAAGGATTTCCCACTGGCATTGCCTGCGATCCTCGGCCGGGACGTGAGCGGTGTGGTGGTCACCGTAGGCCCGGATGTCAGAAACGTCAAACCGGGCGATCGGGTGGTGGCGTTCTCCAATGCCACTTACGCCGAACTGGTCGCGGTCGCCGGATCACTGCTAACCCATTTGCCCGACGGCGCGGATCCTACGGACGCCGCGGCCGTTCCGCTGATTGCATTGACGGGCGATCAACTCGTACGCCATGCGGCCGGCGTGCAGGCTGGCCAGACGGTGGTCATCTCCGGGGCACTCGGCAGTGTCGGGCGGGCGGCAGTGCATTCGGCAATGAAGCTGGGGGCGCACGTCATCGCCGGTGTTCGAACGCGCCAGTTGCCTGAGGCGCGTTCTCTTGGAGTCGCCGATGTGCTGGCGATCGATGACGATGCGGCGATCGGTAAACTCTCGGTCGATGCCGTAGCCGATACGGTGGGCGGTGCAGTGGCGGCTAATCTGCTGGCGCGAGTGAAAGCCGGAGGCCGATTTGGCTATGCCTCCGTGTTGCCGGAGGGTAAAGCCGCGATGTATCCCCAGGTGAAGGTCACGCGGGTGCTGGCGCAGCCTGACCCATCCAAGGTGCGAGAGTTCCTGGATGATCTGCGCGACGGCAAGTTTGTGCTGCCGATCGGTCGCAGGCTTCCGCTGCGCGACGCTGCCGAGGGACACCGACTTGGCGAGCAGGGCGGCGTTGGGAAGATCATCCTGATCGTTTAGTTCCGCCAGGCGCCGACCTGGCCGTCATGCGACGCTTTGGAATCTTACCAATGCGCAGATCGCCAGCGAGTATCAGTTCGCAGGCGTGCAGCGCAGCCTCCTCGAAGTCGGGCGCGTCGGCCGGAAGCACCTGCCAGCCCGTGGTGGCCTTTCCCAGCACCTGGATTGAGCGCATCCGCGGAAATTCCAGTCGAAGAGTCTCGTGATGCTGCACGGTCGTCGCGATCCATACCCCGTTGTCGGCTCGCGAACGCTGCCGCTCGCGAAGAATCAGCACGATCTTTTCCTCCACATAAATCGCCAGGCAGCCGAACATCGAGCGTGTGACGGGTGAGAGCTCCGCCAAAGCATCGAGTACGAACTCGTGCGGCACCTGTTTGCGCTTCTTGCCGCACATGATTTCATCGTCGAAGGGTTTACGAGCCGGCTTGCGCGACACGCGACGACTCCATTAGCGTACGTCGGCAGATTCTGGGGGTCATTCAGAATCGTCTGACCCGAGTTCTGGACCGTTGAGAGCCCGACGCAGCATCGCTGCCTCTCGTGGAAAGACTCCGCGGCAGGCCTTCATAGTCTCGTGCAGGATGTCCGTGTTTGACTGAGAGTAAGGTTCGCTTTCGTATTGCGTCACCTGCTCCGCCGCCAACTTCGCTGCATGACGCGCCGCTTCGGAGCGCAGTCGAACCATCGCCGCCTGCACGCTCGGTACCGGTTTGACCAGGTGGTTCACTTGCACGCGACTCACTACCAGCGCCAGTGCAAGCAAGGTACGCTCGCGCGCTCCCCGTATGCGCGCGTCCTCCAGGGCCCGCATCGCCTGTTGGGTTTTCTGGA
>Ga0181522_10000265_pt1 | contig 41352 bp, 33 predicted proteins | sample PEATcosm2014_Bin_27_FD_121103 | JGI IMG/M metagenome (GOLD analysis project Ga0181522, IMG submission 121103) | Peatland microbial communities from MTU Mesocosm Facility, Houghton, MI, USA - PEATcosm2014_Bin05_10_metaG | ecosystem: Environmental > Terrestrial > Soil > Wetlands > Peat | place...
CGCCGGCATCGACGAGGCCAAGGCCGAGCTGACGGAGATCGTGGACTTCCTGCGCAACCCCGACCGTTACGGACGCCTGGGCGGGCGCATGCCGCACGGCGTGCTGCTGTCGGGACAGCCGGGCACCGGCAAGACCCTGCTGGCGCGGGCCGTCGCCGGCGAGGCCCACGCAGCCTTCTTCTCGATCTCCGCATCGGAGTTCATCGAGGCGATCGTCGGCGTCGGCGCCTCGCGCGTGCGCGACCTCTTCGCCAAGGCCAAGGAAGCCGCCCCCAGCATCATCTTCATAGACGAGCTCGACGCGATCGGCCGCTCGCGCCAGGGCTCTGCCTCGATCACGGGCGCCAACGACGAGCGCGAGCAGACGCTCGACCAGATCCTCACCGAGATCGACGGCTTCGACTCCTCCGAGGCGGTCGTCGTGCTGGCCGCCACCAACCGTCCCGACATCCTCGATCCGGCCCTGCTGCGCGCCGGACGCTTCGACCGCCGCGTCGTCGTGCAGGCGCCTGACCGGGCGGGGCGCGTGGCGATCCTCGAAGTCCACACCCGCTCGATCCCGCTGGACGCCTCCGTGGACCTGGAGGCGATCGCCTCCAGCACCCCCGGGATGGTCGGCGCGGACCTCGCCAACCTCGCCAACGAGGCCGCCCTGCTGGCGGCCCGCCGCGAGCACGAGAAGGTGCAGATGGCCGACTTCACCGACTCCCTGGAGAAGATCATGCTCGGCTCGCCGCGGGGCATCCTGCTCTCGCCCGCCGACCGCGAGCGCACGGCCTACCACGAGTCCGGTCACGCCCTCGTGGGGATGCTCACAGAGGGCGCCGACCCCGTGCGCAAGGTCTCGATCATCCCCCGTGGGATGGCGCTCGGAGTGACCCTCTCGAGTCCAGACAGCGACCGTGTGTCCTACTCCCTGCAGGAGCTGGAGGCCAAGATCAAGGTCGCCCTGGGCGGCCGCGGCGCCGAAGAGGTCGTCTACGGCGAGATCGGGACGGGCGCCGAGTCCGACATCCAGCAGCTCACCCAGATCGCCCGGCATATGGTCGGCAGATGGGGCATGAGCGAGCAGATCGGACCCGTCGCCGTGCTGCCAGCCGACGGGCAGGGGCCGTTCCTGCCGGGCGTCAGCGAGACCTCCGAGCACACCCAGCGGGTCGTCGACGAAGAGACACGGAGGATCGTGCAGGAGGCCCACGAGCAGGTCACGAAGCTGCTGAGCGAGCACCGCGACCAGCTGGAGGGCCTGACGCGGGCGCTGCTGGCGGCAGAGACGCTGGACGCCCCCGAGGCCTATGCCGCCGCGGGGGTGCCGATGCGCGAGGCTCCCGAAGCGCCGAATGGCAAGCTGCCGGGTGTGGCCGGCGGCACGGCCCAGGGCGCCCACACGCCCGCCTGACTGCCCGGTCGCTCAGGTCTTCGCGGCCGCTACCGCTGTCGGTCCAGAGGTTCGTCCCGGCTCTGGACGGTGTTCGGAGCGGACGATCATGTCGATCCCGATCGTGCTGACGAGCAGGCTGAGCAGCGCCGCTGCGACGATGGCCGTGGCGTCGACGGGGGAGAGGACGTGCTCGGAGAGCCCGAGCGAGGCCACCGCGGCGGGCACGCCCAGCTGGGCGCACGCCGCCAGGGCCCCGGCGGCCGGCAGTCTCGTTGGCAGCGCCACGAGCAGCCTGATCGCGACCGTCAACACGATCAGCAGCAGGGCCAGCCCCAGCATCGACGGGCTGGAGAAGAGGCCGGCGAGGTCCAGGCGGGCGCCCAGCACGACGAAGTAGAGGGGGATGAAGAAGCCGTCGGCGACGCCGCGGACCTGCGTGGAGAGCCGTTTGGGGCCGCCCAGCAGGGCCACGGTCACGCCCGCCCCGAAGCCCGCGATCAGGACGCTCGTACCGCCCTGCTGGGCGATCCAGGCGAGCAGGAATAGGACCAGCAGCGACAGGCGCAGGTCCAGCGCCCAGTGACGGCGCTTGGACAGGCGCCTGACCTGCCGCGCCCAGCCGTGAACGCCGAGCTGGTGCGCGAGCGCCCACAGCGCCGCTGCCGCGAGCGCCACGAGCGCCGCCCCGAGCGCGGCGTGGGCCGTGCGCGCCGGCTGCAGCACGACCGGCACCGTCACGATCGTCACGACGTCGGCGATCGTGACCTGGGCCATGACCCTGACGGCGCTCGACCCCGCAACGCCCGCCTCCTGGAAGGCCGGCAGCAGCACGGCCGCGGATCCCGACGCCAGCACGACGGCGTATACGGCGGCATGGCCGCCGCCCGCCAGGTCTGCCGCCAGCAGCCCGCCCGGGACGGACAGCAGGCCGACCGTGGCGGCCGCGACAGCCCCCCGGCGCAGCGAGCTGGCCAGGCGCGGCTCGCGCAGCGGCAGGTGCATGCCGACCGTCAGCATCAGCATCGCAAAGCCGATTTCACCGAGGAAGGAGACGGTCTGGCCACCCGGGTGAACGGCATCGAGCACCTGCGGGCCGACCAGGATCCCGGCCAGTATCTCGCCGGCCACGACGGGCACGAACCAGCGCCGCAGCAGCCCCAGCAGGGGCCCAGCCAGGCCCGCCAGCACGAACACGACGAGGGTGCCGAAGCCGATCACCTCTGCATCATCGCCCCACGACAGGAGGGATGCGCCTCGCGCCGGTCCCGGCGCGGTATGGTCGGAGCAGGGGAAACGCCGGATAGGGGAGGGATCAAGATGTACGACTACGTCATCGTCGGCGCCGGCTCGGCCGGCTGCGTGCTGGCTGCGCGCCTCAGCGAGGACCCCGACGTGAGCGTGGCGCTGCTCGAGGCCGGCCCGCCCGACGTCAACGAGAACATCCACGTCCCCCTGGGCTACCTGCAGCTCGGCGGCACGGAGGTCGACTGGGACTACCACTCGGCCCCCGAGCGCATGTGCAACGGGCGGCGGATCACGCTGCCGCGTGGACGCGTGCTGGGTGGCTCCTCCTCGATCAACGCCATGATCTACATCCGCGGCAACCGCCTCGACTACGACGAATGGGGCGTGCCGGGCTGGAGCTGGGCCGACCTGCTGCCCTACTTCCTGAAGGCCGAGGACAACGAGCGCGGAAGCTCTGAGTGGCATGGCGTCGGGGGTCCGCTGGCCGTCTCGGAATCGCGCTCGAAGAACCGCATGGCGGCAGCCTTCGTCGAGGCAGGAGAGCAGGCCGGCCTGCCCCGCAACCCCGACTTCAACGGCGCCGAGCAGGACGGCGTCGGCGTCTACCAGGTCACCCACCGCGAGGGCATGCGTGCCAGCGCGGCCGTCGCCTACCTGCACCCGGCCATGCAGCGCCCCAACCTGACGGTCCTGCCCTACGCCCACACCCGGCGCATCCTCTTCGAGGGCACCCGTGCCGTCGGCGTGGAGGCCTCCCGTTTCGGCGAGCTCCAGGAGCTGCGGGCCCAGCGGGAGGTGATCCTGTCGGCCGGCGCCTACAACTCCCCGCAGCTGCTGATGCTGTCGGGGATCGGGCCGGCCGAGCACCTGGGCATGCGCGAGATCGAGGTCCTGCTGGACCGGCCCGAGGTCGGGCAGGGCCTCTCCGATCATCCGGCCACCCAGCTGGTGTGGACGACGCCCGAGCCCGAGAGCCTGCTGCTCGCCCTGGAGCCGGCCGCCATGGAGGAGTACGAAGGCTCCCGCACCGGTCCCTTCGCCTCGAACTTCGCCGAGGCCGGCGGCTTCGCCCGCGTCGAGCCCGGCGCGCCTGCGCCCGACGTCCAGTTCCACGTCGTGCCCCTGCAGATCGTCGATGAGGGCATGCGCGACCCCGAGGCGCACGGCCTGTGGGTCTCGCCCTGTCTGCTGACCGAGCGCAGCCGCGGCTCGGTGCGCCTGGCCTCCAAGGACCCCACGGCCAAGCCGATCGTCCACAACGACTTCTACGCCGTCGCGCAGGACATGCAGAGGATGGTCGCAGGGCTGCGCCTGGCGCTGGAGATCTGCGGGCAGCCCGCCCTGGCGCGCTACTGCGCGGAGCCCTTCAACGTCCCTGACGGAGACAGCGACGAGGCGCTGGCGGCACACGCGGCACGGACGACCTTCGCGATCTACCACCCGGTCGGGACTTGCCGCATGGGCACCGACGAGGCTGCTGTCGTCGACCCGGAGCTGCGTGTCAACGGGCTCGACGGGCTGCGCGTCGTGGACGCCTCGGTGATGCCGACGGTGCCGCGAGGGAACACCAACGCGCCGACGATCGCCCTGGCCGAGCGGGCCGCGGACCTGATCCGTCACGGTGCCCCGCGGGCCGTCGCCGTCGCGGGCACCGCTTGACCCTGCGGACAATCCAACTGACGGAACGCGTAGGCTACGCGCCTTGACGGCGATGGAGAAGCTCAGACAGCGTGTGGCCGAGTTGGCAGACCTGGCCTCTCTGGAGATGCTGGCCTCCTGGGATCAGCTGGTCACGATGCCCGAGCAGGGAGGCCCCGAACGGGGCCATCAGCTGGGCACGCTGGCGCGGATCTCCCACGAGCGGGCCACCTCAGAGGAGCTCGGCGGGTGGCTGGCGGAGCTCCAGGAGGACCGGCTGGAGGGGATCGACCGCGACGTCGTGCGCCTCGCCCGGCGCGACTGGGAGCGGGCCCGGCGGGTGCCCGCGGACCTGGCCGCGGAGCTGTCCCGCGCCCACGCCGACGGCCAGGAGAGCTGGCGCCAGGCGCGCGAGGCCGACGACTTCGCGGCCTTCGCCCCGGCCCTGCAGCGCAACGTCGAGCTGGCCCGCGACTACGGCCGGTGCCTGGCGCAGGACGGCGCCGGTCCCTACCAGGCGCTCGTCGACGACTACGACTTCGGGCTGTCCGTGGCCGAGCTGCGACGCGTCTTCGGCGAGCTCTCGGCGCGTCTGGCGCCGCTGGTCGAGCAGGCCCGCGACCGTAAGCGTCCAGCGCAGCCGGCCGTGCCCGCGCGGGCACAGCAGCAGGCAGTCGAGCTGATCCTGGCGCGCGTCGGCGTGGAGCCCTCCAGCTGGCGGGTCGACGTCTCGGCTCACCCCTTCACGGCGCGCCTGTGCCGCCGCGACACGCGCGTGACGACCCGCTATGACGACGGTGGCATCGAGTCGCTGCTGAGCTCCCTGCACGAGTACGGCCACGCCCTCTACGAGCGCCAGATCGATCCGGCCCTGGATCGGACCAACCTGTGCCTGGGCACCTCGATGTCGATCCACGAGTCCCAGAGCAAGCTGTGGGAGAACCACGTGGCCCGCCACCGCGCCTTCGCCGAGGTGCTGGCAGGGGATCTCGAGCGCTCGGGCTTCGCGATCGACCCCGGCGAGCTGCACGCCGCGCTCGTCCAGGTGCAGCCGTCGCTGGTGCGCGTCTCGGCGGACCCGTTGACCTACCCCCTGCACATCGTTCTGCGCTTCGAGCTGGAGCTGGCGATGATCGAAGGCGACCTGGCCGTAGCCGACCTGCCCGGCGCCTGGCGCGAGGGGATGGCCAGGCTGCTGGGACTGGAGGTGCCCTCCGACGCGCTCGGCTGCCTGCAGGACATCCACTGGGGCGGCGGCAGCTTCGGCTACTTCCCCAGCTATGCCATGGGCTGCCTGATCGCGGCCTCGCTGTGGGAGGCCATGGAGCGCGAGATCGGCTCCCGCGAGGAGGATCTGGCGCGCGGCGAGGTCGGCCCGATCCGCGACTGGCTGGGGCAGAGGGTTCACCGCTACGGCCGGCGCCTGGACACGATCCCGCTGGTCGAAGAGGCGACCGGCAGAGGGCTTGAGATAGAGCCCTTCCTACGCTACGTCGAGCCCTTCGCGGCGATCTGAGCGGGGACCGTGGCGGGGGTCGGCGCTAGGCGCCGGCGCCGCGGCGGGCGCGGATCGCGGCCTGCGCCGCCGCCACGCGGGCGATCGGCACGCGGTAGGGCGAGCAGGAGACGTAGTCGATCCCCGAGGAGCTCAGGAACTCGATCGAGTCGGGGTCGCCGCCGTGCTCGCCGCAGACGCCCAGCGCCAGGTCCGGGTTGGTCTTGCGCCCCAGCCAGCCGCCCATCCTGATCAGCTGTCCGACCCCGGGCGTGTCGAGCGTCTCGAAGGGGGAGCGGTCGAGGATCTTGATGTCGATGTAGCGGGCCAGCAGCCGCGCCTCGATGTCGTCGCGGCTGAAGCCCAGGGTCGTCTGGGTGAGGTCGTTGGTGCCGAAGGAGAAGAAGTCCGCGTCGCGGGCGATCAGGTCGGCCTGCAGGCAGGCCCGGGGCAGCTCGATCATCGTGCCGACCTGGAAGTCCTCGAAGGACAGCTCGCCCGCGACGCGCTCGATCAGCCCCCTGATCAGCTCCAGCTCGCGCTCGTAGGCGACAAGCGGCACCATCACCTCGACGTGGCTGTCCGGCACCCGGGCCGCCGCCGCGAACAGGGCCCTGACCTGCATCTCGTACAGGCGCGGGTAGAGCAGGCCCAGGCGCACGCCGCGCGTCCCCAGCATCGGGTTGGACTCCTGCAGCTGCTCGACGCGGCGGCGCTGCGGCGAGCCCTCGGGCAGCGAGGCGGGCGCCGGCAGGAACTCGTGCAGGGGCGGGTCGAGCAGGCGCACGGTCACGGGACGGCCGTCCAGGGCGCGCAGGATCTCCTCGAAGTCCGCTTCCTGAAGCGGCGCCAGGCGTTCGATCGCGGCGATCCGCTCCTGCTCCTGCTCGGCCATGATCACGTCGGCCATCAGCGGCTGGCGGTCGCCCAGGAACATGTGCTCGGTACGGCACAGGCCGATTCCCTCGGCGCCAAGCTCGATCGCCTTGCGGGCGTCCTGCGGGGTGTCCGCGTTGGCCCGTACGCCGAGGCTGCGCAGCTCGTCGGCCCATTCGAGGACGGTGCGCAGGTGCTCTGAGACCTCCGGCTCGATCAGCGGCACGTCGTCGGTCGTGATCGTGCCGTGGCTGCCGTCGATCGCGATGCGGTCGCCCGCGTGCAGGACGAGATCGCCGATCCGCACCTCTCCGGCAGGGAGGTCGACCTGCACCTCGGCGGCGCCAGTCACGGCCGGGCGGCCCATGCCGCGGGCGACCAGCGCCGCGTGGCTGGCCTTGCCGCCCTCGCTGGTGAGGATGCCGCGGGCGGCGTGGAAGCCGGCCACGTCGTCGGCCTCGGTGAAGGAGCGCACGAGGATCACCTCACGGCCTTCCTCGGCCGCCCGGACGGCCTCGTGGGCGTCGAGCACGATCTCGCCCTTGGCGGCGCCCGGGGAGGCCGCCACGCCCCGTGCCAGCACCCTGAAGCCCGCGGCCGGGTCGAAGGTGGGGTGCAGCAGGGCGTCCAGGGCGGATGGGTCGATCGTCAGCAGCGCCCCCTCGCGGTCCAGCAGACCCTCCGCGACGGCGTCCACGGCGAAGCGCACGGCCGCCTGGGCGGGGCGCTTGGCGTTGCGCGTCTGCAGCATGTACAGCCGTCCCTCCTGGACCGTGAACTCGGTGTCCTGCATGTCCAGGTAGTGGCGCTCCAGGGTGCGCAGGATCTGAAGCAGCTGCTCGTGCACCTCGGGCAGCCAGTCGCGCAGCTCCGAGATGTCGCGGGGCGTGCGCACGCCCGAGACGACGTCCTCGCCCTGGGCGTTGGGCAGGAAGTCGCCAGAGGGCTCGGGCGCCCCGGTCAGCTCGTCGCGGGAGAAGGCGACGCCGCTGCCGCTGGTCGGGCCCAGGTTGCCGAAGACCATCTGCTGCACGTTGACGGCCGTCCCCCAGTCGTCGGGGATTCGGTTGATGCGCCTGTAGGCGATCGCCCGCTCGCCCTGCCAGGAGTCGAAGACCGCCGCGATCGCGCCCCGCAGCTGCTCGAGGGGGTCCTCCGGGAAGGCGTAGAGGGACTTGAAATGCAGCGTCAGCTCGTGCAGGGCGGCGGCGTCCAGCTCGGTGTCCTCGCTGACTCCGCGCGCCTGCTTGGCCGCCGCGATGGCCTGCTCGAAGCGATCGCCCGGGATGCCGAGGACGACGTTGCCGTACATCTGCACGAAGCGCCGGTAGGAGTCCCAGGCGAAGCGCTCGTCGCCCGAGCGCTCGGCCAGGCCCTGCACGGAGAGATCGTTCAAGCCGAGGTTCAGGACCGTGTCGAGCATCCCCGGCATCGACTCCCGCGCCCCCGAACGCACAGACACGAGCAGCGGGTCGGCGGGGTCGCCCAGGCGCCGCCCGACCCGTTCCTGCTGGCGCGCCCGGGCCTGCTCCACCTCGTCCTGCAGTCCGTCGGGGAAGCTCCCCTCGCGCATGTAGGCGACGCAGGCCGCGGTCGTGATCGTGAAGCCGCCGGGGACGCGCTCGGGACCGAGCACGCGGGTCATCTCCGCGACGTTCGCTCCCTTGCCCCCGAGCAGGTCGCGCATCTCGCGCGAGCCGTCCTGGAAGTCCACGACCCAAGCCACCCGCCTGAGCCTATTGCCTCGCGCCCCCGCATCGCGTCCCCGCCAGCCCTGCAGGTAGTGTCAAGCCCCCTGCCGGTCAGCCCGGCGACACCTTCAGCCCGACCCAAGGAGGACTCCCAGCGATGCTCACCCTCACCGGCCTCGATCAGGTCAAGGCCCACGTCGGCAAGGAGCTGGGCGTGAGCGACTGGCACCTCGTCACGCAGGAGACGATCGACGAGTTCGCGCGGGTGACGGGCGACGACCAATGGATCCACGTCGACGTGGAGCGGGCCAAGCAGAGCCCGTTCGGCGGCACGATCGCCCACGGCTACTACACGCTGTCGCTGGCTCCTCGCTTCTCCTATGACATGTTCAGCTTCGAGGGCTTCGCCTTCGGCATCAACTACGGCCTGAACAGGGTCCGCTTCCCCTCGCCCATGCCCGTCGGCGAGAGGGTGCGGATGCGGGCCACGCTGGCCGCCGTCGAGGAGATCCCCGGCGGCGCCCAGATCACGACCGAGCTGACCTTCGAGCGGGAGGGAGCGGAGAAGCCCGTCTGCGTGGCCGAGTCGCTGGCCCGCGTCTACACCGGCTGAGGCCGGCCGCTATTCGTAGGTGTAGCGGTCGCCCGCTTCGGCGGCGCTCTTGATCTTTTCGACGGTCGCGATCACGTCGACGGCACCCGGCGATTTGGCCTTGGGCGCGACCACGGTGCACGTCGTGCTGCTTTCGCAGTGCACCGTGGTGACCTTGCCTTTGCCGAACTTGAAAGCCGTCGCTTCGCCGCTCGCAAAGCCGGCGCCGCTGACCGTCACTTCACCGCCGCCTTCGAGCGACCCGCTGGAGGGGGAGAGCGCCTCCACGACGGGGGCGTACTTGAAGCGTGCCTTGGTCGAGGCGACGCTGGTCCCGCCCGGAGTCGTGACGGTCACGCTCAGGCTCCCGCCGACGTTGGCCGGTGCCGTGGCCGTGATCGAGGTGGGAGAGACGACCGTGACGTGTTCGGCTTCCACGGCGCCGAAGTGCACTGCGCTGGCTTCGGAGAGTTCGGTCCCGGTGATGGTCACGACGGTGCCGCCGGTGGCTGGACCGCCCTTGGCCGAGAGCTTCGTGACGGTGGGCGCAAGGCGGTAGGTGTAGCGGTCCGCGGTGACGACGGGGCTCGTGCCCGAGGCGGTCGTGACCGTCACGTTGACGGTGCCGCTGCCGGGCGGAGTCGTCGCGACGATCGTCGACTGCGATTCGACCGTGAAGCTGGTGGCCGGCGTGGAGCCGAAGTCGACGGCCGTGGCGCCGCCGAGGCCGATGCCGCTGATCGTGACGGTGGCGCCGCCGCTGCTGGGGCCGACGGCCGGGCTGACGCCGGTGACGCCGGGTAGGGCCTTGCCGAAGGCAAGCATGTGCGAGGCGCCTGCGGAGACGCCCGCCGCCTGGGTCAGCCCGAGGACGGGTTCGGGCCTGGGGTCGGGTGGTCCGTTGAGGCCGTTGCCGAGGCTGCCCGCGTTGTCCGATCCCCAGCTCTCCAGCTGGCCCGTGGACAGCAGGGCGACGCTGTCCTGATCGCCGGCCGAGATCTCGGTGACGTGGCTGAGGCCTTCGACGAGGGCGGGGGTCTCGACGGCGCCCGTGAAGGCGCCGTCGCCCAGCTCGCCTTCGCTGTCTTTGCCCCAGGCCATCACGGTCCCGCCTTCGAGCAGGGCAAGGCTGTGGGACTTCCCGGCGGCGATCGCCGTGACTCCTGAGAGGCCTTCGACGGGCACGGGCGTTTCGCTGAACGGGCCCGTTTCTTCTTCTTCGACTTCGGCCGGTTCTTCTTCTTCGGGGTCTTCCTTGATCAGGGAGCGGTTGCCGAGCTGGTAGTGGCTGTCGTCGCCCCAGGCCATGACCGTGCCGTCTTCGAGCAGCGCCAGGCTGAAGTTGCCGCCTGCCGCGATCGCCTTGACGCCGCTGAGGCCGTGAACGGCCACCGGCACGTCGCTGTTGTTCGTTTTGCCGTCGCCGAGCTGGCCTCGTTCGTTGTCGCCCCAGGCCATCACGGTCCCGTCGGAGAGCAGCGCCAGGCTGTGGTCTTCACCTGCTGCGACCGCGACGACGCCGCTCAGCCCGGACACCGGCGCGGGTGCCGCGGCTTCGCTCGTCTTGCCGTTGCCCAGCTGTCCGCTTTCGTCGTTGCCCCAGGCCATGACGGTCCCGTTGCGAAGCAGTGCCAGGCTGTGGCTTCCGCCGGCCGCCACCGCCTTGGCGCCGGAGACGGCTTCGACCAGGATCGGCGACCGCGTCGGGGGGCCTTCGCCGCCGAGTTGCTCATGGCTGTTGAAGCCCCATGCGTAGACGCTGCCGCCCGCCGTCAGGGCGAGGCTGTGACGGGCGCCGCCCGAGACGGCCGTGACGAACTGCAGCGAGCTGATCGGGGTGGGGGCGAGGATCGCCGAGGAGCTCGATCCGACTCCGACCTGGCCGTGCGTGTTCATGCCCCAGCCGTAGGCCTCGTAGTCGGTCGCTGATACGGTCAGGGTCGCAGCGCTCGTGTATGTCGTGCCGACGACGTTGGTGAAGGCGGCCCGGTACTCGTAGCCGTTCTGGCTGAGCTGGGCGTTGGAGATGTTGAGCGTGGTCGCGGTCGCGCCGGCGACCGCGCTCCAACTGGCGCCTTCGTTGCTGGAGACTTCCCACTGCACGGTCGGTGTCGGCAGCCCCGTCGCGGCCGCTTTGAAGCTGGCGCTCGCGCCGGTCAGGATCGTGACGCTGCTCGGCTGGAGGGTGATCGTAGGTTTCGCCTCCACCGTCAGCGTCGCGACGCTGCTGATCGCGGTTCCCGCGGAGTTGGTGAAGACCGCCCGGTACTCCCTGCCCGTGTAGGAGCCTTTGGTGCCGATGATCACCAGCTGCGGGTAGACGGCTTCGGGGATGGGGCTCCAGGTGGCGCCGTTGTCGAGCGAGGTTTCCCACTGGACGGCGGCCGCCGGCACGCCGCTCGCGGCCGCTTCGAAGATCGCCGGTTCGCCTTCTTTGACGGTCGTGCTGGAAGGCTGTTTGGTGACTTTGGGGGGAACGACGACCGTCAGCGTCGCGGGTTCGCTGGTCGCTTCGCCGGCGGCGTTGTTGAAGACGGCGCGGTACTGGTTCTCCGATTCGGCGACTTTGACGGCCGTCAGTTTGAGCAGGTCGGAGATGGCGCCCGCGACGTTGTGCCAGGTGCCGCCGGCGGGCTCGTACTGCCACTGCACGGTGGGGGCCGGCGTACCGCTCGCGCTCGCTTCGAAGGTGACCGTGGCGCCTTCGTCGGCGGTCACGCTGACGGGCTGGCGGGTCACGGCGGGCGCCGTCTCGACGGTCAGGACGACAGCCCGGCTCGTGACTTCGCCGCCGGCGTTCTTGAAGGTGACACGGAACTCGTCGCCGTTTTCGGTGGATTTCGTGGCGGCGATCGCATAGCTGTTGGAGGTCGCCCCGGCGATCGGGTTCCAGGTCGAGCCGTTGTCGAGCGAGATCTGCCACTGCGCCGTGGGGGATCCGGTCGCGTTGGCTTCGAATGAAGCCGGCTGACCTTCGAGCACCGCCACGCTCGACGGCTGCCTGGTGATTTTCGGCGCCGCCACCAGCGGTTTGGCGGCTGCCAGCCCGGCCCCCGCCGGGCTCGCGACGGAGGTGGCGGGGAGCCCTGCCAGTGTCAGGATCGCCGCCAGCAGGAGCAGCGCCAGGCACTGTCTGCGGACGCGGCTTGTCGAGTCGCCTTGCCTGGTCCTCTCCACGATCTCTCCCTCCTTGGCCGGCCCCTCCGACCGGATGTCCCCCTGCTGTCCGGCCACCGTCGTGGCCTGGCTCAGGGGGATGATAGGGGCCGCGAGCGCTTTGCGATAGGGGTGCACGACGGGGCGCCGCCTCCCGGTCCGCGGCGGGTGGTGGGAGGCGCGCCGCGGTGGCCGGGAGGCATGGGCGCCGAACGGCACCTCGGCACCCGGCGGGCGGTCGACATGCGGTGTGAGCGCCACCGCTGTGCTCGACCGCCGCGGCCACGCTAGCCGCGGTGGATCGGCGTCACGAGGGTGAAATCACAGTGGTGGCTCGTGTGTACATCAAGTGTCGGAGAGGTCAATATGCGTCTCCTCCCATCCGAGCAGATCGCTGCTGGCTGACACTCCGAGCTTGCGCCGGATGCGTTTCGCGTGGCTGCGAACCGTCTCCAGGTCGATGACGAGATCGCGGGCTATCTCCGCGTAGCTGGCTCCCGTGGAAAGCGCCTGCAGCACCTCCTGCTCACGGGCGGTCAGCCTCGCGGGCAGGCTCCCGCCGCCGGCACGGTTCGAGGCCGCCAGGCCGTGCTCCAGCGCCCGGCGCAGCGATGCCAGCGGCGGCTGCGCAGGGCTATCTGTCGCACCTGGGACGTCTGGACCCCCGAGTGAGGCGAGCAGACCCTGGGCTCGCGCCCGTGGCAGCGTGACCTGGGCCGCGCCCTGCTCGCCCTCGTCCAGCGCGAGCAGCAGCGCCGCCAGGCGCGGGCTGAGGCGAACCGTGATTCGACCATGCAGCGACGCACCTCGCAGACAACTGTCTCGCATCGTTCCAGCATTGCAGGTGGCGTCCTGCGCCGTTGTCAGCTCTGTGCGCCGGGCAGATGCTCCTCCCGAAGCCAGGCGAGCGTGGCCTGCAGGCCCTCCCGGTAGCCGACCCGGGGCGTCCATCCGAGCGCTCGGCGCAGAGCGTCGTTGCTGAAGTCCTGATCGACGGCGAGCACGTCCACGGCCTGCCGCGAGAGCAGGACGGGAAGGGTGAGGCCGGTGGCGCGGCGAAGCGTGCGGTAGGCGACCTCGAGGGCCGTCGCCAAGGCCCGGGCGGGTCGTCGCGGCAGGCTGAGCCGCACGGGCGGGGCGCCGAGGCCGCGGGCGAGGTCGTCGCACAGCCGGCCCCAGGTCACCTCGAGGCCGTCGGTCACATTGAAGGTGGCGCCGGAGGCAGCGGGCTCCTCGGCCGCCCGGAGGATCGCGTCGATCAGGTTCTCGACGTAGCAGAGGCCCGCGTTGGCGCGGCCGCGGTCGATCAGCAGCATGTGACGGCCCCGGATCGCCTTGGCGATCTCGCCGATGACCTCCTTCGAGCCGGGGCCGTAGACAGTGGCGGGCCGCAGGATCGTCGTCTGCAGGCCTCGCTCGCCGGCCAGGCGGCGCAGCTCCAGCTCGGCCTCCAGCTTGCTCTGTGAGTACCAGTTCCTGAAGGGCCCGGGTGGGCGCTGCTCGGTGACGGCGGGGATGCCGGGGTAGCCGTAGACGTCGGTGCTGCTGAGGTGCAGGAAGCGCCCGACGGACGCCTCGGCCGCTGCGCCCGCCAGGGCCAGGGTCCCGCTCACGTTGGTGGCGCGGATCTCCGCGACCGTGCCCCAGTCGGACACGAGCGCAGCGCAGTGCACGACCGTCGAGCAGCCTGCCACCGCCGGCGCGAGCGAGGCGGGGTCGCCCAGCTCGCCCCTGACGAGCTCCACGTCCAGGCGCCGCAGCGACGTCGTGTCGCTGCCGGTCCTCACCAGGCAGCGCACGGGGCGGCCTTCGCCGGCGAGCCGGGCGGTCAGGCGTCCGCCGATGAAGCCGCTGGCGCCCGTCACGAGCCACCTGCCCACGGGCGGCCTCGGTCCCTGGCCGCTCACCGCAGCCTGGCGCGGGCCTGGCGCCGCAGCGTCGTCGTCGCGATCTCCCGCACGACGGCCCAGTTGCGCCCGCCCGAGCCCCGGCAGTCCGCCAGGACGGTGTCCAGGGCGCTCAGGAACTCGCCGACCTCGCGCTCGGAGATCGTCAGCGGCGGCAGCAGCTTGATGACGTCGTTCTTGCCGGCGGCCATCGTGATGACGCCGTGGTCGCGGTGCAGCGGGATGACGAGGAGCTGCGGGAAGAGCCCCTCGCTGGCCATGTGGATCATCCGCCAGCTGAGCTTGGCTGCGCGTCCCTCGGGCTCGCCCAGCTCGATCCCGATCATCAGGCCGCTGGCACGGATCTCCTTGACGATCCCGTGCTTGGCTGCCAGCTCCTGCAGGCCGTCGCGGAGCAGGGCCCCCATGCTTGCGGAGCGCTCGACCAGGCCGTCGCGCTGGATGATCCGCAGGGCCGCCAGCCCGGCGGCCATCGACAGGCGGTTGCGCCCGTAGGTCGACTGGTGCACGTAGCTGCGCTCGAGCGTGCCGACTGCACGCTGGAAGATCTCCCGGCTCGTGACCATGGCGGCGACGGGCATGTACCCGCCGGACAGCGCCTTGCCGACGAGCACGAAGTCCGGTTGCAGGCCCCAGTGCTCCAGGGCGAACCAGCGTCCAGTGCGACCCAGTCCGGTCTGGATCTCGTCGAGGACGAACAGCGTGCCGTAGCGGCGGCAGAGCTGCTGGGCGCCCTGCAGGTAGCCCTCGGGTGGGAGCGTGACCATCCTCCCCTGGACGGGCTCGACGACGAAGGCCGCGACGTCGCTGCGGCGCAGCTGCGCCTCCAGTGCGTCCAGGTCCCCGAAGGGGACGCGCTCGCAGCCGGGCAGCAGCGGCCCGAAGCCCTCCTTGAAGAAGTCGTCGCCGACGAGCGAGAGGGGGCCCAGGGTGACGCCGTGGAAGCTGCTCTCACAGGAGATCAGCCGTGGCCGGCCGGTGGCGGCGCGGGCGAACTTCATGGCCGAGTCGACGGCCTCGGCGCCGGCGCTTGCGAAGAAGACGGCCTCCAACGGGTCGGGCAGGCGAGCCGTCAGCTCGGCTGCCAGCATCCCCGCCAGGGCCGAGTAGTGGATCTGCACGCCGTCGATCAGGTCGGCGTCCAGGACGGCCCGCAGTGCCTCGCGGACGTCGGGGTGGTTGTGCCCGAGGCTGGCGAAGCCCTCGCCCGTGTGGAAGTCCAGGTAGGCGCGACCGTCGGCGTCGTAGAGGTGGGAGCCCCGTGCCGTCGCGTAGCTCTTGTCGAAGCCGAGGATCGCCAGCACGTCGACGAGGGAGGGGTCCAGGTGGCGGGAGGCCAGCTCGAATGCCTCCCCGGCACGGGCGCGGGCGTCGGCCAGCACGCCGAGCGAGTCGGCAGCCTGGGCTGAGGGCGGGCCTGCGTCCGCGTCGAAGGGGGTCGGATCTGCCACGTCGCGAGGGGCCTGAGCCTACCGGCCGCCAGCCTGCGGTGGCCCGCTTGCGCCGAGCAGGCGCGGCAGCTGTGAGACTTGCTCTCGTGAGACTCTCCAGACGTTCGCCGGCGGTCGCCCTGATCGTCCTCGCGACGCTCGTGGTCAGCTCCCGGGCGTACGCCCAGAGCCCCTTTCGCGGCACCTCGCTGTGGGTCGACGAGGCGACCTCGACGCAGGCGCTGGCAGGGCAGGCAGGGGAGGCCAGGGCGGGGACATTGATCGTCAAGGCCGCCGAAGGCACGACCCCCGAACCCCAGTTCACGGCCGCCCTCGTCGAACAGCTGCACGGACAGGGACTGACCGTCTGCGCATGGGTGTTCGTGTACGGGCTGGACCCGCAAGGAGAGGCGCAGGCGGCGCTGGCGGCGGTCAAGGCGGGCGCTTCCTGCCTGGTCGTCGACGCGGAGGGCCAGTACGACAAGCGCTACGGTGCCGCCCAGGCGTACGTGAAGGCCCTGCGCAGCCGCCTCGGAGGCGCCTTCCCGATCGCCCTGGCCGGCCAGGCGGAGGTGCTCGAGCACCCCACGTTCCCCTACTCGGTCTTCCTCGGCCCAGGCGGGTTCGCAGTGGACATGCCGCAGGACTACTGGCGGGAGCTCGGCCTGAGCGTGCCGGGCAGCCTGCGGGCGACGCTGGGCGTCAATGCCCTCTACGGGCGAGCGATCGATCCCGTCGGGCAGCTGTTCGACGGCGCCGCGCCAAGCGAACTGCAGGCCTTCTCCTCGCTGGCCGCGCGCTACGGCTGCAGCGGGAGCAGCTTCTTCGACGCCGACGTTGCCGAGCCGGCGCAGCTCTCGGCCCTCGTGCCCGCGCGAGGCGCGCGCATGCGCGTGACGGTTCCCACGATCCGCCCGGGCGCGGACGGGGACGAGATCGTCTGGGCCCAGGAGCTGCTGAACGCTGCCGGGGCGCGGCTGCCCGTGGGAGGGTTCTTCGGCGCCACCACGGCCGCGGCGCTGGCGTCCTTCCAGCGGCGCCATCGCCTGCCCGCGGACGGCCTGCTGACGGGCGCGAGCTGGCGCGCGCTGCTGCGCTACAGGGCTCGCGAGCCGTCGTGGGCGGTCGCTCCTCCCGACAGCGCCGCCTGACCTGAATCCGGCGTGCGGGGCGTGAAGGGGCCGGCTAGGGCGTCAGCGGGAGCGCGGCGTCGGGCTCGAGCACGCGGAAGGCGAGGCTCTCCTCCAGGTACAGCTCGACCTTCTCGCCGTCGTGTGCGGAGTAGCCGATCGACAGGTCCTCGCCCAGCTCCAGCAGGAAGTCCCCGCCGCGCTGGCTGAGCACGACGGCGCCCTCGACGCCGGGTGCCCAAACGAGGGGTCCGCCGAGGATCTCTCGCAGGTGCTCTAGGAGCGGGAAGCCGCCGCGCTCGCTGGTCTCCAGGACCCGCGTGTAGGCGTCGCTGCCCAGGGCCATGCCGTAGGGGCCGCCGATGCCGGCCTCGAGCAGCCGCTGGACGGCGTGGGCGACGTGGCGGGGGTAGCGTTCGCAGTCATCGCCGAGCGCGATCGGCTCGTGGCTGGAGGCCTCGACGATGCCCGTGATGCCGGCTGCCTGCCAGCCATGGAAGACGGCCTGGTTCTCGGCCACGGCGATGCTGCGGGCGGCGGTCTCGAGCGGCCCCAGCTCGACGTCCGGAGCGCCCCTGTCGACGTCGCTGAGCTCGCGGCGGTCGAGGGCGAAGGGCGCCCTCAGCTCGACGAGCGCCAGCAGCCTGCGCTGCTCCGCGACCAGGCCGCCGCCGAAGGGAGCGGCGACGGGGGCGGTCCTGCCCAGGTTGACGGCCGAGTGCTCCCAGCCGTGGGGGCCGGACAGGTCGACCAGCTTGCGGGCCGCCAGGGCGGGCACGAGCCGCTGCCTGGCCTCCTCGTCGATCTGCTTCCACGCCCGCTCGGTGACGGGTGCGTGCTCGCGCAGCAGATGGCTCACGCGGGCACCCCTTTGAGGCTGCCGATGCCGAGCGAGGTGCTGCCGGACAGGGGCGCGCCCTGCTCGGCTGCCCCCTCGACAGCCCGCTCCTCGGCCTCCTCGCCGTGCTCGACGACGTCGCCCTCCTGGAAGAGGATCCCTTTGGCGATCTCCCGCCACAGCGGCGTGCGCCGCAGCAGGAACTCGAGGTCCATGCTGAAGTGCTTGAACTCCTCCCCGAGCGCGTCGCGCATGATCGCGAGCGCCTCCGGGTCGCGCTCGACGGCCAGCCGCTGCTCGTACCAGCCGATCGCTTCGGCCTCCTCGGTCAGTGAGGCGCAAAGGCGGGCGAAGGTGCGCGTCTGCTCGGGCAGCTCCTCGGGCGGCTCGTGGTACTGGTCGAAGCCCATCGGGAACATCCTGGCATAGACGGGTCCGCCTCGCGGGCGCAATGCAGCCGGGGCGCCCCTACGTCGTCAGCCAGGTGCTGACCAACGGAGGGGACACGCGTCCGTTGCGGTCGAGAGCCCGCACCGCCATGCGCACGCGGCGCAGGCGCGCCAGATGCAGGACGGTGAAGGAGCGCTTGGCTGCGGGCGTGGAGCCCAGCAGCCGCCAGCGGCGCCCCTGCAGCTCGTACAGGCGATAGGCAAGCACAGGGTCAGAGCCCCTTGAGGCGCCCCATGTGAGCGTGATCGAGGTCCTCGTGCGCCCTCGCAGGACGATCCGGCCGGACGGTCGCGCCGGACCCGCTGAGCTGCCCGGCGCCGCGCCCGCCGCAAGCGGGGAGACGAGCGTGCCTGCTCCGCCCGGGCCGGCGCTTGCCGGCGAGGTGCCTTCCCTACTGGATTCGTGCCCCGGCGGCGGGTCGGTCGTGACCGCTGAGGAGGGCGTGGAGGATTCGCCCCAGCCGGTGGAATTGGCTGCGGCGACGGTGAATGTGTAGGTGGAGCCGCCGGCCAGGCCGACCACTTCGCAGGCGGTCGCGGTCGTGGCTTCGCATCCCTGTCCTCCCGGGGATGCGCTGACGCGGTAGCGGGAGATCGGTGCGCCGCCGTCGGATTCGGGGGGCTGCCAGCTCACGGCGGCGCTGTCCACGCCGGCCACCGCCGTCACGGCCCGTGGCGGGCCCGGCGGGAGCGGTTCGAGGCTCGTGAGGTGTTCGACGGAGCCGTCGCCACCGCCGGTGCCGGGCGCGCCGAGCAGCGCGACGGTGCCGTCCGCCGAGACGGCCAGCGCAGCGCCGTAGGAGTTGCCGGCCGCAGAGTCCGACGATGCGGAGATGGCCGTTCCTTCGGCGAACCAGTCCGGTCCGTCGGCGGTGTCGAACTCGTAGGCGGCTCCCGTGCCGGAGGTCTGCCCCGGCGCCCCCACGAGCACGTGGTCCGTCGCAAGCGACGGGAAGGAGACGGCTGCGCCGAATCGTGCTCCGGGTTGGGCTGCCGGATCGACGAAGGCGTCCTCCTGCAGGCCCGAGCGGGTGTACTCGTAGGCCGCTCCACGATCTTCTTCGGCGCCGGGCGCGCCGACGACTCCGACCGAGCCGCCGAAGGCGACCGCCACGCTCGCACCGAATTCTGCATTTGCGACCGGCGATTCGATCTCGTTGCCGTCGATCCAGTAGGGGCTGTCCAGCCCGAAGAAGGAGAAGGGATAGACGGCGCCGGCTCCCGCGCCTGCGCCAGGCGCGCCGACGAGGGCCACGTTGCCGTTGTTGGACAGCGACAGGCTGGCTCCGAAGCGGGCTTCGGCACCGACGCCGAGCATGTTCATGTGCTGGTAGGGCACCCAGCCTTCTGCTTCTTCGTAGTGGTAGGTGAAGGCTTGGCCCTCGCCTGCGCCCGACAGGGGAGCGCCGACGAGGGCCAGGGTGCCGCCGTTGCTGATGGCGACTGCGGCCCCGAACTGCCCGGCTCCCGTCTCGGCCGCTCCTCCCGTCAGGCGACCCTGTTCGATCCAGGACCCCTCCGAGAGGGCGAACGCCCAGGCTGCCCCGACGCCAGAGTCGTCCTGAGGCGCACCGACCATCAGCGAGCGTCCGCCGTTGTCGATCGCGACGGCTGCGCCGAACCTGCCTGCGCCCTGCTCGCCGGCCGGCGTGAGCCTTGCCTCCAGGGTCCAATCTCCTCGAGAGTCGCTGTAGACGAGCGCCGCTCCGCGACCGCCTTCATAGCCTGGCTCGCCGACGACTGCGACCGATCCATCTTCGGAGAGCGCGACGCTCCGTCCCATCTCGGCACCGCTGGATGTGGCGTCGAGCAGCTCGCCGGGGTGACGGTAGGCGGCCGAGGAGGAGCTGGCAGCGGACAGGCAGAGACATGCCGTGGCCAAGGCGGTCACGAGCACGCGCCTCTCTTCCATCAGGGTTGATGTCAGCATCTCCCCAGCAGGATCGGCCGCCGCGCGAGCCGGCGTGAGTCCAGCAGCCGTTCAGAGCAGGCGTCCGCAGTGGACGCCCACCTGGGAACGCGACGGCCCCGTCGAGATCCTGTGCGCAGGGTGACTGGCTGTCTGTCGCAGTCTCGCGCCGCGCCACTCGTAGCTTGTCCGCTGAAGCGTCCAGTGACGGCCGCTGCCGTTCCCCAGCAGCTGGTAGAGGTCGTCATCGACGTAGTGCCTGCCCGCGGCGGCGCGACAGCTCATGCCGAAGCGGATGCCGAAGTCCGATCCGTAGGCCGGCAGCGCTCCGGCCCTCATCAGCCTGCCGCCGGAGAGCGTGTAGACGGCGATGACCTCGTCGGTGGTGATGTGCTGTTCGTCGACGAACAGCTCGGCGCCGGGCAGCCCGTTGACGTTGCCGGCGGCGACCAGGCCCGGCAGGAACGGAGCGTCGGATGCCGTCTTCACGCTGATCGGGGCGCCCGTGGCGAGCTTGACCTGAAGGCTTCCCCCGGTCGCGCTCGCCTTCAGCAGGATCGTGTCGGAGCGGCCGTCTCCGTCGACGTCTGCGTGTGCGCGGTAGACGAGCGTCGGCGTCACGTCAGGGCCGCCGATCTGGCGGCCGGTGGCGAGATCCGTCAGGCCGAGCGTGGCTGCGAGCGTCGCGCAGGCGCAGAGCAACGCTCGCGGGAGGAGGGGGGAACGTGTCGACACTCTTCCCAGACTAGACCCGGGCAGCTCCCCGGGCGGTCTCTTGATACTGGTCGAAGCCCAATGGAGACATCCTTGCGAATGCGAGTGTTCTCGCAGCAGGCAGGCGCCGGGAGCACCCAGTGTGAGAATGGCGAAGGCTTGAACTGTTCGATTTAACTGACTACTGTCAGGGATCCCGACCCCTTACGCACTGGAGTGGACATGAGTCTTCACCGACGGCTCCTCGACGGACTTTCGCCTATGGGCCTGCTTGCGCTGATCTGCCTCACGGGCTCCGCGACGGCGAAGGCCGAAACGGTGTCGGAAGTCTTCCACTACACGGGCGGGGAGCAGACGTTCACGGTGCCGGCCGAAGTGACCAGATTGGACGTGACCCTGGTCGGAGGCGCTGGGGGTGAAGCATCTCTCGGTGGCGCCGGTGGCGCCCCTGCGCGGGTCGCGGCAGTCCTCGCGGTCACCCCTGGTGAGCACCTGTACGTCGAGGTTGGGGGTCGCGGAGGCTTTGACGAAGGCGGCTTCAACGGGGGCGGGAAAACGGGCAGCTCGGCAGGTGGGGGAGGCGGGGCCAGCGACATCCGCACGGCGCCGCGTGCCGAAGGGCTCTCGCCAGACACCAGACGCGTCGTTGCGGCCGGCGGCGGTGGTGGCGGCGACCCGGGCCTGTGCACGTCCTCCGAAATCGGCGGCAAGGGCGGCGACGCAGGCGAAGCGGGTGAAGCCAGGTGCTTCAACGAAGGCGGCGGCGCGGGCACGTTCACAGGGGGCGGCGCGGGCGGCAGTGGCTCGTGCGAAAGCGGCGGCAACGGACGTCTCGGGTTCGGCGGCACCGGAGGCTTCCGTCATGCCGGCGGGGGCGGTGGCGGGGGCTACTACGGCGGAGGTGGTGGCGGGACTGGCTGCGCTTCCCCGGCCGGCGGAGGCGGCGGAGGGTCCTCGCTCGTTCCGGCGGGCGGCGAACTCGAAGTCGCCGCCCTGTCGGCAGAACCGGAAGTCACGATCGCCTACGAACCCTGACAGCCCTAAGGCGCCACCGCCACGGGCTGCTCCTGCAGCGCCTCGGTCGAGAGCAGGATCGCTCCCTCTCCGGTCGCGTAGGCCTCCTCGCCGTGCTCGACGACGTCCATGCCCAGCGCCTGCTCGTGGCGGCTGGCGCGCAGCGGCGTGAACAGGCCGACGAGCTTGAGCAGCACGAAGGTCCCGGCGAAGGCGTAGGCGGGGCCGGCCAGGGCGGCGATCACCTGCCACAGGAGCTGGTGGGCGTCGCCGTAGATGAGGCCGTTGGCGGCGCCGTTCCAGGAGACCTGGGCGACCAGTCCGAGAAAGACGATGCCGAACAGCCCGGCCGTGCCGTGGGCGGCGAGCACGTCGAGGGTCTCATCGACGCGCGTACGGGGGCGCCAGAGGATGATCGCGTAGCTGGGCAGGGCGGCGAGCGCGCCGAGCGCCATCGCCCAGGAGGGGCTGATGTACCCGCCGGCGGGGGTGATGGCGACGCAGCCGACGATGATCGCCGTGGCCGCGCCGATCGCAGTGGCCCGCCGCGCTCGCACGAGGTCCAGGACCAGCCATACGAGCAGGGTGCAGGCAGGTGCCAGCAGCGTGTTGGTGAAGGCCAGAACGCCGGGATGCCCGACGGAGAAGCCGCTGCCGCCGTTGAAGCCGAACCAGCCGAACCACAGCAGCCCCGCTCCGAGCAGGACGTAGACGCCGTTGTGGGGCAGCAGGGCCTGACGGCCGTAGTCCTTGCGGGCACCGACGACGAGGGCCGCGGCCAGGGCCGAGAAGCCCGAGCCCATCTCGACGGGCACGCCGCCGGCGAAGTCAAGCGTGCCGTGCTGGTGAAGCCAGCCACCGCCGAAGGTCCAGTGGGCCAGGACGGCGTAGACGAGCAGCGACCACAGGGCCGAGAAGACGAGCAGGGGCACGAAGCGCATGCGCTCCACGACGGCGCCGGAGACGAGCGCGACGGTGACGATGCAGAAGGCTGCCTGGAAGGCGAAGAAGACGAGCTGGGGGATGGCGGTGCCAGTCCGGGGCGCGAAGCCGACGCCGTGCATGCCCACCAGGCCCAGGCCGCCGATGAAGCCGTTGCCGGAGGAGAAGGCCAGCGAGTAGCCGAGCAGGGCCCACGTGACCGTTGCGACGGCCAGGGCTGCGATCGACATCATGAAGGTGTTGAGCGTGTTCTTGGCGCGCACGAGGCCGGCGTAGAAGAGGCCGAGCGCCGGGGTCATGAGCAGGACCATCGCCGTCGCGGCCAGCATCCAGGCGGTGTCGCCGGCGCTGATGAGGTGCCTGGCGATCGTCACGGCGGCGGTCATTCGCCGAGCGGCGTGACGGCCGCTTCGTCGGTCTCGCCGGTGCGGATGCGGATCGCCTGCTCGAGGGCCGTGACGAAGATCTTGCCGTCTCCGACCTCGCCCGTGCGGGCGCCTGCGCAGAGCGCCTCGACGGTCCTCTGCACGAAGTCGTCGGACACGGCGACCTCGAAGCGGACCTTCTCCGAGAGGCCCATCTGGACGGTCGTGCCGCGGTAGGTCTCGACCCTGTTCAGCTCGCCGCCGTGGCCCTGCACGCGGCTCATGGAGATGCCCCGCACCTCGGCACGGTAGAGCGCCTCCAGCACGTCGTTGACCTTCTCAGGCCGCACGATTGCGGTCACGAGCTTCAATGGACCCCTCAGTCCGCTGTCATTGCGCCGCGACGTGGTCCCAGAGCAGCCTCCGTGCGCTGAAGACCGTCCCCGCGGCGGCGCGAGGCTATCACGGGGCTGTCGTCAGATGGGCGACAGTCGGAATCCGGCGCGTCCAGCCCGGGCAATACCGTGTCGGGTCAGCTCATGAGCGTCCTGCTCGCAGCTGCGCTTGCTCCGGCCCACCAGCGCTATCTGCTGGAGGCACGCCAGATGCAGGCGCTCTCCTTCAGCGCCCACATCCCGCTGGTGGCGTTCGGGATCTCCTTCCCGGCGATGGTGCTGTTTCTCGAGTGGCGGTGGCTGCGCAGCGGCGATCGGCTGTACCTGACGTTGGCAAGGCGCTGGTCGCGGATCCTCGTGGCCCTGTTCGGGACGGGCGTGATCACGGGCACGATCCTCAGCTTCGAGATGGGCCTGCTGTGGCCCAACTTCACGGCCACCTTCGGCGGCGTCTTCGGCCTGGGCTTCGCGATCGAGGGGTTCTCCTTCTTCCTGGAGGCGATCTTCATCGGCATCTACGTCTACGGCTGGGAGCGCCTGTCGCCGCGAGCGCACCTGCTCAGCGGGATACCGATCGTGCTGACGGGGATCACGGGCTCGCTGATGGTCATCTCGGTGAATGCCTGGATGAACCACCCGGGCGGCTTCCAGCTGAGCCACGGCCGGGTCGTCCACGTCGATCAGTGGCGGGCCCTGTTCGGCAACGACTACCTGTGGCACGAGCTGGTGCACATGTACCTGGCCGGCTACATGGTCAGCGGGTTCCTGGTGGCCGGCGCCTACGCCTACGGGCGGCTGCGGGGCCGCTGGGGGCGCTACGAGCGAACGGCCCTCGCCGTCCCGCTGACGATCGCGGCTCTCGCGACGATCGCCCAGGGCCCCGTCGGAGACTGGGCCGCCAGGGACGTGGCGAGCACCCAGCCGATCAAGCTGGCGGCCATGGAGGGCCTCGGCAGGACGACGAAGGGGGCCCCAGAGCACCTGCTCGGCTGGTACACGGGCGCGCGCGTCAGGTTCGGTATCCCGATCCCGCACCTGCTCTCGCTGCTGGCCTTCCACGACCCCGAAGCGACCGTGCAGGGGCTCGACAGCGTCCCGGCGTCCCAGCGCCCGCCCGTCAACGTCGTGAGGGTCTCCTTCCAGTCGATGGTCGGGATCGGCGTGCTGCTGGGAGCGTTGGCGCTCGTCTACGTGTTCGTGCGCATCCGCAGGCGGCGCCTGCCGGAGTCGCCGTGGTTCTACAGGGCGCTCGTGGCAGCCGGGCCGCTGGCCGTCGTGGCCCTGATCGCGGGTTGGGTGACGACGGAGGTCGGCCGCCAGCCGTGGGTCGTCTACCACGTGATGCTGACCCGGGAAGCGGTCACCGGCGCCGGCGGGATCCCGATTGGTTATGCGACGCTGGCGGTCGTCTACCTGGCGGTGGCGGTGGGGCTGGCCTGGCTGCTGCGCCGCCTGGCGGCGCGTCCCATGGAGCTGGAGGCGGCATGAGCTCCCCATTCCTCTCGGCCCTGCCGATGGCCTTCGTGCTGGCGGGGGTCGTGCTCTACAGCGTGCTGGCGGGAGCCGACCTCGGCGCCGGCTTCTGGCAGCTCTTGGCGGGACGAGGGGAGAGGGGCGAGCGGATCGGCGAGCACGCCCACCGCTCGATGGGGCCGGTCTGGGAGGCCAACCACGTCTGGCTGATCTTCGTGCTGACGGTCTTCTGGACGGCCTACCCGACGGCCTTCGGCTCGATCGCCTCAACGCTGTCGGCGCCGCTGTTCCTGGCCGGCATCGGCATCGTCCTGCGCGGGGCGGCCTACGCGCTGCGCTCGGGCGCGTCGAGTCAACGCGAGTCGCGCCTGATCGATACGGCCTTCTCGCTGTCCTCGATCTTCACGCCGTTCGCTCTGGGCACGATGGTCGGGGCGATCGCGACGGGACGCGTACCGGTCGGCAACGCGGCGGGTCCCCTCATCTCCAGCTGGCTGGCGGCGATGCCAGTGATGGTCGGGGTGCTCGCCGTCGGCGCCTGTGCCTACCTGGCTGCTGTCTATCTGGCCGCCGACGCTGCCCGCCGCGACGAGCAGGAGCTGGCGGAGGCGTTCCGGGCGAGGGCGCTCGGCGCCGGCGCCGTCTCCGGAGTCCTCGCTGTCGCAGGCCTGGTCGTGCTGCACGGCGACAGCGGTGGACGCCATCTCTACAGGGAGCTGGCGAGCGGGAGAGCGCTCCCGGCCCTGCTCGTCTCGGCCCTGGCGGGGCTGGCCACGCTGATCTTCGTCTACAGGCGCCGCTTCGAGCCGGCCCGCTACGGGGCGGCGGTGGCCGTGGCCGCGATGGTCGCTGGCTGGGCGGCCGGACAGTGGCCGACGATCCTGCCGGGGCTGACCCTGCGCCAGGCCGCCGCGCCCCACGACACGCTGGTGGCGCTCGTCGTCAGCGTCCTCGGCGGAGGCGTGATCGTATTTCCGTCGCTGGCCCTGCTGTTCCGGCTGGCGCTCGGGGGGCGGCTGGAGGGTGGGGGCGAGGTGGAGTCGACAGACCCTCGGGCCGGTGGCCGTCGTGCTGATGGGCGCCTGCTTGGGAGGCTCGCCGTGGCATGCCTGATCGTCGCGTTGGGTCTGCTCAACGGAGCTGACGCGCGCTGGGCGCACGCTGTCGGGGTACTGGCGCTGCTGGCGTTCTTGGTCAGCGCGTTCCTGGCGCTCGTGCCGGCCCTGATCGCGCCGGAGGGGGGTTCCCGTGGAGGGTGAGGGCGGCATGGCGCGGACGGCTCTCGTGGCACCCACGTAGGGTGCTGTCGAGTTGGGAGGTGGTCAGTCTGTTGCGCCGTGGCTTGATCAATGAGTCGGCTCGATCGATCCCTACAGCGCCTATGGTCTTCTATACCGACGCAAGATGACTTTTTCAGGCGCGATTTGCTCTACGAGGTGACATTCGAGACAAAAAGCTTGGGTGGTCTAGAAGCTTCGGTGCACGCGAACGCGTCCGGCGAGTAGTACTCCAAATCCCATTTCGGAATATGTGCTTGCGACCGTAGGAAACCAGGTTGCGGCATCAACAATTACGTGTCATGTCTGCGCTGCACAACAGCTTGAGGCCCCATCCCGAAATCGATCGTACGAAGGGCACAAGCCACGCTTGGGCTCGTCGTGGCGGGCCGAGGATCTGATGGCCCTGGCTATGGTGATCGAGTCGCTCTCTGCATAGTCCCGAAAGCGCTTGCGTTCATCGGGCGTCTGATTCGCCGGCCGCACTGCTCGGGCCAGCTTCTCCTTCGCGTTGGCAATCTGTCCGGGGCGAGTGCCGACAATCGGCTGCTTCCAGCTCTTACAGCACGAAGCAACAAGGTCGGGCCACATGAACCACCATGCCTCGATCTCCCACGCGGGCACGACCGCATGCACCGTGCCGGGTGTTCCGGCCCGGGTGAGTGCGTCCTCGATGCGCTTGGCGACGACTTGGTCGGCTGGCTCTTGCGCATCCGCGTCCTCGTGGGCGAAGACGCACTGCACTCGGCCGCGAGCAGCGACGGCTCTCACGGCTTCTGCGACCTTGTCGGCGTGCTTAGGCGCGGAGGCAGGGCTTGCATTCTTGATTAGGACCATTGGCGTACGAAGTACTGTGGCCTTCGCTCTTGGGCAAATTGCTCTGAGCAGTTCAAGGAGGGCTACACGGTCGTTTTCACTCTCGCCGAGGATCACGAGCATGCTGGTTCACGGAGTTGGGACCCCGCCGAGCGTGCCTGAGAACCACAGCTCGCCAAGGCCGAGTTGATCAGCTGAGGCAGCGACGGCTTCTGCCTCAGCTACGTCTATTGCAGGAATAAGCGATGCGCCGGTTTCTCGGTCTCGCTCACAGACGATTAGCTCTTGCGGTTGTAGGCGGTTCACGAACGCTGGTGAGTGGGTCGCGATGATCAGTTGAGTCCTGCTTGAAGCTTCTCGGAGCCGATCCGTGAGTCGGTCAAAGACGTACGGGTGTAGACCATGGTCGATCTCCTCGATGCAAGTAAGGTCGGGGGGGTGGGGGTCATAGAGCAGCGCAAGGAGAGCCAGAGCGCGAATAGTCCCGAAAGATGCATCAGCGAGCTTCGTGCGTCCAGGCAGTTCATCCTCCTCTAGCTCAAGCGCGACAGCTTCGTCCGCTCCACCGACCGCAACAAAGTGAAGTTCACGAAGGCCGGGTACGAACGCTCGCGCATCCTCGAGCAGCCGCGAATACTGGTCCGCCTCGCAGTCGTCACGAAGGTAGAGCAGGAAGGCAGCAAGGTTCCTAGCGTTTGGTGCCAGCTCCGTTCGACTTGCCAAGAGAGACGGCTCGCGCGCGGCAGTTACGTCTATGTCGAACACCCGAAACGAAGAAAAGAGTTCCGCAATCTGGCGGATTTGTGTCCCCCCAGCCTCATCTGAGAGGCGCGGGAGAGTAGCGAGCGCAAGAGAATCCTTGCGCAGAAGATCGCGGGATGCGGTTCTCTCCTTCCCGCCTGGTTGGGTATCGACGATGTCCACGCGGGAACCTTGGATCGTGATTCGTCGGCCTTGACTTTTCGTGCGCTTGAACCGAAATGACTCGTCGCGCACGAGGACGTAGTCGGGTGGCGCCCCCGGCGTTCGCCGTCTCAGGCGCGCGAGGCGAAAGTCGAGCGTGTACTCGTCAAGGGCGTTTGAACTGCTGTAAGACGTGACATTGGTAACGACCCCGATCCGTATGTGTTTGGCCTTTGCGCCGCGGAAACACACCTCGTTGAAGCCGCCTCGTATCTCAAGGGCCGGACCGAGATCGGATCGTACAGAGTCTCCTATGAACCTTATGAGATCGAGCAGGTTGCTCTTGCCTGAGCCGTTTGGCCCCACGAGGACGTTGAACCCGCCAAGGCGCACCTTAACATCTTGCAAGCTCCTGAAGTTTTGGGCGTCTAGCTCAACGAGTGCGGGCATTGCTCGGACCGGACCGAATCGGGTTTCGCGGCGCATCCTATAGGGATGCTTCAATGCCGGAGGAGGGACTCGAACCCCCGACACGCGGATTATGATTCCGCTGCTCTAACCAGCTGAGCTACTCCGGCGGGGTGGCGCAGTTTAGCCTCCTGCCATGCCGCAGCCGACCCTCCTTGCCGTCCCCAACGTCTCCGACGGCTCGGACGCGCAGACCATCGGGGCGATCGCGGACGTCGCCCTCGCCTCGGTCCAATCGACGGCTCCCTCCGCAAGGCTCCTCGACACCCACTCCGACCCGGATCACGACCGCTCGGTCTTCACGCTGGCCGCCGGACCGAAGGGCCTCACCGACGCCCTCCTCGCCCTGGCCCGCGAGACCGTCGCCCGCATCGACCTCACCCGCGCGGATCGCCGGGGCCAGCACCCTCACGTCGGCGCCCTGGACGTGGCCCCCGTCGTCTACCTGACCCCCGAGTCCCGGGGCGCCGCTTGCGCCGAGGCCCTCGTCCTGGCCGACCGCCTCGCCACTGAGCTGGCGATCCCCGTCTTCCTCTACGGCGACCTGACGGCGGACGCTGACCGCCCCGCCCGCACCCGTGCCGACCTCCGCCGCGGCGGACTACCCGCCCTCACCGCCCGCATGGCCGGCACCCTCGACGCGCCCCCGCTGCGCCCGGACTTCGGCCCCCAGGCCCCGCATCCCACGGCCGGGGTGACCCTCGTCTCAGCTCGCGAGCCCCTCGTCGCCTTCAACCTCCAGCTGGCCCTACCCGCGACCATCGAAGATGCCCACCGCATTGCCTCCTCCATCCGCGAGGGCGGCTCCCAGGGCCTCCCCGGCCTGCGCGCCATTGCCATCCACCTCTCCGGCGACGTCCCCCAGGTCTCGATGAACGTAGAGCGTCCTCTGGAGACGCCGCTGGCGGAGATCGTCAGCCTCGTCCGCTCCCATGCCCCCCTCGCGAGCGCCGAGCTGGTCGGCCTGGCGCCCGCCGCCGCCTTCGAGGGCTTCCCGGAGGATCTGCCCATGCCCGGGTTCGACCCCGCCCGCCACCTCATCGAGAACGCGCTGCAGAATTGACGCACTCAGCCCGACGCCGCCACATGGCGCCTCCCCCGATCATCTAGGCTCCAGTCATGGCCCAGACCAGGAGAAAACGCCAGACCAAGCACCGCGGCAACGCCGCAGGGTTCGTGGAGTCCCGCGGGCGCACGGGACGCAAGCCGACCAAAGAGGAGAAGACGGGTCCCGTCACGGCGGCGGCCAAGAAGCCCGTCGACAAGCGCGACCAGCCGCCTACATGGCGGGGGGCATTCCTGAAGGCCATGTTCGCGAGCGTCCTGTTCCTGCTCGTCGTGATCCTCTTCATCAAGCACTCCAACGGCGCCGTTGCTGCCTTCCCGATCGTCCTGGCCGGCTACACGGTCGTCAGCTACTACACGGACAGGGGGGTCTTCAACCGCCGCATGAAGAAGAAGGTCAAAGAAGGCAAGGCGCAGGCCAGGTGAGCCAGCCGGACGTCAGGGCCTACACGGTCGGGCCGGTCCAGGAGAATTGCTACATCGTCAGGGCCGACCCCCAGGCCACGGCGGCCATCATCGTCGACCCCGGCGAGGAGCCGGACAGGCTTCTCGCTGCAGCCGAGGCCCTCGGCGTCAACATCGAGGCGATCCTGCTGACCCACTGCCACTTCGATCACATCGGGGCCGTCGTGCCGCTCGCCAGGGCCACCGGAGCGCCCGTCTATTGCCCGCAGATCGAGGTGCCCCTGCTGACCGACGTGATGCGCTTCGTCCCGCCCGGCTTCGGACCCTTCGACAGCCACGACCCCGAGCACACCGTCAAGGGAGGCGAGCACCTGCAGCTTGCCGGCATGGACGTCGATGTCCTCTTCACGCCGGGCCACAGCCCCGGTCACGTCACCTACGCCTTCGACGCCGCCCTGCTCTCCGGCGACGTGCTCTTCCAGGGGTCCGTAGGCCGCGTCGACCTGCCCGGCGGCGACTGGGACACGCTGGAGCAGTCGATCGAGGGGCTGATCCGCGCCTACCCGGCGGAGACCGTCGTGTACCCGGGCCACATGGGCGTCACGACGCTGGGGCGGGAGCTCCAGACCAACCCCTTCCTCACCGAGATCCGGGCCCGCGTCGAGCAGGAGGCGCTGGCTCCGAGCTCGGCGCAAGCGCTCGGCGAGCAGAGTTGAGCCAGGCCCAGTTCAAAGTCCCCAGGGGGACCTTCGACATCCTCGGCGATGCCGCCGCTGCCCGGCTGACCCTGGAGTCGAAGGCCAGGGCGATCCTGCAGGGCGCCGGCTACGAGCGCATCGAGACGCCCACCTTCGAGGCCACCGAGCTGTTCGCCCGCGGCGTCGGCGCCTCCACCGACATCGTCAGCAAGGAGATGTTCACCTTCCAGGACGCCGGCGGTCGCTCCCTGACCCTGCGCCCCGAGGGCACCGCCCCCGTCTGCAGGGCCTACCTGGAGCACGGCATGCACAAGCGCCGCCAGCCCGTGAAGCTCTGGTACCTGTCCAGCTTCTTCCGCCACGAGCGCGCCCAGGCCGGCCGCTACCGGCAGTTCTGGCAGGTCGGCGCCGAGGCCATCGGCTCCGACGATCCCGCCCTCGACGCCGAGTCGATCGTCCTGCTGGCCTCCCTGCTGGCCGAGATGGGCGTGCAGGAGGTGCGCCTGCGTCTCTCGAGCCTCGGCAGCCCGGAGGCCCGCCACGACTACCGCGAGCTGTTGAAGGCCCACCTGCGCGCCAACGAAGACCGCCTCTCCGAGGAGGTCAGGTCGCGCATCGAGCTGAACCCGCTGCGGGCCTTCGACACAGACCACCCCGGCACCCGCGAGGTCATGGCCGGTGCGCCCCTGCTGATCGACCACCTCGGCACGGAGGACCTGGAGCACTTCGCCGAGGTTCGCGGCCTGCTCGACGCGGCCGGTCTCGCCTACGACGTCGACCCGACGCTCGTGCGGGGTCTCGACTACTACACCCGCACCCTCTTCGAGTTCACCTCAGAGGCCCTGGGGGCGCAGAGCGGCGTCGCCGGCGGCGGGCGCTACGACCGCCTGATCCAGGAGCTGGGCGGACCCGCCACGCCCGCCATCGGCTGGGCCGCCGGCATCGAGCGGATCCTGCTTGCAGGCGAGCAGCAGCCCGCCCCCGTCCAGACAGTAGAGCTGTTCGTGGCGCTGGGCGACGCCGACCCTCAGGCCAGGCGAGATGCCTTCGTCCTGCTCGGCGAGGCCCGGGCAGCCGGGCTGAGCGCCCAGATGGAGCTCGGCGGGCGCTCCCTGAAAGGCCAGCTGGGCCAGGCCTCCGCCCTCGGCGCCCGCTACACCGCCATCGTCCAGGCCGACGGCACGCTGCTGCGCGACATGCAGGGCGGCTCCCAGGAGACGGTCCCGACCGACACGGTCGTGCACGCCGTCCTGCGCAGCCACCACGAGATCTAGAGTCGCTGCAGCGAGGCCCTTTCCCTCAGCAGCGTCAGCAGCTGCTGCTCGGTCCTGGTCGGCTCCGGTTGCACGAAGCTCGTCGCGTACAGGTCGATCTCGGCCGGGCCGTAGGCGAAGGACACGGCGTCGATGAAGACCTGTACGACGCCGGAGGTCCCAGTCAGCCCTACGGCGGCCTCGATGCGCAGGCCTTCGCCGCCCTGCCCACCGGCGCCCGCGACGTCCACGCGTCCGATGCGCAGGCCCAGCAGGCGCAGGCCGCCGCCCGCTTCCCGGCCCAGCCCGGCCTTCAGGACCTTGCTGTAGCAGCGCACCCCCGCGGTGCTGCGCAGGTAGGCCAGGTTCGACTGCACCGCCGCCGCGCTGGCCAGCACCTCCGTGGAGGAGGAGATGTCTTCCTGGGCCAGGCCCGCCCCCCTGTGCAGCTTGGGCGACTTGCCGTCCGCCAGGACCGCGGCCGCCTCGCCGCACCGTGCCGCTTCCCGTTCCTCCTGGCTGTCGGAGTGACCTTCGTGGCCCACCTTCGCGCCCGGCACGTCGAGGGGGACCAGCTCGACGGCGCCGGCGAAGGACCTGGCCCGAGCGCTCGTCAGCGGGAGCGGCATGGGTACAGGCACGGGCTTGGCCGCAGCCCCGGGCGCACGCCCAGCCTTCGCGCTCTGCGTCCCCGCCCGCGCGGGCGACGTAGCACCGGCGCTCGCCTTCGCCCGCGGCAGGTCGCTCTTGCCGCAGCCCGACGCCAGCAGGGCCGCGACGACGAGCCCCACCACTGCGCAGGCCAAGCGCGCGACGGCCGCCACCACACGCGCCTCCCTGGCAGGCTCAGCTGGGTACACCGTGGGTCCTCGGCGCGCAGCCGGCGTCGGGCAGCAGGCAGGCGAGGATCTCGATCGTCTGCAGGGCCCGTTCAAGGTGGGGGCCGAAGCGGGCGCTGACGGTGGGTGCGTCGGCGACCCGGTAGACCCTTGACCCACTGGTCAGGTACAGGTCGACCTCGTGGGTGCCGGTCGGGTTGACCCAGGAGATCGCGCGGGCACGGGCGGGACGTTCGATCGGCTGTTCCCGAGCGCCGCGGCGGCACTGCACCGATGCCGCCAGGGCCGCGTACCTGGCAGCAGCCCGGCTGTCGGCGAACACGAAGACGTCGGCGACGACGTCGTCCCCGTCGGGCGCCCACCAGCGCATCTCATAGCCGCCGGGGCGCCGCCTGCCGGGGGAGACGGAGGGCGCTTCGGGGCGCTGCTCGCGCCAGGCCGTGGCGCTCGGCACGGGGCCCTCTTCGTAGAGGCGCCCGAGTCGCTCCGGCAGGACGCCCGCGACGGCTTCCCTGAGCGCTCCCAGGCCCTGGGGGGCGACCTGGGCGACGTCGGGGGCCCGGCCTGCGCAGGAGGCGAGCGCCGGCGCGCCGGCCCCGGGCAGGGCCAGGTAGACGACGAGGGCGGCGAGGCACGCCGAGAACAGCGCCAGGACGCCCCGCAAGCGCCTTCTCCGCCGTCGCCGAGATGTCCCGTGCAGGCTCATGTGGAGCACTGAACGTATCGGGGTGAACGTCCAAGGCACCCCACTGCATTCAACTTCCGCCGCCGAAATGCCGAATCAGGGTGCGATGGCGCAGCTCTCCCGTCCCTATCAGGTAGGTCTCCTGGCAGTCGTGCTGCTCGCTGCAGCCTGGCTGCTGCTGATCCAGGGGCACACGACGACCCCCTCGACGCCGGCCGCGTCCTCCCCTGCACCGGTCGCCACGAGCACCGCCCAGACGAGCAGCTCGCCGGCCTCCAAACCGGGCGGCAGCACCACCTCCTCCCACATCTACCACGGCGCAGCCCCGGGCGTCGAAGGCCTGACCAAGGACATCGCAAAGGCCAAGGGCGCCGTCGAAACCTCCCAGCAGAACGCCAAGCAGCTGGCGGAAAAGTCGGCCCAGGCGTCGAACGAACCGACCCACTCGGCAGCGACGCCGGCCCCGACCGTCACGAAGGCCACGAGCGTACCCGCGACCCACGCGAAGGCCGTCGCCCCCGTCAAGACGACGACGAAGCCCGCAAGCCCGGCGCCGTCGCCGGCCAAGTCGGGAACGCCGAGCGCCCAGCAGGCGGTCGAAGCCGAGCTGGCCAAGGGCAAGATCGTCCTGATCCTCTTCTGGAACCCCAAGGGAGCCGACGACCAGGTCGTCCACAAGGCAGTCGACCAGCTCCAGCACAACGGCCGTCTGGGCATCGCCGTGCACCAGGCCTCCGCGAGCGAAGTCGCGTCCTTCGGCACGGTCACGAAAGGCGTCCAGGTCTACGGCACGCCGACCCTGCTCGTCATCGACAAGCAGGGCAAGGCCCTGACGCTGACGGGCCTGCAGGAAGCCTTCACGATCGAACAGGCCATCCAGGAAGCCAAGCGGGCCTGAGCTGTCCCTAGACTCGCTCGGGTGAGCCTGGGCGAGACACAGCTGGCCTTTCACCTGGAACACCCGCGGGGACGCGGTCACACGCCCGAGCACGCCTTCACGGGTGCAGCGGGAGGAGCTGCCTGCGGCGACCTCGTGCGCATCTCCCTGGCGCTCGACCCGGACAGCCCCGAGGCGGGCATTGCCGAGGCGGGCTTCGACGCCTCCGGCTGCGGCGCGGCGATCGCGGCGGGCAGTGCAGTCGTCGAGCTGATCGCCGGTAGGAGCCTGCTGCAGGCGGCCCGCATCGGCGCGCAGGACGTGGCGGAGGAGCTGGGCGGCCTGTCCCCGGGCAAGCGCCATGCCGCGGAGCTGGCGGCGGACGCCCTGCACAGGGCCCTCGGCCAGGCGGCCCGCGCGACGACGCCTCTGCACCCTGTCCCGGGCAGGACCCTGGTGGCGATGAGCGGCGGCGTCGACAGCGCCGTGGCGGCCCTGCTGTGCGCTCGCGACGGGGAGGCGGTGGCGGTGACGCTCGAGCTGTGGTCTGACCCCGAGAACGACGGCGAGAAGAGCTGCTGCTCGGCCCAGGCGGTCAGGGGTGCCCGCGACCTTGCCCACTCCCTGGGCATGCCCCACTTCTCGATCGACCTGCGGGAGGAGTTCAGGGCGGGCGTGGTGGAGGGCTGGCTGGCCGAGCATGCAGCGGGCCTGACGCCCAACCCCTGCATCCGCTGCAACGGCAGCGTGCGCCTTGACGCGATGATCGAGCTGGCCGACCGCCTGGGCGCGAGCGCCCTGGCGACGGGCCACTACGCCCGCACGGGCGAGGGCCTGCTGCGGACGGCCGCGGACCCGGCCAAGGACCAGAGCTACGTCCTCTCGGGCCTGGCCCCGGACTCCCTGGCGCGCCTGCGTTTCCCGCTGGGGGAGCTGCGCAAGGAGGAGGTCAGGGAGATAGCGGAGCAGGCCGGGCTGTCGGTGGCCCGCCGCCCGGACTCCCAGGACCTGTGCTTCCTGGCGGGCACGCGCCTGGAGCCCTTCCTGGAGCGCCACGGCGGCCTGGGCACCCGCCCGGGCGTCATCCGCACCCGCGAGGGCAGGGAGCTGGGCAGCCACAGGGGCACCCACCTGTACACGGTCGGCCAGCGCCACGGCCTGGGCATCGCCGCGGGGGAGCCGATGTACGTCCTCTCCACGGACGCAGCCACGAACACGATCACGGTCGGGCCCCGCAGCGAGCTGCTGGCGCAGGAGATCCCGCTGACGGAGCTGGTCCTGCACCGCCCGGCGGCGAGCGTGGACTCGGTTCGGGTCCGGGCTCACGGCCGGCGCCTGCCCTGCAGCCTGCCCGAGCCGCTTCGCCCGGGAGCCCACCGCAGGGCGGCGCTGCAGCTGAGCGAGCCGGCGGAGCGGACGGCGCCGGGCCAGCTGGCCTGCCTGTATGCGGGCGAGAGCATCGTCGGCCGGGCCACGATCGCGCCCGACCCCGCTCACAGCCCCGCCCGCGCCTAACATCCCCTCTCCATGCAGTCCATGACCTCCGATCAGATCCGCGAACGCTTCCTGGCGTTCTTCGAGGAGCACGGCCACCGCCCGATCCCCTCGGCGTCGCTGGTGCCCTCCGCCCACGACCCCTCGGCGCTGCTGACGGTCGCGGGAATGCACCCGCTGAAGCCCTACTTCCTGGGCCAGGAGACGCCGCCTGCGCCGCGCCTGACGAGCTGCCAGAAGGTCTTCAGGACGGTCGACATCGACAACGTGGGGAACACGTCCAGGCACCTGACGTTCTTCGAGATGCTGGGCAACTTCTCGTTCGGGGACTACTTCAAGCGGGAGGCGATGGAGTTCGCCTGGCGCCTGTCCCTGGACGTCTTCGGCTTCGACCCGGCCGACATCTGGGTGACGGTCTTCCAAGGCGACGAGGGCCTGGGCCTGGGTCCCGACCAGGAGGCGATCGACCGCTGGCTGGAGATCGGGGTGCCCAGGGAGCGGATCGTCGAATGCCCGCGCTCTGAGAACTTCTGGGAAGCGGGCCCGGCGGGTCCCTGCGGCCCCTGCTCTGAGCTCTACATCGACCGCGGCCTCGCGCGGGGCAAGCCCGAGGACCTCCCGGGCGGTGAGAACGAGCGCTTCCTGGAGTACTGGAACCTGGTCTTCATGCAGTACGACCAGAGCCGCAACGCCGATGGCTCCTCAACCCTGACGCCGCTGCCGGCCAACAACATCGACACGGGCCTGGGCCTGAACCGCATGGCGGCGATCCTGCAGGGCAAGGAATCGGTCTTCGAAACGGACCAGTTCGCGCCGCTGATCGAGCTGGGGGAGAGCCTGTCGGGCAAGTCCTACGGCGCAGAGGAGGACACGGACAGGGCGCTTCGGATCCTGGCCGACCACGCCAGGGCGATGACGTTCCTGACGGCGGACGGCGTGGTCCCCTCCAACGAGGACCGCGGCTACGTGCTGCGCAGGGTCATGCGCAGGGCCATCCAGCAGGGCCGCAACCTGGGCCTGCAGGCGGGCTTCCTGGTCCGCTACGCGGGGCTGGTGCGGGAGCTGATGGGAGCGACCTACCCGGAGCTGGGCGAGAACGCGGAGGTCACGGACATGTGGCTGGCTGCGGAGGAGGAGGGCTTCGGGCGGACGCTGGAGCAGGGCATGGCGACGCTGCGGGAGCACATCGAGCGGGCGCGGGCGGCGGGCAGCGCCTCGATCCCTGCGCAGGAGGTCTTCCGCCTGCACGACACGTTCGGCTTCCCCTATGAGATGACGAGCGAGCTGCTGGGACTGGAGGGCCTCTCGATCGAGGGCGATTTCGATGAGTTGATGACTGCCCAGCGTGAACGGGGCCGTGCCGGGGGACGATCGACGGCCGGCGTGGACGCCGCCCAGACCCGTGCCGTGGCGGGCACGTTCGCTGCCGAGGCGCAGGCGCCGACGACGTTCACGGGCTATGAGACGGAGGAGCAGCGCACGACCGTCGCCGCCCTGCAGCCCCTGTCCTCCAACGGCGGGGGCGAGCGCTACCTGGTCAAGCTGGCGGAGTCGCCCTTCTACGCGCCGGGAGGCGGCCAGGTGGCCGACGAGGGCACGATCGAATGCGCGGACGGGGACTGCCGTGCTCGGGTCGCGGACGTGTTCCGCCTGGGAGACGACCAGGCCCTGGAGATCGTCGTGGAGGAGGGGGAGCTGCACCCGAACGAGCCGATCGTGGCCCGGGTGGACCGCCGGGCGCGCCACGCGACGGAGTGCAACCACACGGCGACGCACCTGCTGCAGGCGGCACTGCAGGAGCGTCTGGGCAGCCACATCCGCCAGGCGGGCTCCTACGTCGGCCCGGACAAGCTGCGCTTCGACTTCAGCCACGGCCAGGGCCTGACTGCGGGAGAGCTGCGAGACGTGGAGGACAGGGTCAACGACTGGATAGCCCGCAACGACCCGGTCAGGGCGATCACGACGACGCTCGATGAGGCCCGCTCGCTGGGCGCGATGGCGCTGTTCGGGGAGAAGTACGGGGAGGTCGTGAGGATGGTGGAGGTCGGCGACGGCAGCCACTCCAGGGAGCTGTGCGGCGGCACCCACGTCCACTTCACGGGCGAGATCGGCCCCTTCCGGATCCTCTCGGAGACTTCCAGCTCGGCCAACGTGCGCCGCATCGAGGCCGTGACGGGCCCGGCCGCCGTGGAGCTGCTGCGCCGCCACGACGAGCTGCTGGAGGAGATCGCGAGCACGCTGCGGACCCGCCCGGAGCAGGCGGCGGAGGCGGTGCAGGCGCTGGCCGGGGAGCGCAAGCGCCTGGAGAAGCAGCTGCGGGAGGGCGGCGCAGGCGCCGGCGCGGGGGCGGCAGTCGAGGAGCTTGCGGCGCGGGCGGAGCAGGTCGACGGCACGAGCCTGCTGGCCACGGTCGCGGAGGTCCCGGACGCGAAGGCCCTGCTGGAGCTGGCGGACCGTGTGAAGGGACGGCTGGGACCGGCCGCGATCCTGCTGGGGGCGGCTGCGGAGGGGCGGGTGCACCTGGTTGCCAGCGTCGACCCGGAGCTGGTCAAGCGGGGCGTCAAGGCGGGGGCGGTGGTGAAGGCGGCCGCGGAGGTCGTCGGCGGGGGCGGCGGCGGCCGGGACACTATGGCCCAGGCAGGCGGGCGGGACCCGGAGAAGCTGCAGGAGGCGATCGCGACGGGTCGGGCGGCCATCGAGGCGGCCCTGGCCGGCTGAGCGCCGGTGGGGTCCGGGCCGACCGGCGGCGCAAGGCGAGGGGGCGGGCGATGAGGGTGCTGGCGCTGGACTACGGCTCGGCCCGCTGCGGCTGTGCCGTCAGCGACCCGACGGGAACGATCGTGACCCCTATCGAGCCGGTCCTGCGGCCGGGCACCCGCAAGGGCATGGTGCGCCTGCGCGAGCTGGTGGCGGAGCGCGAGGCGGAGCTGGTCCTGGTCGGCCTGCCGCTGTCCCTGGACGGCGGGGACACCGAGCAGACCCGCGAGACGCGGGAGTTCGCGACAAGGCTGGGGCAGGCCCTCGACGGCCGGGTCCCGGTCGAGCTCCACGACGAGCGCTTCACGACGAGGATGGCCCAGCGCAGCGGCCGGGAGGCCGGCCAGGCCCGTGCCAGCGAGGACTCCCGGGCGGCAGCCCACCTGCTCGAGAGCTGGCTGGACTCCAGGAGCCGTCAGGTAGGGTCTTGACCTTGGCTCGCGGCGATCGAAACAGGTCTGAGAGGACCCGCGAGGAGCGCGAACGCGACCGCGCCGAGCGCGAACGCCGCCGCGCGGAGAGGACAGGCACGCCCCTGCCCGAGGACTCGTCGGGAGCCGAGCCCGAGCGCTTCGCCGAAGAGGATGAGCCCGAGTACGTCCCGCCGACCGAAGCACCTGGACCGGCGCCGGGAGGGCACGCCGAGGAGCATGATGCCGGCCTCTCAGACGCAGACGCGCCCATGTGGGCGGCGGAGACGGAAGTGCCGGGGGGGCCGGGCGAGTTGGACGCGTCGGCGGAGCTGGGATGGCTGGCGGAGCCGGAAGTGCCCGAGACTCTCCCCGAGCACTACGTGCCCGGCGCGACCGAGCAGCCCCCGGCCGGAACGGCGGACGCGTCCATCGACATCGAGCGCCCGAGCGAGGACCCGGGCATCTTCCCGGCGACGCCCTCGACGCCCGAGGAGATCCACGCGGAGGAGCCGGCGGGCCCGGGCACCGAGGGGCACGCGATCCCCGACCTGCCGCCGCCGCGCCCGCGCCCGGAGCGCATCTCCAGGCCGTCGCTGCCGGCACCGAAGCGAAGCGGACGGCGCGGGGGGCCGGGGGCGGACAAGGGTCCGGAAGGGGACGGCGAGCGCCCGCGGAGGGGCAGGACGCCGGCGGCGAGGATCGCGGCTGTCGTGGCGCTGGTGGCGGTGCTGGTCGCGGTGGCGCTGGTGGCGAGGTCGCTGAAACACTCCTCGCCGAAGGCCCCGCCCGGCCCGGTCGTGGTGAAGGTGCTGATACCGGAGGGGGAGACGCGCCTGCAGATCGCCCAGATCGCCTCGGCGGCGGGGCTGACGGGCGACTACCGGGCGGCGGCACACAGCTCGCCGCTGCTGGATCCTGTCAAGTACGGAGCCCCGAAGAGCACGCCGGACCTCGAAGGGTTCCTGTTCCCGGCGACCTACGACATGGACAAGGGCGCGCCGGCCAGCCGCCTGGTCGAAGAGCAGCTGGCCGCCTTCCAGGAAAACTTCGGCGCGGAAGACGTGTCGCGGGCACGGGCGCTGCACATCACCCCCTACCAGATGCTGACGGTCGCCTCGATGGTCGAGCGGGAGGCGCTGATCCCGGGCGACAGGGCCAAGATCGCGGCCGTCATCTACAACCGCCTGAAGGCGGGGATGCCACTGGGGATCGACGCGACGATCTACTACGCGGTGGAGAGCAAGGAGAACGTCGCGACCTACACCCACGAACTGACCGAAGCCCAGCTGCACATCGACTCGCCCTACAACACGCGCACCCACACGGGCCTGCCGCCGACGCCGATCTCCAACCCCGGAGCGGCCTCGATCCATGCTGCGGCCTACCCGGCGCACGTGTCCTACCTCTACTACGTGGCGGGGGCGGACGGCTGCGGCGAGCAGGTCTTCTCGAACACCCAGGCTGAATTCGAAGCCAACGTGACGGCCTACGAAGAAGCCAAGAAGCGAAACGGCGGGCACCCGCCGCGGTGCAAGCACCACTGATGAGGCGCCTGGGCGTCCTCGGCTGGCCCGTCGCCCACAGCCGCTCTCCGGCGATGCACAACGCGGCCCTGGCGGCGCTGGGCCTGAGCGACTGGCGCTACCAGCTGCTGCCCGTGCCCCCGCACCTGTTCGCCGAGACGGTCAGGGGGCTGGGGCCGGCCGGCTTCCTGGGCGCGAACGTGACGATCCCCCACAAGCAGGCTGCCCTGGATCTGGCGGACGAGTCGAGCAGGGCGGCGGCGGAGATCGGCGCGGCCAACACGCTGACGTTCGGGGCAGACGGGACGATCACGGCGGAGAACACGGACGCCCCCGGCCTGATCGAGGCACTGGGCATGGACGTCGCCGGGATGCGTGCCCAGGTGCTCGGGGCGGGGGGGAGCGCCAGGGCGGCCGTGTGGGCGCTGCTCGACGCGGGCGCCGCCGAGGTGTCTGTCTGGAATCGGACAGCAGAGCGTGCAAGGGCGCTTGCGATCGGGCTGGGGGCGCGCTTCGTGGAGGTCCCGGAGGCGGCCGAGATCCTCGTCAACTGCACCTCGGTGGGCCTGGACGTAGAACGCTCGGCCAGTCCCGACCGTCAGCTCAACCAACTGGGAGTGACGGGCGATCAGATCGCTGAGTACTCACATGTCGTCGATCTGGTCTACCGCTCAGGATCCACCGCACTGCTTGCCACCGCCGCCGCAGGCGGGGCGCGGACAGTCGACGGTCTGGAGATCCTCCTCGCGCAGGGCGCCCTCAGCCTGGAGCTGTGGACGGGACGCGACGCGCCCCGCCAGGTCATGCGCGAGGCGCTCTCGCCGGAGCCTGCGGCAGGCTGAGCAGCTGCTGCCGGGGGCGGGGTCGTGAGCGATCTGCCCCAGCCCGCCGGTCCGGACCTCCACGCCATCTTCGGCATGGAGGGCGAGTCCCATGAGCCCGTCATCTCGGCCGAGCGCGCGGAGGGCCAGGTCGAGGCCGTAGGGGAGAGCTTCGCGTCCCTGCCCGACTTCGGCGAGGACGCGGGCGGCGCCGTGGAGATGTCGGGCGAGGGGGAGGGCTGGGGCTCGGAGCCGCCGGCCCCGGTTGTGGCGGAGCCCAGGCCGGGCGGCGAAGGGCCCCCTCCAGAGCAGGGCTTCACGGGCATCACCAAGCCGACGCGACGGGGCTCCTCGGCGCGCTTCCTGACAGACGTGATCGTGGAGATGGGGCTGGCCTCCCAGCGCCAGGTCGAAGACG
>Ga0181522_10000266_pt1 | contig 41350 bp, 33 predicted proteins | sample PEATcosm2014_Bin_27_FD_121103 | JGI IMG/M metagenome (GOLD analysis project Ga0181522, IMG submission 121103) | Peatland microbial communities from MTU Mesocosm Facility, Houghton, MI, USA - PEATcosm2014_Bin05_10_metaG | ecosystem: Environmental > Terrestrial > Soil > Wetlands > Peat | place...
CGAGGATGTCTTGGGGAAGCGGTTCAAGATGCGCGGGGCGGGCAAGCAATACATGGAGATCGTCGGCGTGGTGCAGGATGGAAAATATAAAGGAATCGTCGAGGATCCGATGCCCTATTTCTACGTGCCACTCGACCAAGACTATACGTCGCTGCGAACCATTCACGTTCGAACGTCGGTGCCTGCGGAACGCTTGGAGCTGCAAATCGTGGCGCAAATTCAGGATCTCGCGCCCACGCTGCCTCTATCGGGGGTGAAAACGCTGAAACAAGAGTTGGAAGGCATCAACGGGTACTTGTTCTTTCATCTCGGAGCGCAGCTGACGTCCACCATGGCTATTCTCGGCTTGATTTTGGCGCTGGTCGGAGTGTACAGCGTGGTTTCCTATGCGGCGGTCCAGCGAACCCACGAGATCGGGATTCGCATGGCGTTGGGCGCCAAGTCGCAAGACATCCTGAGGATGGTGTTGGGACAGAGTCTCGTGGTGATCTGTGTAGGAATTGCGATTGGTCTGGGTGCGGCCTTCGCGGGTACGCGCTTGGTGGCGAGCTTGCTGGTGAGTGTCAGCCCCAATGATCCTTTGACCTTCCTCATTGTCGTTGCGTTGCTGGCTTTGGTGGCGCTGCTGGCGTGTTGGCTGCCTGCCCGGCGGGCCACACGTGTGAGCCCCCTGGTGGCCCTGCGGTATGAGTAGAGCATGGCTCTTTGAGAGCCACAACGAAGGATAAAGACGACGGAGTGTTTTGTCTAACCGCGGCGACAGAGGCCGACTCACCCTGGTGCTGTAGAACCCGCGTACGGGTAGTCCATGCAGCACGTGCATAGACTGGCAGGGACGCATCTTCGCTCGCCCTGGCTCGAGCGCTCGTAAACTGGTGATGAGACGTACCTGTGTTTGCGGGAAAACTGGGTCTTACGAGCGGCGGCGCGAGGTAGCGGCGATGGAGCCGGTCAACGTCAGAGCGAACAGGGCCACGATCGCGAAGGTGATGATGAAGATAATCATTCGAGCTCCCTTAGTTCCAGCAAAGACAAGGGCATGTGAAGGCCCACACGATCGCCCTTAGGATTCACGCACTTAGCGGCGCGCTAGGAATTATCCTGTACATAAAATTAGGACACCTCGAGGGTTAAACGGACAAAACTTACAGTACTGGTACCAAAGTGATACCAGGGTCGTAGCACTCCGGACGTGGGTCGCGGGAACGGGGCCCTGTACCGCTGGACAGACCACGATTCAGAGGTCTGGCGCATCGTTCTGAGAAAGATACTAGGACTTGCTTAGGCGTATCGAGCCATCGCCGGTGTGAATCACGACTGCCTGGCCTCCGCCATTCATCTTCCCGTGAATCTGCGAATTGCTGAAGGTGCCTTCCACAGTAACCGGTATGCCCAAGCTGATGTGGCCGTCGTTGGTGCTGGCGTCGATGTTGGCCTGGAGGTCGGCGGGAAGCACGATATCGACACTGCCGTCGCCGGTACGAACGCTCCAGCTGGAGTTGACCTTGGACCCCGCCTGCAGGTGCGCATCAATGCTTCCGTCTCCGGTCTTGACGGTGAGCCCGTCCAAGCGGCCCTCAAGCGTGATGTGGCCGTCGCCAGAGAGTGCATCGACTTTGCCGTCGAGGTTTCGGGCTTCGATGTGACCGTCGCCAGTGCGTAACCGAATGTCACCTTTCGCTCCATCCACGGTAATGCTTCCGTCCCCGGAATCGATGTCCACGTCCCCGCTGACTGCCTGAGCACGGACCGAGCCGTCGCCGGTATGGATCTTCACTTTGCCGTTCAGCGACTGTGTGTTTACCGAGCCGTCGCCGGTGTCGATCTGCAGATCGGCATCCTTCGGCATGTGCACTTCAATTTGAACCCTTCGGTGGTTATTCCCGAAGGAAAAACCCCAGTGACCGCTGACGCGCGCGTTGACCTCGACGCTGTCCCCGTCCTGCCTGGAGTCGACGTGCAGGGTCTTGTTCAACTCGTAGCCATCGTAGAGGACTCGAAAATCGACCTGCTTGTTGTCGCTGGTATAGATCTGTACCGCGCCGTCGTTGGTGTCCACGCGGACCTGGGCGCGGCCAGATATGGTGTAGGACTTGGTCCATTCCTCCGCCTGGGCGCGTGGCCCTAGGGCGGCCGCGGCTACCAGAAGTCCAGTCACGAGAGACAAGTTCATGGCCAGCCGATGCGTAAAAGCGTTCATTGCGGTTCCTCCGTAAATGCAGCTCGGTTATGGTTCGCCAATTGCGCGGACGTCTTTTGTCCGCAATCCGGATCAAGGGCGGCGCAAATCCGCCACCCTCGTATACCAGAAGATACGACCGGTGCCAGAAAAAGGTTCCATAGCTGCTGCTCGGGTTTCGGTAGAACTCGGCCGCGGAGCTCAATTGCCGGCGCGGGCTTTGGCGGCAGGGTGCTTCTTGCGGACGGCACCTGGCTTCGGACGCAGGGCCGCCAGGAACTGGTCTACCGGAAGCGTGTTGATGACGTCGGCCTTCTCGAGCCAGGCACGCCGAGCCATGGTGACGCCGTAGTGGATGTAGGGCAGGTGCAGAGTATTATGGGAGTCGGTGGAGATAACCACCTTGACGCCGCGCTCTTTGCACATGCGCAGGTAGACGTCCCGTAGATCCAAGCGCTCCGGGTAGGAATTGCACTCCATGGCGACGCCGTGTTTGGCGCAGGCGTCCAGGACCTTCTCCATATCGTAATCGAAAGAATCGCGCACCAGCAGCCGCCGGCCGGTGGGATGCCCGATGATCTGAGCGTAGGGATTCTCGATGCAGGCAAGCATGCGGTCGGTCATTGCGGCGCGATCCAACTGCATGTACGAATGGATCGAGCACACGACGACTTGGAGCTGCGCCAGGATTTCGTCGGGATAGTCGAGCGCTCCGTCCTTGAGGATGTCCACCTCGGAACCCGCGAGGACGCGAATGCCCGGCCCTCTGGAGTCGATCTCATGGAGCTTTCTGATGTGGGCTACCACGCGCTTCTCGTCCAAACCGTTGGCGATCGTGACCGATTTCGAATGGTCGGTCATGGCGATGTACTCGTGCCCGAGCTGGCGGGCAGCTTCCGCCATCTCCTCGACAGAGTGCTTGCCATCGCTCGCCGTCGAGTGCATCTGCAGGTCGCCTTTTATGTCGGCGCGTTCGATGAGTTTGGGCAGCTTGTGCAGCTCGGCGGCGAGGATTTCGCCGGTATTCTCGCGAAGCTCGGGCGGAATGTAATCGAGCTTGAGCTTGGCGTAGATTTCCGCTTCGGTCCGCCCGGCGACGCGGCGTTCGCCCTTCAAGGTCGCCAGGGTGTACTCGTTGAGCGTGTACCCCATGTCGTTGGCGCGGCCGCGCAGGGCGACGTTGTGCTCCTTGGAGCCGGTGAAATAGAGCAGGGCAGCGCCGAAACTCTCTTTGTCGAGGAGGCGTACGTCCACCTGCAGGCCATTATCAAGGGTAAAACTGACCTTATTCTCGCCGTGTGCCAAAACCTGGTCGATACGGGGATACTTCAGGATGTGACCGGCGATTGCGTCGATGTGCTTTTGGGACGTGTAGCCGTCCGCGAGGGTGAGAAGCAGGTCCAAGTCGCCTACGGTCTCTCTGCCGCGCCGCAAGGACCCTGCCGGGGTGACCGAGGCCACCGCCTTCGGATACTTCTCAATGTGCGCGATGATCGCTGCTGCGGCAGCTTCGGTGGTGTCAAGACGGAACCGGCCCGTAGACCGCTTGTGCGTCTCCACGGCTTTCAGGATGTTTTGCTCGCTCTTTTCCCCAAAACCCGGAAGATCCCGGAGTTTGCCTTCGCGGGCAAGTTTCTCGACATCGGCGACCGTTGCGGCTTGAAAGTTTGACCACAGAAACGCGACCTTCTTGGGACCGAGGGATTGCAGATTCAGGATATCGAGCAAGGTAACCGGAAATTTCTTGAGCAACTTCTGGCGCAGTCCGTAGTCACCGGTGGCGATGATCTCCTGAATATGTTCGGCCATGCGTTCGCCGATTCCGGGCAGTTCTTCGAGCTTGTCGGGTTCCTTGGCGAGCTGTTCGATCGACTCGTGCGTGCCGGCGATAAGCTCGGCGGCTTTTTCGTAGCTCCGGTAGCGGCCTATGATGGCGCCATCGATTTCCAGAAGCTGCGCGGTTTCGCGGAGGATGCGGGCGAGGGTTTTGTTGTCCATGCGGGGATTATAAGGCGAGAAAGCCACGGATGACACTGCGCGGCAGGCGAGTCAAATGGTCCGAAGCGCCCGGGGGAATAAAAAGGCCGGCTAAGGGGGAGTCCGTAGCCGGCCGAAATGATTGCCGAACTGCTAGCTTGCCTTTTGCACGTTGGCTGCCTGGGGCCCTTTTGGCCCCTGGACGATTTCAAATTCGACAGCATCTCCTTCCTGCAACGTGCGGTAGCCATCGCCGGTGATTGCGGAGTAATGTACGAAGACATCGGGGCCGTCGTCGCGTCCGATGAACCCGTAACCTTTTGAATTATTGAACCATTTAACCGTTCCTCGCACCGCTGTTCCCCTCCCATGACTGCCGCTGAGATTTGCCGACCACGGATACGGGCAAAGACACCCGCACTTCCGCCAGCCATTTAATTGGCGCGGAGTGTAGCAGAATGAAAATCGCAGTCAATAGAACAAACGTTGCGGTTGTTAAAGCAAGCATGGATCGAGAGGGCTTTTAAAGCGATTTAATAACCAGTTTTGCTCGGATCATCGGTTCGCGCCGGTATAATAATATTGCGAGTAATTTACGATACAGGTAACGGTTTGCTAAGGGCGCAACCAAAGCACTTTTTTCCGGCTGACGAGCCGCCGTCAATCGGAACCATCTTTGTTGAATCGCGCCGGACGCAGGATTTGAAACAGGTTGTTGTAGTCGTCGGTCCAAAGCCTGAGGTGCGAAGGAATTGTGATCTGTTCTTGCAGGGTCAGGGCATCGAGATCCCGCAAAACGTCCTGGTTGCGTGTTATCAGCACCCAGTCAGAGGTGTCGATCAGCTTGCGCAGATCGTCGCCGTTGGTAATCAGACGCACCGGGCAGTGCGCGTCATCGGCAAGCAACTGCACAACGGGGGCCAAGTCGAGGTAGGTATTCGACGTGTGGACCGCGAGAATCCCGCCAGGCTTCAGGTGCCGGAGATACAGCGCGAAAGCTTCTTTGGTCAGAAGATGTACGGGAATGGCATCGCCGGAGAACGCGTCGACGGCCAGCACGTCGTATTGCTGCGAGGGTTCCGCGGCCAAGGATAAGCGGGCATCGCCCATGGCGATATCGACCTTGGCGGGCGTATCGCGGAGATAGCTGAACCAGTTCTTCGCGATGGAGACGATCAGCGGATTGATTTCGTAGAACCGGAAATAGTCGCCGGCATTACCGTACGCAGCAAGCGTCCCGGCCCCCAGCCCGATCACGCCCACGCGTTTTGGCGCTCCGCTGAAGCGGTGCAGGGCTATTCCGACGCCGGAATCTGCGCTGTAATACGTGGTCGCCAGCAGACTCTTGGGTGGATCGAGAAATTGCGCGCCGTGTTCGATTTTGCCGTGATAGAGCTCGCGATAGGGTTGTTTCAGCCAGTCGCGGAACTGCTTTACGCGCAGGCCGCCGTAGAAATTGCGCACGATCAGGATGTCGTTCCGGTTGTAGGCGTGGACGTTATAGACCAGTATCGCCGCCATGATCGCGGTTAGAGCGCTCCAGAATATCCGTTCCAACCATCCTTCTGGCCAGAGGGCGATTGCCGCGACCAGCGCGGTGAGGCACAGCGTTAGTGGAAATTCGTACAGCGCCGCGAACAGGTACGGTGCCAGGAGGCCCACGAAGATCGCGCCGAGCGCCCCGCCCAGGGAAATCGTCAAGTAGAACGTGGTCAGGTTGCGCGGGGCGGGCCGGCGTTTCGCCAACTCACCGTGGCAGAACAGGCAGCACACAAACAGGCCGCCGCAGAAAAGAGGCACGCTCACCTGAATGGATTCGGTGTGCGAAGGATCGTAAATGGCGTACCCCAGGCTGCCGAGCGTCACTCCCAGCAGGCGGGCCATCAGCCATCGGGAATAGAAGCTTCGACGCTGAAAGGCCAGCGTGAAGGTGAGCAGGTACAGCGCCAGAGGGAGCACCCAGAACAGGGGCACCGGGGCGACGTTTTCGGTAATGTGATTGGTGATGGACAGCAGCAGCATCGAGCCGCACGCGGAAAGGCTCAGCCACAGGAGCTTGTCGCGAAGGGTCGGCGCAGAGGTTGTTTCGGCCGCTTCGGTTGTCGGCCTGGGCGGGGCGACGGGAGCGTCGCGGCTGGCGAGCCAGGCTGTGAGCGAACAGATAGCGACGAAAGCGGCGAACAGCGCGGACCACAGCAGCGATTGCTGATGGGACGAAAGCCGGGGTTCGATCAGCAACGGGAAGCTCAGAAGTGCCAGCAAGGACGCAAAGTTGGACAACGCGAACAGAGCATAGGGCTCCGAACCTCCCTCGGTGCGCGCGTACCAGGCTTGCACGAGCGGGCTGGTCGCGCTGAGCAAGATAAAAGGCAACCCGATCGAAACGGTCAGCACAGCGAGAATGTGCGCAGCGGGATGATTTCCGTCGAGCTTGCCAATCATGGTGTGCGGCGCGATCGGCAGCAAGCAAAGGCTCAACAGCAACAGCAGGATGTGGAGGATCCCTTGACGCGCTGGAGTCAAGCGGCGCGTCGTCAGGTAAGCGTACAAATACCCAACCAACAGGGCGCACTGAAAAAACACCAGGCAGGTGGCCCAGACAGCGGCGGAACCTCCGAATCGTGGAAGAATCAGTTTGCCGAACAGCGGCTCCAGCAGAAATAGCAAAAATGCGCCGAGGAAAATCGAGAGCGGTAGCACAACACGGAGCGACTGGCAGGAACTACCCGCTGCCGGGCGCGAGGATCCCACGGAGCTTGCGGTTTCGGCTTGTCGTGCGCGGGTAACCAGTGCCATCTGTTCTCTGCAAGCCCTGTTTACCCAGAGTTGCGAAGGGCGTTTCGCTGCGTTCGTTGTCGTTTTGCTTGTCTCGGAGCCAGACTCATGCTGAAAACTTGAAGTAGTAAAGCAGTCCGGCGACGGATTTCGCGTCGCGAAGCACTCCGTGCTGAATCATTTTCTCCAGCTCTGTGCGGGTGAATGCCTTGGAGGTGATTTTCTCATCCTCTTCCGGCTCGGCCTTTCCTGCGCTGACACCTTCGGCGATCGAGATATACATGCGTTCCTCGAGAAAGCCGGGGGTAGGGAAGAGATCGAGAAAAACGCGCAGGCGCTTTGCGCGGTAGCCGGTTTCTTCGATCAGCTCGCGCGCGGCCGCTTGTCGAACGCTTTCGCCAGGATCGATGCGGCCGGCAACCAGTTCCCATAGAAACCGCCGCACCGCGTGACGGTATTGGCGAATGAGAAGGATGCGACCGTCCGGCAGAATCGGCATGACCACCACCGAACCGGGATGGGTGATGACCTCGCGTGTCGCGCGCACACCGGTTGGCTCCAGCACCTCGTCGCGGCGCACGCCAAAGACCGGGCCTTTGTACAGCACTTTGCTGCGAAGGATTTTGCCTGTTGACTTGCTGGCCTTACGCTGCGCGGGCTTGCTCGATTTCTTTGGCGGCATGGGTCGCGGAGTTTCTCCCGCGGGTATCTTAGCAGGCGCGGAAGGGACTTCGCCAAGCTGCGTGGCCTGACAATTGCCTGCGCGTGCCGCTGTCCCTATACTCGTTATAACCATCCATGTCCATCAACACGATCATCGTCGATGATGAAAAGCCCGCGCGCGACGAACTGGCCTTTCTGTTGAAAGGCTTCCCGGAGATCAATGTCATCGGCCAGGGCAAGAATGGCGTGGAAGCGATGACGCTGATCAAGGAGCACGCGCCCGACCTGGTATTTCTTGACGTGCAAATGCCGGGTCTGGACGGCTTCGGGGTGTTGCGAAAACTCGTCGAACGCAAGATGAAGGTCCCTCACGTCGTGTTTGCCACCGCTTTCGATCATTACGCCGTCCAGGCTTTCGACGTAAACGCCGTCGACTACGTCTTGAAACCGTTCGACAAAGCGCGCATCGCGAAGGCCATCCAGCGCGCGCGCAAGGTGATGGAGACGCAAACCACAACCAGCGAACGCCTCGAACGGCTGGTGAACCAGCTGGGCGCGGCGAGGCAAACCGTTCAGCCGGCCAAGCTGCTGGTCAAATCGCAGCAGCGTCTGTTGCTGGTGGACGCCGAGGACCTGATCTTCGCTTCGATTGACGACGGAACCATCGCCATTGTGGCGCGCGATGCGGAAGGCACCTCCAACTATCGCACGCTTGAAGAACTGCACGCCGCCCTCGACTCCGAGACGTTCTGGCGGCCGCACCGCTCGCACCTGGTGAACATTCACCACATCAAGGAAGTCGTGCCCTGGTTCAAGAATAGCTACATGCTGAAAATGAACGACAAGAAGCAAACGGAAATCCCCGTCAGCCGGGTGCAGACCAAACGGTTGCGGGAACTGTTCAAGTTGTAGTGACGAAAGTCCCGGGGACGAGGAATTCTTTTTTTGCCCAGGAGGACCGTGGCTAGTGGGCTGCGTTCTTCCGTGTTAGCATCGCTCGTAGAGTTCGCGCAACCATACACGATGGATTTTTCGCTCAACGACCAGCAAAAACTTACTCGCGATACCGTCCGCCGGTTTATGGAGAATGAAGTGCGGCCGTCGGTGCGGGAGCGCGACCGGGAAGGACGCTTTCCCGCAGAAGCGATCAAGAAACTTGCCGAACTGGGGTGCTGCGGCATGCTGGTTCCGGAGGAATGGGGCGGCCCGGGACTCGATACGATTTCTTATGTGTTGATGCTGGAAGAGGTCGCGCGCGTGGACGCCGCAATGGCCACTTCGCTGGGCGTGACGAATTCCGCGGTGCAGGTGCCGCTGCTGGCATTCGGCAGCGACGCGCAGAAAAAAAAATATCTGCCGCGTCTGGCGACCGGAGAAATCCTCGGGTCCTTCTGTTTGACGGAGCCGCAGGCCGGGTCGGACGCGGCTGGGATTCAGGCCCGCGCCACGCGCGAAAATGTCAGCGCCGGGCTACCGCCCGACGTTGCAGGTTCCGAGGTCTATCGCCTGAACGGCACGAAGACCTGGGTGTCGAACGGCAGCGTCGCAGGCGTCTTTATCGTGTTCGCGAAAACCGATCGCGACTCTGGTGGAAAGGGAATCACCGCGTTCCTGGTCGAACCTGGCTTCAAGGGTTTTCGCGTTGGCCGTCACGAAGAAAAAATGGGTCAGCACTCGTCGCCTTCGGTCGAAATCATCTTGAACGATTGCGAAGTCCCGGCCGAAAATCGCTTGGGCGAAGAGGGGCAAGGGTTGAAGATCGCCTTGAGCGCCCTCGACGGCGGGCGCATCGGCATCGCGGCGCAAGCCGTTGGACTGGCGCAAGGCGCGCTGGAGGCTGCGGCAAAATATGCCAAACACCGGCGGGCCTTCGGGAAATCCATTTCCGATTTCCAGGCGATCCAGTGGATGCTGGCCGACATGCAAACAGAGGTCGAAGCGGCGCGCGGACTGGTGTACTACGCGGCTTGGCGGAAAGATTCCGGCGGACGCATGGGCGCGGCGGCATCTCAAGCGAAGCTTTACGCCAGCGAAATGGCCAATCGCGTCGTCGCCAAAGCCGTCCAGATTCACGGCAGCGTAGGTTATTCGCGCGAAACCGATGTCGAGCGTATGTACCGTGACGCCCGCGTAATCACCATCTACGAAGGCACCAGCGAGGTCCAGCGCATGATCATCGCCCGTGATCTCGGTTTGTAACGGTCATAGTGGCCGGTCTTTAGACCGGTGGAATTTGCATCCATTCGTTGGCATGTTGTAGCGGCCGCCGTGGCGGATGATTCTGAGCTTTTGCGGTTTTGTCTTTGAACTTTTGCCGTTTGCGTTTTTGCCTTGTCATCCGGAAAGGAAGCCCGGGACCTCAACCGACGACGCACCTCGGTTGAAGCCACCTGGAGATCCTGGGGCGATCCTGGTCGGATGGACTCAGGATGACAGGCTCCGCAGGGGTCACGAAAGGATCGATTCGATTGGTGGCTGACACGAACAAAAAGCGCGTTGTAAGCGGCATGCGTCCCACGGGTCGTCTGCACATAGGCCACTACTTCGGCGCGCTGCAAAACTGGGTCCAGCTCCAGAACGATCCCCAATACGACTGCTTTTATTTCGTCGCCGACTGGCACGCCTTAACCAGCGACTACGCGGACACATCGCAAGTGGCGCGAAACACAATTGAGATCGTAACGGACTATCTCGCAGCAGGGATTGATCCGGCCAAATCGGTGATTTTCCAGCAATCGTTGATCCCCGAGCACGCCGAACTGCATCTATTGCTTTCCATGGTCACGCCCCTCAGTTGGCTCGAACGCATTCCCACCTATAAGGAACAGATCGAGAACGTCAGCAACAAAGATCTGCATATGTACGGGTTCTTAGGATACCCGTGCCTGCAGACCGCAGACATCTGTATCTACAGCGAGAAAACCGTGCAGCTGTTTGTGCCGGTGGGAGAAGATCAAGTTTCGCATGTCGAGCTATCGCGTGAGATCGTACGCAGATTCGGAACCTTCTGGAGTTTCCAGACAAGCGATGAACTGTTCTTGAAGGAGAACTTCGGGTCGCTGCGAGCACTATTGGACCGCGCGATGATCTCCACCGGGCGGCCATCCGTTGAGACCATCTACGAATCGCATGAGAGTAGAGCACGGGTCAAAGGCATGATTCGCGCCAAAGCCGGCGAAATGGGATTCGATAATTTCCTCCAATTGGTCGGTGAATTGGCGCGTTTTTTTTCCTTGCAGGAGGTCCTGACTGAACCCAGCGTGATGTTGACCAAGACGCCGCGGATACCGGGCCTCGACGGGCGGAAGATGTCGAAGAGTTATGGCAATGCTATTACCCTTAGTGAGTCGGACGACGAGATTCGCAAGAAGACCAAGGCGATGGTTACCGATCCGGCGCGAAAGAGGCGGACCGACCCCGGAAATCCGGACGTGTGTCCTGTATACGACTGGCATAAACTGTTCTCGACCCCGCAGACGCGGGAGTGGGCGGCGCAGGGCTGCCGAACCGCGGGGATTGGTTGCATCGAGTGCAAGGCGAAGATGGCCGATCATTTGATCGAGTGGATCGCGCCGATTCGCGAACGGCGTCTTGAATACCAGAAGCATCCGGCGCGCGTGCTCGAGATCATCGACGCTGGATCGAAGGTAGCGCGTCTACACGCGCAGAAAACGATGTCGCGAGTGCGCGAGGCAGTGTTCGGCTGGGAACACAAGCGCAAAGAGATTTCTGGCCGCGAGGCGGCACCGAATGCGTAGCCCGGCCGCTAAGAGTTGAGCCGCCGCCACGCGAAGCGAAGGATTTGAACGCAGGGCGGGGCTCGCTGGAAGGTTGGTTGAGGTCCTTCGGCTATCCTCGTCCGATAGTTTCAGGGACACCGTGCAGTTGTTGGATAACAGTTCCGGTTTACGAGGGCTCATGGCCACGCCGTACAAAATCAATATCCCGATGTATGAGGGGCCTCTGGACCTGCTGCTTGACCTGATCAAGAAACAGGAGATGAATATTCACGACATCCAGATCGCCAGGATCACCTCGCAGTATCTGGATTACCTGCATAAACTGGAAGAATTGAATGTGGACGTGTCGGCTGACTTTATTTACATGGCGGCGACACTGATCTACATCAAATCGAAAATGCTTTTACCACCGGATCCGTTGGCTTCGCCGGAAGAGCAAGCCACCGACCCTCGCGCGGAACTCGTGCAGCGACTGGTGGAACACGAGAAATTCAAGAACGCCGCGCAACTTCTCTATCAAAAACAGCAAATTGAGGAAAATGTCTGGTCCAAGCCGGACAAATCGCTCTACAACGACGAGGGCACCGAAGGTGAACTGGTTGTTTCGCTGGTCGATTTAGTCAAAGTTTTCCAGCAGGTTCTCGAGCGGCGCAAAGAGGTTGCGCGTATCGATCTGCAACACGAGCAGTTTACCGTGGCGCAGATGATGGCGCAGTTGCGCGCGCAAGTCCTGGCCAGCGACGACAACTCGATCAGCCTGATTCAGTTTTTCGAGGCGTGCCCGTCCCGGCACGCCATGATCGTGGCGTTTCTCGCTGTGCTTGAGATGGTGAAGATGCAAGCGGTACTGTTGGCGCAGGAGAAGCAGTTCGGCGAAATCGTGGTAAAGAAAGGGAAGTCCTTCGATCTGGTGTTTGACGAAAGCGGCGGGATTCGGCAGATCGACGAAGAGTACAAATAGAGCGCCCGGCATTCGCCGGACCAGACCAGCGGCGGCCCGATTTTCCGCGGCATTTGCCAGACAGGCGAGGTAGGAATGACGAATGAAGAACGAAAAGCGGCTCTGGAAGCCATCATCTACGCGGCGGACGAGCCGGCGACGATCGAGCAGTTGGCGACGGCGCTCGGCGAGGAAAAATTGGCGGTGCAATCGTCGCTGGATGAATTGGTGGCCGGCTACGCTTCCGAAGAGCGCGGTATCGAAGTTCGCGCGGTGGCCGGCGGCTACAAGATGTACACCAAGCCGCAGCATCACGACGTGGTGCGGCGCTTCATTAAAAGCCTGCGCCCGCCGTTGCGGTTGACGATGCCCGCCCTCGAAACGCTCGCGGTGATTTCCTACAAGCAGCCGGTCACCGCCCCCGAAATTCAGGAAATTCGTGGCGTGAACACTTCCGGCGTTTTGAAAACGCTGCTCGACAAGCGGTTGATCACCACCGCGGGACGCAAGGAGGTGATTGGGCGGCCGATCCTGTATCGCACATCCAAGGAATTTCTGATGCGCTTCGGATTGAGCGATCTGCAAGAGCTGCCCAGCTTGAAAGAATTCGAGGCGCTGGCGCGCGAGGCGCTCGGGACCGACGAAGGAGTCGCCACGCCGGGCGCCGGGGACGAAAGCGTGCTTGATGGAATTACCCACGACGTCGCCGGGAGTTCAACCGAAGCGTCCTCGACGGAGGCGCACGATGAACAAAGTGCCACGACCATCGAATCGGGTCCGAGTTCTGAACTGGCGGAGACTGAAAACGCAGTGCCCGCCGGTTCGATCTCGCGCACGGACTCAGCCGAGGAGTCTTCTTCGCCGATGGCGGCCGAACCAGGGCCTGCGATTCTCGCTCCGTCGGAGCCGGAATCACTGGCAGAATTGACGGACACGCTCGAGAGAAAATCTCATAAGGCGGCTGCTGGCGAGTAACGCTAGGGTGCGGCCCGAGCGGACACAGGCATGAGTGCCTGTTCGACGCTAAAGCCTCCAACCGGGAACCTCACAAAATGCAGGAACGATTGCAAAAGATTATTGCGCGGGCGGGAATTGCTTCGCGGCGCCACGCCGAGCAACTCATTTCGAGCGGCCAGGTGCGCGTGAACGGGCGCGTGGTGACCGAGCTCGGCACCAAAGCCGACCTCGCAACTGACCGTGTCGAAGCCGCCGGGAAAGTCATCACCGCGTCCGAGAAGCTGGTTTACCTAGCGCTTAACAAACCGACCGAAGTCGTCGCTACAATGACCGATCCGGAAGGCCGCAAGACGCTGCGAAATTCCTTGCGCGGCTTTCCCCCGCGCGTCTATCCGGTCGGCAATCTCGAGTACGCGGCGTCCGGCATCATCCTGCTCACCAACGACGGCGATCTCGCCGCCGAACTGCTCAGGAACTGGGAACATATCGAGCAGGCCTATCACGTCAAAGTGAAAGGAATGTTGACGCTCCACGACCTGGCGCAGTTGGGAAAGGAAGCGGGCGTAAGGATGCAAACGCTGCGACAACCGGATTCCACCCGTGGCCGAGCCGCCAACTACTGGTACGAAGTACGCATGCGCGACACCAAGAAGGAACAGCTGCGCCGCGTTCTTTTCAAGGCGCAGCACCCTGTCGAAAAATGGATTCGCATCGGACTCGGACCTATCAGCGTCGAAGGAATTCCCCGGGGCCGGTATCGCGAGCTGAAAACATCGGAACTCGAGGCGCTGCGTAAAGCCGCGAGCCCGGTACGGAAGACAAAAGGCCCGGCGCGATCGTCCTGACGCAGCCACGAACGCAACGTTTCCATCTATGCCTCTTGAACGACTGCAGAAAATTATCGCGGCATCAGGCGTTGCGTCGCGACGTAAAGCCGAAGAGCTGATCGCCGCGCACCGTGTCACCTTGAATGGGGAAGTGGTCACCGAACTCGGCACCAAAGCCGATCCCGACCACGACAAAATTTCGATCGATGGAACACCACTTCCGTACCGCGAGCAGTTTCTTTATTTTGTCCTGTACAAGCCGAAGGGTTACGTGACTACGGTCAGCGATCCGCAGGGGCGCCCCACGGTTATGGATCTGATGCGCGCGGTTCCCGAACGCGTTTACCCCGTCGGGCGTCTAGACTACGCGAGCGAAGGGTTGCTGTTGATGACCAACGACGGCGCACTCGCGCAAAAGCTCACCAAGGCGGGATCGCATGTTCCCAAAACGTATCTCGTCAAAGTCAGCGGTAAGCCCGACGAGCAGGCAATCGCGCGCCTTCGCGCAGGGGTAACGATCCAGCTTGACGACGGCCGGCGTGTCAAAACGTCACCAGCGTCGATTCGTCTGGCGGAAAACGCCGCGAATCCCTGGTACGAGGTCGTTTTGATCGAAGGCCGCAATCGGCAGATTCGGCGCATGTTTGACCGGGTCGGTTTTCGCGTGGAAAAAATCAAACGCGTAAAGCTCGGGACATTGTCGCTCGATGTTCCAACAGGAAAATTCCGCAAGCTGACCAGCAAGGAAGTGGAGCAGTTAAGGGCGCTGTGAAGGTACAAACCGCTTCCATGAGAAATGAGATCATTCCAGAATGAAGATTCTTCTTCCCGACGGCGTAAATCTGGGTGCCGATCCCGTCGCTGAAATTCTGAAGCAATACCACACCATCGGTGTCGTCGGCCTGTCCTCCAATCCTTCGCGTCCCAGTTTCGGCGTCAGCGGGTACATGCAGTCGGCAGGCTACCGGATCATTCCGGTGAACCCCAACGAAACCGAAGTTCTCGGCGAGAAAAGCTACGCACGGCTGGAAGACGTGCCGGAAAAGGTCGAGATCGTGGATATTTTTCGCCGTACGACGGAAGTTCCCGCAGCGGTAGACAGTGCCATCCGCGTGGGGGCCAAAGTCGCCTGGATGCAACTCGGCATCGAACACCCGCAAGCGGCGGCGAAGGCTCGCGCCGCCGGCCTGATCGTAATCGCGGACGCCTGCATGCTGATTGAACACAAACGGCGCCTGCAAGCCCTGACGAGTTAGCCGCCGCGAGAAATCTTCGCTGGTCGGCTACCTGGGCAGGGGATAGACCGCGAGATTGCGTTTACCCGGAACAATGACGGCCAGGAATCGGCCGTCGGGCGAAATCGCGAATTCGCGGAAAGTCAGGCCGTGCATCACGGGGATCGGAGTTGGCTGTGCGATGGGGGGCGGGTCCTTGTCGCTCGAGGGGTGGGCAGCTAACGGCGGCAGATTGATCCAAACAAGATCGCCGGATTTCTTTTCGATCGAGCGCTTGAGAAGCACCCGCGTTTCATCCGGCGCCCAATGAAAGACACCGAAGCCGGCGCGGACGCGGGCGGTGAGCGTTGGATTAGCGAAATCACGGATCTCAAGTGTTTCTCGGTCGATGTAATAGGCGATTTTGCCGCCACCCGGAGATAGGGAGAGCCCGGCTTCGTAGCCGTCGAGCGTTGCCACTTCGTGGTCGTCCTGGGCGAGAAGTTCCAGGCGCTGAAGACGCGGCGGCCCGGAGAGGTTGCGATCGCGCTCGACGGCAAAAGCCATATTGCTGCCGGGAACCGCGACGAAATCCAAAAACGTGCGTCCTTCAAACACGTGTCCCGGAGGTCCGCCGGTGCGATTGAGATAGTGAAACGAAAACAGCACCTTGGGTTTCACGACTTCCGAAAGATAAATAATCGTCGCATTGTCGAGCAGCCACGAAGCTTCGGCTGCATCCTTGATGACGTTATCTTCTCCGCCCAGACGAACTTCCTTGCCGTTCTCGTCGAGAACCAGAGTCATGGTGGAATCGACGGTCTTGCCGCTCTCGTCGACCGTTGCGGTGGAAAGCTCCGCGAGAAGCAGGTGCCCGTTGGGCGACCAGCGAAACGCAGTGACGTTATAGGTGAACGGGGCGGCGGCGCGCTGGAATTTCTCGCCGATGAAGATGCGGCGGCGCTTACCGTTAGCGTCTTGGATCCAGATGTCGTCGTGCTCTAGATCGTACTGCTTGGTCTTGAACGGACGATTGACAGCGTATGCGACACGTCCGTCGGGCGCATAGCCGAACGCGGTGATGTCTTCCTCGATGCTCTGTACCGGCTTTTCGAGCTCTTGCGCGCCAAGCGGCATGAGGCTGCTACAGCCGAGAAGCAGGACAAGCACGAAAAGGTAATCGCGATTAGGCATCCGGCCGCGAGGCAAAAACAAATTCATCCTTTCGGTCCGGGGTGAGGGCCGGTGAAGTCGCTGCAGCAAGGCTTCTGTGCCGGTTTAAACTCCATATACTCCACGCGCGTATCGTCCGGATCGTAAAGGTTGAGCTGCCATTTGCCGTCGCGCCCCAGTTTGGGCTCTTCGGTAGGCTTCCAGCCGTTGTTGATCAACCGGGCGTCCGCTGCTTTGATATTCATTACGCCGAGGGAAATGTGATTCATTACGCCAAGCGTGTGATGGTCGGCCGTAGGCGAAATCCCGAGCATGTATTCGAGCCAATTTGTGCCATTCGGCACTTCCATGGCCACCCAACTGGTCTCGTCGTCTTTCATACCTCCGTGCCAGTACAAACGGAAACCTAGAATATTTTGGTAGAAAGCGTCTTCGACGGCACGGTTGCGCACCACCAATCCCGCGTGAATGATCTGGTTGCTGAGCGGAGAGATCGCCACCGAACTCATCGTTCCATTGCCGGGGGAAAGAAGCAGAACGCGGTGATCTTCGGGATCCTGGACCTCGATGTACTTGTCTCCGGAATCGCTGCGTTTTACTTCGCTGCACTTCACTCCGCGTGCCAGCAGGTATGCGCGCATGGCATTGGCATCGCGTACGTGATACCCGATCGCTTCGACGGCATTCTTGTTTTCGCCCGGATCGCTCGGGATCAGTTCGAGTTGCTGTATAGAATTGACGATGAAACACGTGGCCGTTTTTGCGGAACTAAAGCAGCCCTTGGCGGCTTGCGTCAGGCCCAGCGTCTTCGCATAAAAGACGCGAGAGGCGTCCATGTTGCCGACGCGCAGCCGAACCAGTGCAATGCCGGTAATCTCCGGTCGATCGGGTGCGGCAAAGGTGCAGAGGGGTAGCGCAACGATCAACAGCAATGCAAGTTGTCGGACAAATCGCACGGTACACCTCAAGATTCGGATGATTTGATTTTATCCTAAGAATGTCCTCTGGGCGCTCGCAAATGCGTCGCTCGAAGCCCGGAATGGATGCAGCAAGCTTTGCGTGATCGTCGCGGACCAGGTTGGATGCCGGTGAGCTGCACCACGGTTTTTCGACGAGCCGGAACTCCCGGAACTCGCGGCCGCGGATGGTTTGGATCGGCGTTGGTCGAAGCGCAGGCAAACAGTGCAAGGATCGCTGTGGCGAACCGACTCATCTTTTTATCTCAAGCTCCTGGCGGCGTACGTACTCGGATCTTACGAATGTCGTCTAGTCGCTGGCGAATGCGCTGCTCGAAGCCCTGATCGCTGGGCTTGTAGTAGGTGCGCCCTGCCAGATTATCGGGCAGGCAGGTCATGTCGGTGAGTTTTTCGTCGAAATTGTGGGCGTACTTGTAGCCTTGGCCGTAGCCGGCATTTTTCATCAAACCGGTGATGGCATTGCGGAGGTGCAGCGGAACCGGGTCGGCCTCCGTTTTGCGGACATCTTCGAGGACCTCGCCGTAGGCAGTGTAGAGCGCGTTGGACTTGGGCGCGAGCGAAAGATAGACGGCGGCCTGGGCCAGGGCGAGATTTCCTTCCGGCGGGCCGATGAAATCGAACGCTTCCTTGGCGGCGAGTGTGACCGCTAGCGCGCCGGGTTCGGCGAGACCAATGTCTTCGCTGGCCATGCGGACCATGCGGCGGGCCAGATAGAGTGGGTCTTCGCCCGATTCGAGCATGCGCGCCAGCCAATAAAGTGCGGCATCGGGATCGGAATTGCGCACCGATTTGTGCAAAGCAGAGATCAGATTGAAATGCTCTTCGCCGGCTTTGTCGTAGCGGAGCAGTTTGCGCTGCAGAACATCTTCGAGTAATTCCGCAGTGAGATGGCGGATGCCGGTCTGATCCGGTGTCGCGCCGCGGACCGCCAGTTCCAGTGTGTTGTAGGCGGAGCGCGCGTCCCCGTTCGCGTACGACGCGATGCGAAACAGGACTTGGTCGCTGGCTTCCACGACCTCATTTCCCAAACCGCGTTCTTTGTCGAGCAGCGCCCGCCGTAAAAGCTCCGCGACCAGTGGCGTCGCCAGAGGATCCAGAATGTAAACCTTGGTGCGCGACAACAGCGGGGAAATGACCTCGAAGGACGGGTTCTCTGTGGTTGCGCCGATGAACGTGATGTGACCGGCTTCCACGTAGGGAAGGAACGCGTCCTGCTGCGCTTTATTGAAGCGATGGACTTCGTCCACGAACACGATGGTGCGCGGCTCAGAGCGCGCCTTGCGCTCGGCGGCGGCCATGACTTCTTTGATTTCCTTGATGCCTGCAAGCACCGCACTGAAGGACACAAATTCAGAACTGGTCAGACGAGCGACCAGCCGCGCGAGCGTGGTTTTGCCGCAACCCGGCGGTCCCCAGAAAAGCATGGAGGCGAGATCGTCGTTCTCAATCTGCACGCGGAGCGGTTTACCGGGTCCGAGAAGTCTTTCCTGGCCGATGAATTCATCGAGCGTGCGCGGGCGCATCCGTTCGGCCAGCGGCTGATGCGCCAGGGGTACATCGGGATCGATCGGTTCCGGCAATTTCGAGAACAGGCTCACGGCCTTTGGTTCCCGGCGGGAAGAGTTTTGCGCTGCCGTGCCGCCTCGTAAAACAGCACGGCGGCCGCGGCTGCGGCGTTCAGCGATTCGATGCCGCTGGCCATCGGGATGCGAATTCGCGCATCGGCATTGCGTTCCACTTCTTCCGGCAAGCCTGCGCCTTCGTTTCCCACAAGAAGTGCCACCGGCTCGCACCAATCAACTTCCCACGGCGCGAGCAGCGGTGAATCGCCGTCGCGAGGTTCATGAACGCTGGAAGCCAGCGTGCGTAGGTTCGCGACGCGAAGCTGGGTCAACAAAATCGGCAACGACATCCCCACGAGAATGGGCAGATGCAGCGCGGCGCCGGCGGAGGCCCGCAGCGCCTTAGGTGAAAACGGACTGGCGGTGCCACTTTGCCCTGACGCCGCGGTGACTGCGCCGGTCGCGCCGAAAGCGGACGCGGTGCGTAAAATCGTGCCCACATTGCCGGGATCTTGCACGCCGGCGAGAACGACAAGCAGAGGTGAACAGGCTTCGCCAGGAACGCGCAAAATATCGTCCAGCGTAGCAACACGCGGCGCTACCAGCGCGGCGACTCCTTGCGGATGGTCGGTATCGGCGATTCCTCCAAACAGGCGATCTGTAGTTCGCAGGACCGGAAAGGCCATCTCCGGGCGATCCACGAAGGGAGCAAGCCGCTCGTGGTGGCGCTCGCCGGCTTCGCTGAACAGGACGGCCTCCATGCGGCAACCGGAACGCAGCGCCTCTTCAACGAGGCGAACGCCTTCAACGCCGACGCAACCCGTCGCGGTTTGCAGGCCGCCCCGCAGAGCCAAGCGAAACTCTTTCAACCAGCGATTATCCCTGCTGGTAATCGCAGCAGCACCAGAATTCGCAGCCCGCGCATCCCGGCCGGCTTTGACTAGCGTGGCCATACCCGGAGCGTACCAAATTCCTCCCCTTACAGCCTAACTCTCGGGCCTGCCGCCGGCTGCTTCGCGCTGGCGTAAGACACGGATGGCGGAAGAATCTCAACGTAAACCCCGGCAAGCAAACCATCTCGCGGCTCTTCTGCTACAGAAATGCGGAACGCCATTGCGCGGGCGGCAGGTGTATGGTAGCTTCGCCCAAATCATGGCAGCGCGGGCGGAGCGCTGCGGGGTGGGTATTACGACTTCGCCAAAGGCCAAAAAGTTGCCGGCAGAACTGTTGCGCGTTAACGCGCAAGCCCCGGAACCCGATGCACTGCGATACGCGGCGCATTTTCTTGTGCGGGGCTGTGTAATTGGAATTCCCACCGATACCTTCTACGGATTGGCTACCGATCCCTTCAATCTCGCCGCCGTCGACGAACTCTACCGAGTGAAAGGCCGCCCGGAGACCCGCGCCCTTCCCATTTTGGTCAATTCCCTGGATCAGGCCTTGGTATTGATGCGCGAGCCAGAAGAAGAGGTCTCGGGGGTCGATCCCGCCCCGTGGAATTTCCAGAAGCTTGCCGAAGCCTTCTGGCCTGGCGGCCTGACGATGGTCGTGAATGCTTCTAACCGCGTGCCCCTCAAGGTCACCGCCAACACCGGCAAGGTCGCGCTCCGCTGGCCGAAAAGCCCGGTCGTCGAGCAATTGATCGACGAGTTCGGCGGTCCCATTACGGGGACGAGCGCGAACATCTCCGGTTTTCCGGCTTGCGCGAACACCGAACAACTGATGAAACAGCTCGGGTCACGGCTGCCATTGGTCCTGGATGCCGGAGAGACTGGAATGGGGCTGCCCTCGACCATCATCGGCCTGCAAGACGAAAAGTGGGAAGTCCTCCGCGAAGGCGCAATCCCCGTCTCCGAAATCGCTGCCGCTCTGCAGTAGCTCAACGCCGTCGCGGGTCCGCACGTTCCCGCGCGAATTGACGGGTTGGCTCCCCGGGCGCGCGCCGGTACCCGCTACAGCGCTCCCCTGGGGCCTCCCTATTCAGCAAGCGGATGTTTTGGTAGCGAGAGCAGAGTGGGCCCGGCGCCTTTGGTCACGGCTGAATTTCAGATTTGGAGGCGCTAGGGACGGGAGGCACTTCCCAATGGCTCGACTATGGCATAGGACTTTTCTGGCGCCGGGAAATCCTGCGAATGAAGGTTGCGGCGACGGACATCATCCAGGAGCACGGTCAGAAAGTCGAAGTCACCTGTAGGGCTGAGCGGTATATCCCCCAGAGTTTTACGGTGAACCGAAATAACGTCGGTGAACCACAAGGGTAAATAGGGAAGATCGTCGGCCAGGATTTTTTGCGCCTCGCTGCACAGGGCTTTCCTTTTCTCTCGATCCATTTCTGTCCGAATTTGATCGGTCAGCGCGTCGATGCGCGGGTTGCGGTAGTGTCCGCGGTTAGCGCCGTCGGGAGGGAATCGTTTCGAGGAGAACACAAATTCAATGATGTCAGGATCGTTGTTTGCCCCCACCCACCGAAGTAGGTTGATCTGGAAGTTGCCTTTGACGGCATCGGAGAGGACGGTGGCGAATTCCAGCGGGCGCAGTTCGAGGTCGATACCCACCCGGCGCCATTGCTCTTGGAGGGCGGCGCCGAGAACGCGGAATTGTTCGTCCGTCGAGGTCTTCAACGTAAGGTGCAGGCGGAGGCCGTCTTTGCCGCGAGGGAAACCCGCCGAATCGAGCAGTTGTTCGGCGCGGGCGGAGTTGAGCGTGTATTGGGTAACGTTCGGTTCGTACGCCCAGTGATTGGGCGGGAGAATCCCGCTCGCGACCTGGGCTTGACCGTGGAGAAGATAGCGGATAAGCGAGTCGCGGTCTGTGGCGTACGCAAGGGCCTGGCGGACTTCGCGGTGCTTCAGGATGTGGTCTTCGAGGTTGAGGCCGAGGTAGGTGATATTGGTGCCCGGACGCTCGGTGACCGCAAGCGACGGCTGCTTGGCTAACACCGGAATGATGTCCGGGGTAAGTGACGTCACTTCAATATCGGCGGAGCCCTTGCGGAGTTCGAGAGCGCGCACGATGGCATCGGGCACAACGCGGAAGCGCACCCGCGAGAGTTGCGGCGCGCCGCGAAAATAGTCCGGGTTGCGCTCGATAATCACTTCGTCGTCCTGGGATTGGCTGACAAAGCGAAATGCGCCGGAGCCGATGGGGTGGCGAGAGAAATCGGCGGCAGCGTTAGTGGGAACCACGCCGGTAGTGGCGCGTAAAAGATTACCGGTAAAAGAGGCGTAAGGCTCCTTGAGGCGAAAGATGATGGTCAAGGGATCGGGGGTTTCGATGCCCGTGACCATGCGGAAGGCGCCGCGCTTCGGTGACCTGTTGGCGGGATTCATGATGAATTCAAACGTGGACTTTACATCGGCGGAGGTTAGCGGGCGGCCGTCGTGGAAGCGGACGTTTTTGCGGAGGCGGAAGATGTAGGTGAGCGCGTCGGGCGTTTCCCAGGATTCGGCGAGGTCGCCGTGTAGTTTCATTTGAGCGTCGCGCTCCAGTAGTCCGTTGAAGAGCAGCGAGTCGAGATGCTGGGATTGCGTGTCGGTGGCGTACCGCGGGTCGAGGTTGGCGGGGTTCGATTCGATCACAAATGTCAGCGCGGAAGGATCGGCATTCGACGTCTGGGAACACCCGAACAGAAAAAGGGACGCGGCGCAGCACGCCAGGAGCGAACCGACCAAGGTCCGCATCAAACGAAAACCCCCAAACCGTATTGTAGTGGCGCAGCACCGCGGGGCCCCTTCCGGCAAGAAGTCCAAATCGTTGCCAGCGCGAATTGCAATTCACGACTAGCGGGGCGGCGCATAAGAGATTTTACCTAGAATGGCCGCCCCGCGAGCCCCCGTCGCCGAAGGAAGATTCGCAGGCCGCCGGTGAAACGTCTCGTAAGCCATAAGCGCAAATGCAAAGGCTTCCTTCGCATCCTCGGAAACTCCTAGGCGCGCGGACGGCAAAATGTCAAGTTCCGGAAGTGCAGCCGAAAGCTGCGCCAAGATAAGTGGATTGCGAGCCCCGCCGCCCGATACGATCAACTGATTGATTTCGTGTCGCGGAAGAACAAACCGGCAAAGCGCGTCCACAATCGACAGCGCCGTAAAAATAGTGGTCGCGCGGATCAGGTCGGCAGGTTCGGTTTTGTGACGGCGGCCCAGCGATAAGATTTTTTTTACGAAGTCGCGCCCGTAATACTCCCGCCCGGTGCTCTTTGGCGGCGCTTGTTTCAGATATGGATCGCGCATGAGTTCATTGACAAGCCCGGGCATAGCGCGTCCTGTTTGCGCGATCGCTGCATTCTTGTCATAGCGTTGCCGGCCGTGCGTGAAGTGCGAGACCAGAGCGTCGATCAGCATGTTGGCCGGGCCGGTATCGAACCCGAAAAGTTGCGATGGCCTGGCGCCTGCCGGAAGCACCGTGATGTTGGCAATACCGCCTAGATTCAGGGAGACGCGGCCGAGCGTTGCATGACGGTAGAGCTGAAAGTCCGCGTAGGGAACCAGCGGGGCGCCTTGGCCGCCGAGGGCAATGTCGGCAGGCCGAAAGTCCGCGACGGTCGTGATGCCGGTGCGCGCTGCAATGACGCTGGCCTCTCCTATTTGCAGTGTGGAAGCGGTAGGGCGACCGAGATACGGAACAGGCGGACCTTGATGAAAAACGGTTTGCCCGTGGCTCCCGATCAACGCAATCTTTCTTGCAGTGACCCGAAAACGCTTGCAAGCGGTCACTGTCGCTTCAGCGAAAACCTCTCCCAGACGAAAATTGAGTTGGCTGAGTTGACCGGCCGAGATGGGCTGCTGCTCCGCTACACGAAGAATTTCTTTCCTCAACGCTCGGGGCCATGCAATCGAGGTGTGGTTGACAAGTTGAGCGTTGAGACCAGGCGGCGCCCCTGAGACTTTCGCCAGAGCGACATCAATAGCGTCGGCGGAAGTGCCAGACATGAGACCAAGGACGAGAAGCGGAGTGGATTTCATTGGAAGGCGTCAGAAAAGATTTCACCACAGACTTCCCAGTGCGCACAGAGAAGAAAATACCGCGGAGGCGAAAAGACAACGGAAGGCCAGGACTAAGAAATGAAGATAGCGCCGAGACCTAGAGGGCGCTCAGTCGTCGCAGAGAATCTGCAGGGATGGGGCTTGCGCCACCGGCCCAGCCGGTTTTTCGGCAAATCTGTGGTTGGACGAGGCCAACATACCGGTTTGCTAAGCCACCGCCATCCCATCAAGAGATTTGTTTCTTCAATTCGGCGAGCAGATTCAAAGCATCGAGGGGCTTGAGTTGGTCGAGGTCGGCGTCGCGGAGTTTATCCAGGACGGCGCGGTCGAGCGGGGTGAACAGGACGGATTGGGCGGCGTGACCGTTGGCAGCGGCTTGGGCTGCGCCTGGCGCAAGTTTTTCGCTGAGCTGGTGCTCGCTTTGCTCGTGCCGCTTTAAGACTTCGCGGGCGCGCTCGATAACGCTTCGCGGCAAACCCGCCAGGCGGGCTACCTCAATGCCGTAGCTCTTGTTGGCGCTGCCGGGTTCGACGTGGCGCAGGAAAATGATTTCGTTGGAAGTTTCTTTCACGGAGACGTGAACATTTTTCACGGTGGGAAGAAGTTCGGCTAGTTCTGTAAGCTCGTGGTAGTGCGTGGCGAAAAGCGTGTAGGCTCGGGTGTGCTTTTGCAGGTGCTCGACGACCGCCCAAGCGATCGAGAGCCCATCGAACGTTGCGGTGCCGCGGCCCACTTCATCGAGCAGCACCAGGCTGGCGGGGGTAGCGTGATTCAAAATCGAAGCGACCTCGCTCATTTCCACCAGGAAAGTGGATCGTCCACGGGCCAAGTTGTCGCTCGCGCCGATGCGCGTAAAGATGCGGTCGATGATGGGAAGTTTAGCTTGGCGCGCGGGAACGAACGACCCGGCCTGCGCCATCAAGGCGATCAGCGCGGTCTGCCGCAAATAGGTGGACTTACCGCCCATGTTCGGGCCGGTGATCAGCAGGAGTTGCTGGGCCTGCGGCTCGAAGTACAGATCGTTGGGGACAAAGCGCTCGCCGCGTTGCCGCAACAGCTCTTCAATGACCGGATGCCGCCCGCCGATGATCAGGAGCTCGCCGCCGGAGGTGAATTCCGGCCGCGTGTAACCGCGGTCGGCCGCTAGCTTGGCGAACGTGGTTAAGACATCCATTTGCGCGATAGCCGCTGCCGTATGTCGCAGGCGCACGGCGTGCGCGGCGACGCCGCTGCGGATGTCGATGAAGATCTGGCGTTCGATTTCGGCGATGCGTTCGTCTGCGGCCACGATCTTGCGCTCGTATTCCTTCAGCTCCGGAGCGGTAAACCGTTCGGCATTGACTAGAGTTTGCTTGCGTTCGTAGTCGGCGGGAGCCAGATGAAGATTTGGCTTCGAAATTTCGATGTAATAGCCGAAGACACTGTTGAAGCGAATCTTCAGGGAATTGATGCCCGTGCGTTTGCGCTCGCGCTCTTCCATTGCGGCAATGATTTGCTTGCTGTGCTGGCTTAGGTTGCGGAGTTCGTCAAGTTCGGCGTGGTAGCCATTACGAATAATCCCAGGATCGGTGGCCAGGGCTGGTGGCTCGTCGGCGATGGCGCGGTCGAGGCGTTCACGCACGTCGATGAGCTCGTCGATTTCGTTGTGCAGGTGACGCAAAAGCTCGCTGCCGTCTTTGGACGGAGCGGTCAGGAAATTCTTCAAGACAGGTAGTTGAGAAAGGGAACGGCGGAGCGCTACCAGTTCGCGCGGGGTGGCGAGGCCGAGCGTGATGCGGCTGGTCAGCCGCTCGAGGTCGAGGATGCCACGAAGCTCTTTGCGGATTTCGCCGCGGACTACCGTTTGCTGCACCAGATGCGCTACGGCGTTCCAGCGGGCTTCGATGGCTTCGCGTTCGATCAGCGGGCGAAGAATCCAGGAGCGCAAGAGACGCGCGCCCATTCCGGTTACGGTGACATCCAGTGCCGCGATCAGGGTGGTTGGCCCAGTGCGGCCGGTTTCTTCGCTGAAGATAGGATTGATCAATTCAAGATTTCGGACCGAGACCGGATCGAGAACAAGCGAGTCGTGCTGCTCGTAGTAGCGGATGCGGTCGAGATGGCGCAGGGCGTCGAGGCTGGCGGCTTTGTCGATCGCTGGGGCAGTGGCGCGACCGTTGCCGGGATCGGGAGCCATCGCGGTCGCCTGGCCGTCCGAGCCGGCCGCCGCGACTCGGACGTGCTCACTGGTAATTCCTGCGCGATCGACTCCACGGGCGGCGTTCTCGCGCAAGTAGTGAATGATCGCGCCTGCGGCGGCCAGTGATTGATGGTGGTCGTCCAGGCCAAAACCGGTGAGCTCGGCGACGCCGAACTGCTCGCGCAAGAGGCGTGAGGCGTAGTCGTACTGGAAGATCCAATCTTCAAGCCGCGATTCGACGCCGCCAACACCATCGGGGAGAGAATCCTTCGCGGTGTCGAAAAGTTGTTGCGGGCGAGGAAGCAGCGTCTCGCGGGGACGCAGAAGCTGCAGTTCGTCGCGAAGATCGTCGCCAGCGCGAGGGCCGGCAAACTCCGTGGCCTCGAATTCGCCGGTCGAGAGATCTACGTAGGCAAGACCCACTGGCGAACCAGAAGGGTGCGTGGCCACGGCGGCGAGAAAATTATTTTCGCGAGCGTCGAGGACCGCGACGTCGGTCGCCGTTCCGGGTGTGATGACCCGCACGACTTCCCGACGCACGATTTTCTTCCCGGGGCCGGGCTGCTCCATCTGATCGCAAATGGCGATCTTAAATCCGGAGCGAATGAGGCGCGCGATGTAGCCTTCGGCGGCGTGGTATGGGACACCGCACATCGGAATGGGCTGGCCTTTTTCGCGATTCCGCGAGGTCAGCGTGATTTGCAATTCGCGGGAGGCGAGGATGGCGTCTTCGTAGAACAGTTCGTAGAAATCGCCCAGGCGGAACAGGAGCAGTGCGTGGGGATAGCGCGCTTTGATTGCCTGGTACTGCTGCATCAGCGGTGTGGTGGGATCGGACATTTTGAATACAGTAAGTCGTCGCCAGCAGCGAGTACCTTCGCGATTTGCCGACGCGAAAGAGTAGCCGTCCGGGGTGAGTTTGGCAAACGTGAAAGTTGGGCGCGCAGGCGGATGGCGGAGTTTCGCTGGCCGTGAGCGAACACCCACGCCGCAATGCAGGCCATCTGTGGGCGCGGCGGGCCGAGAGTCAAGAGCGGGGCAGGATGCCGGCGCTACCTGTGCGCGCTGCGCCTGGCTTTGCGACTACGAGGAGACGCCTACCTGGGTTAGCAGGAAAGCGTAGTTCAGCGCGATTTCGCGCAGGTAGTCGTAGCGGCCGGAGGCGCCGCCATGGCCTGCGCCCATGTTCGTTTTCAGCAGCAACAAGTTCGCGTCGGTCTTCAGGGTGCGTAGTTTCGCCACGTATTTCGCAGGCTCCCAGTACATAACCTGACTGTCGTTAAGCGAAGTTTTGACCAGCATCCCGGGGTAGTTCTTGCGCTCCAGGTTCGTGTAGGGGCAATAGCTCTTCATGTAGAAGTAGTCGGCCGCGATCTGCGGATTGCCCCATTCTTCGTATTCGCCGACCGTGAGGGGGAGGGAAGCGTCGAGCATGGTGTTGAGCACATCAACAAAGGGGACGTGACTGATGACGATGCGAAAAAGGTCAGGGCGTAGGTTGGCGACGGCGCCCATGAGCAGGCCGCCTGCGCTCCCGCCTTCGATTATCAGCCTTTGCGGAGTCGTGTATTTTTCGGCGATAAGATGTTCGGCTGAGGCGATGAAGTCTCTGAAGGTGTTGAATTTCTCGTGCATGCGCCCGGCATCGTGCCACGGCTTGCCGAGCTCGCCGCCGCCCCGGATGTGCGCGATGGCGAAAATCACTCCGCGGTCGAGAAGGCTGAGGCGATTGGAGCTGAAAGCGACGGGCATGGAAATGCCGTAGCTTCCATAGCCGTAGAGGAGGAGCGGGGCGCTGGAGTCGCGGGGCGTGTCACGGCGGTGCACGATGGAGATCGGCACGCGCATGCCGTCTGGCGCCGTGGCATGAAGGCGTTCGCTCACGTATTTGGTCGGATCGTAGCCACCAAGGACGGGGTGCTGCTTGAGGAGGGTGCGTTTGCGAGTCTTCGTGTCGTAGTCGAAGACCGAACGCGGCGTGACAAACGATTCGTACTGAAAGCGAAGTTGGTTGGCAGCAAATTCCGGGTTCGCGCCAAGCGAGGCGTGGTAGGCCGGTTCGGTGAATTCGATGCGGTGGGATCCGGCAAGTGCGTCGGGAGCAGATGGGGGCAGTTCAACGACGCGGAGGTAGGGCAGGCCGTCCTCGCGCTCGAACAGCGCGAGGTGGGACTGAAAGACATCGACCCCGGCGAGCATGACATGCGTGCGCGTGGGGATGACTTCGCGCCAGAATTTGCGACCCGGGTCTTCAACCGAGACGGTCATCAAGCGAAAGGTGCGGCCAGTGGAATTGGTTCGAATGTAGAAGATGCCGCCGGACCGGCCGCCTTCGGGGCCGGGGTGGTGGTCGGCGTAATACTCGTGGGCGTCTTCACGGCGGGCGATCAAGCGGAAATCGTCTAGCGGTTGATCCGCGGCGAGAAACCGCACCTCGCTGGTGGTGTGGCTGGCGATCGTCAGCAGAACAAACGCGCCGCTGCGGGTTCGCTCAATCTGGATGCGAAAGCGTTCGTCGCGTTCTTCGTATAGAAGGGTGTCGGGCTCTGCGGAACCCGAATCGAGGGCATGGCGGTAGAGGCGGAAGGAGCGTTTCGTGGTTTCGTCTTCCACGGTATAGAACAGCGTGCGGTTGTCGGAAGCCCACGCGGTGCTGGTCACGCGCTCGATTTGCGCGGGAAGAGTGTCGCCGCTGCGCAGATCTTTGAGGTACAGGGTGTATTGACGAAAACCGTTGGTGTCGACGGAATAGGCGAGCAGATGATTGTCGTCACTGACGTCGAACGAGCCGAGAGCCAGGAACGAATGGCCCTGGGCCAAAACGTTTACGTCGAGCAGCAATTGTTCGGGAGCGCCGTCGGCATCGAGCCTGCGTCCGTGGATGGGGTACTGCTTGCCTTCCTCAGTGCGAGTGAAATAGAGATAGCCTCGCAGGCGGTAGGGAACCGAGAGGTCGGTCTGCAGTATCTTGCCCAGCATTTCCTGATAAAGAGCTTCCTGGAAAACTTCCGTGCCCTGTAAGACGGCGTCGGCGTAGACATTCTCCGCGTTAAGGTAGGCGATGACCTCGGGATTTTTCTTGTCCTGCAGCCAGGCGTAGTTGTCGACGCGCCGGTCTTCGTGCCGGACGTGCTCGACCGCATGCCGGCGGGCGACGGGAGGCTGCGGCTGGACAGCCGGTGCGCTAGAGCCTTCCGGCAATCCGGGAAGGCTGGGCGTGGCGGTATTCGTGTCAGGTTTCATGGGTCCTTGTTTGTGGCTGCTACGTTTGCTGCTACTCGACGCACGCGGCGGGCTTCGGGTGACCGGCGAAGGTGGATTCGCGTACGTCCGTTATACTACAACGGAAGCGCGAAGCAGGAAAAACGAGGGCGAACTGGGGCGTAGGCACAAATGGCGCAGGAAATCGAAATCAAATTGCGCATCGAAGATGCGAGAGAACTTCGAGCGGCGCTGAAGGACTGGGGAGCGAGAACCGTGTATAGCGGGACAGGTCGCGTTCACGAATGGAACACGCTGTTTGACACTGCCCGACAGGATTTGCGAAAGCGCGAGCAGTTGTTGCGGACGCGGATCCAAACTCCGGATGGGAAGATCGCAGGAAGGAAGAAAAAGGCAGGCCAGCCAGCGCTTTTGACGTTTAAAGGACGGGTGGCCTCAGGGCGAGTGCGGTCTGCGAAGTGGACCGGCCGCGAGCGGCATAAGGTCCGCCAAGAGATTGAATTCCGGATCGATGACGCGGCGAAGCTCGGGAAAATACTGGAACAATTGGGCATGCACCCGAGTTTTCACTACGAGAAATACCGGACGACGTTTCAACTGCCGCCGGCTAGGCGTTGGTCAAAGGGCCTGTTGATTGAACTGGACGAAACACCGATTGGAACCTTCATGGAACTGGAAGGGCCGCCGAAGGCCATAGATCGTGCCGCAAAGGAACTCGGATTTTCAAAGAAGGATTATATTTTGACGAATTATCTGCGTCTGAATGCGGAGGACTGCCGGCGGCGCGGAGTAAAAGCGGGCGATATGGTGTTCCGAAACAGAAAGTGAAACCGTTTCGTAGTGCCAGACCGAAAATCGGCAAAAAAATTCCTGCAAGCCTCATTCTTTTCTTGACAATACAATGCGTGAAGGCTTATCAAACCTCTGGAGTGAATTTTCTACCGATGTCCGCGTCCCGCGAACTCGAGCCTGGACCTGAGCGGTTACGACCAGAAATGGGCTTGAGGGTGCAGCCAAGGTGGGTGGTTCGAACAACGTCGCGCGAAATGGGTGTTTCGGCGCAGGCGGACGGGCGGGGAGGGTTCGCCGCCGGCTAACGGTAAGTCCATTTGTATGAGGCGCTTGCCCGCGGCCGGGAGGTTTTACGGTGCGCGGGTTTTTTATTGCTGGAAGCGCTTTGAACAAGCTCGAAACATCTTGAGCGGGCTGCTCCGCGCACCGAAAACCGGGAAAGAGGCGGCAAATGCAACTGTACGCCACAGAATTAATGGGTGCGGAAACGTACGACGATCAAGGAAACTTTGTCGGGCGCGTGCGCGAATTTTTCATCGAGCCTGCCGACCAGGCGAATCGCATCGCGCGCTTTCTGTTGTCGCGGGGACGCTTTCAGCCCCTGGTGGCCCGCTACGATCAGGTGGCGACGGTAGCTCCGGGGACCATCCGGCTGAACTGCAGCGAACTCGCCCTCGATCTTTATCAGCCGAATGAAGGCTGGCTGGCGGTGCGCAAGGACTTGTTGGATCAGCAGATAATCGACACCAAAGGCCGGAAGGTGGTGCGGGTCAACGACGTCGATCTGGCCGAACAGCGTAACAACGGAAACGTCGAGCTTCGGCTCACTCAGGTAGACGTGGGGCTTCCTGGAGCGGTGCGGCGGCTCTTGCAGGGTGTCGTTTCGGCCTCCATGGTGCGCAAGCTGCAGCGCAAACTGCCTCAGCGGACGATTCGATGGGAATTCGTGAACTTGATCGAGCCCGATCCGCTGCGCCGGGTGAAATTGCGCATAACCCACGAAAAACTAGAGGACCTGCACCCGGCCGACCTGGCCGAAATCATGGAATCGCTCTCAGCGGCCGAGCGGCAGGGAATCATCGCTTCGCTCGACGAAGAGATGGCTGGCAAGGTTCTCGCGGAACTCGACGAGCGGCTCACGACGCAAATCGTCGAAAAACTGGACCCCGAAAAGGCCGCAGACATTCTGGAAGAGATGGCGCCGGACGCGGCCGCGGACCTGTTGGCGGAGTTGCCGAAGGAAACCTCCGAGGAATTGCTGGAAGAGATGCCGGGCCAAGAAGCCGAGGAAGTGCGGGAATTGCTGGCGTTCGACCCGTCGACGGCCGGGGGAATGATGAATACGGAGTTCGTGTTCATCGGCGACACGGCGACGCGCGAAGAGGTGCTGGAGTGGATGCGCACGCAAGACTTGAATTTCGATGCGCTAGACACCGTCGTGCTTTTGGATACTTCGGCGCAGTTTTCCGGGATCGTCCCGGTCGCGAGGCTGTTGGTGTCTTCGCCGGAACAATCGTTGATGGGACTGAAGCTGGAGCCGTTGCTTAGTGTCAAAGCAGATGCCGATGAATCGGAAGTCTTCGAACTGTTCGATAAATACAACCTGCGAACGCTGACGGTGGTGGACGACAGCCAGCGCCCCATCGGAACAATCGCGGTGGATGATGTGGTCTCGCGTTTGGTAGCGAAATAGACGGAAACACGAATGAACTGGGAGGCCATAGCGAGCAGGGTGGACGGGCTGCGAGCCCGGGGTACCTCGTTCCAGAAGCGCATCCGTGGCTTGCGCCACCGATTGACGCTGCTGCTGGCTGTGGTCGGACCCGGGCTGATTACCTCGAACGTGGACAACGACGCCGGCGGAATTTCGGTGTACACGCAAGCCGGTGCGCAATATGGCTACGCTTTATTGTGGTCGCTCATCCCGATGACGATCGCCTTGTATGTCACCGAAGAAATGTGCGCGCGGATGGGTGTGGTCACCGGTAAGGGTCTGTCGGACCTTATTCGCGAGGAGTTCGGGTTCCGGCCGACGTTTTTCGTGATGATCACGGGATTCTTCGTCGATCTGGCGAACGTCGTCGCGGAGTTTGCGGGTGTGGCGGCAGCAATGCAGATATTCCACGTAAGCAAGTACGTCTCGGTACCGATCGCGGCGATTCTGGTGTGGGTGCTGGTGCTGCGCGGCACCTACCGGCAGGTGGAAGTCATCTTCCTGGCGGCTTGCGTCCTGTATTTGTCCTACGTGGCTTCGGCGATTTTCGCGAAGCCCGACTGGCTGGAAGCCGCGAGACATACGGTCATACCGACGATGCACTTTAATGCCGGATATCTCGTGATGGTCACAGGGCTGGTGGGTACAACGATTGCACCCTGGCAGTTTTTCTACTTGCAAGCTGGATTTGTGGAGAAAAAAGTGTCGGCGCGTCAGTACCCGCAGGCGCGCGCCGACGTGCTGATTGGTAGCATCAGCTGCATGGTGATCGTGTTTTTTATCATCGTGTGCACAGCGGCGACACTGTGGGTGAACGGTCAGCGAAATATCACCGACGCGGCGGAAGCGGCGAAAGCGCTTATTCCACTCGCCGGCAAGTGGGCGGGGACGCTGTTTGCGTTCGGACTGCTGAACGCTTCCTTGTTTGCGGCTTCGATTCTGCCGCTCTCGACCGCGCACGTGATTTGCGAAGGGTTAGGTTTCGAGGCGGGGATCGACCACAAATTCAACGAAGCGCCGATTTTTTACTGGCTTTACACCATCCTAATCGCGGTGGGAGCTGGCATTGTGCTGCTGCCGAACGCACCGCTGTGGAAGATCCTCATCTTCTCGCAGGTGGGTAACGGGATTTGGCTGCCGGTGGTGGTGATCTTCATCCTGTTATTGGTCAACCGGCGCGACCTGATGGGGGAGTACGTCAACACGCTGACCTTCAACATCGTGGCCTGGGTCACGGCCATCGCGATGATTGTATTGACCCTGGTGTTGTCCTACACGGCGATCTTCCCGCCGCCTTCACCCTAACGAGGGCGCCCGCCCGCTTCCGAGCGGAGCGTAGTTGCTTCTAAGATGCACCGCGCAGCACTCCGGCGTTGCGCTGCCGCCGAGGCGTGTGTTAACTTTGCGGCGTAAAGGGAAATCCCGCTGAAGCGGTTGGCCGCCGATGAAATCGCATGTGACACTGCAAGTCGCCATACCCGCCGCCCTTGGCTCGGTCACCGGGGAAGAGGCCGAACTTCTGGCCAAGCTGGATTTGGCGCGCCTGCCCCGGCACGTCGCCGTGATTATGGACGGCAATGGCCGCTGGGCGCAGCGCAAGCACCTGCCCCGCGTGGCCGGGCACAAGGTAGGCACGCAGACGGCGCGCACGACCATCGAAACCTGCGCCAGGCTGAATATCGAGGCACTGACGCTGTATGCGTTCTCGGTCGAAAACTGGCGGCGACCGAAGACGGAAACCGACTTTTTGATGCAGCTCCTGCGGGAATACCTGCGCACGGAAATGCCGCTGATCCAACGCAACAACATCCGGATGAGATTCCTTGGCCGTGCCAATGAGCTCCCTGCCGGGGTGCAGCAGGATATGCGCGATGCGGAGGAGAAGACCGCCGGGAATGGCGGCATGGTTCTGTGCCTGGCGCTGAATTATGGTGGGCGGGGGGAGATCGTGGATGCCGCCAACGCGATTCTGGCGGAGCGAGCCGCGCAGGGAAACGCCGCTGCGATCACCGAGGAAGATCTCTCGCGGCACCTATACACCAACGGATTGCCCGATCCCGACCTACTGATCCGCACGAGCGGCGAAATGCGCGTGAGCAATTTTCTTTTGTGGCAGATCGCCTACGCCGAGATCTTTGTGACCGAGACCTTATGGCCGGATTTCAACCGCGCGCGCTTGCTTGAGTCATTCGTGGAATTTCAGAAGCGCGAGCGGCGGTATGGCGGGATTCGCGAAGGTGGTGCAGACGCTCCGATGCCTGCGCGAGTTGCCGGCGAGTGACGGCCGATTCTTCATCCTTCCTGAAAATGCAACGCATGGGTCGCGCTCGAACGCCCCTCTTCTCTGCGTGCCTACGTCCCGACCCTTCTTCGTGATTTCTTTCCTCCGATATGATGTGATGGGAATAATCATCCGCCGGGGGAACTCCGTTCTATGACTTGGAAGCGAGTGGCGACAGCCATTGTGCTGATTCCGTTTGTCGTTGGCTTGGTGTTGTTGGGCTCGACAGCGTGGATCGCGGTGGCTTTGGCGGTGATAACCATTCTGGCGCTGCGCGAGTATTTCGCGTTGGGTGATGCGATTGGGCATCGCGCGTATCGAGTATGGACCGTAATTTGCGCGCTCTTGATCATTTTCGCGCAGTGGGTGGAGACGCTTGAAGCTTCCTACCGGTCGATGTGGGGGCCTTCCGTGTTTCGTCAGATTGGGCGTTTTGCGAACGGTCTTGGCACAACGCCGGATGTCTTCTTCCTGTTTGTGCTTGGTGTTACCGCGCTGACGCTGTGGACGAAAAGGCCCTTGGTGGAAGCGTTGCCGGCGGCGGGGATCAGCTCCAGTGCGCTGTTGCTGGTGGGATTTCCGCTCAGCTTCGCGGTGCGCCTTCATGGCTGGGGTGTCGAAGGTCCGCGACTCTTGCTTTTCGCGCTGGTGATCACTTGGGCGGGAGACACGGTCGCCTATTTTGTGGGACGCGCGATCGGCAAGCACCCTTTCGCTCCGCACTTGAGCCCGAAGAAAACGTGGGAAGGGGCGATCGCGAGTTTCGCCGGATCGCTGCTGGTGGGTTACGCGTTTTCGTGGTGGTTGCATGCTCCGGTGCCCCATCTACTGACGATGGCCGGAGTGGGTAACGTCGCAGGGCAGGCCGGCGACCTACTGGAATCGGCCTATAAACGCAGCGCGGGAGTAAAGGACTCGGGCGCCCTGTTGCCGGGTCACGGTGGGGTTTTGGACCGTATCGACGCATTAATACTGGCGATCCCGGCGGTCTGGTACTATTGGATTCTGGTGTACTCGCCTGGAACTTAGCAGCCGCCTGAAGGAAAGTAAACAGCAGCTGTTCGAAGCTCGGGATGCACGGGGCTCTGCGGACTGACGCCGTACGCTGCACAATGGGCGACGATTTATAGATCTCGTTGGAAAGAGCGGGTTTGTGACGCCAGCGTTCAAAAAGCTATCCATCTTGGGGTCTACGGGCTCGATCGGGCGGCAGTGTCTCTCGGTTGTCGAGGCGCTTCCGGATCGGTTTGCGGTAGTCGCGCTGGCTGCGGGTAGAAACCTCGATGAACTTACTGGGCAGATCGAGCGTCACCGGCCGGAACTTGTGTCGGTCGGCGATGCGGCGAAGGCCGACGATCTGGCGGCAAAGCTGAAGGCAAAAGGCATATCTCCGCTGCCAGCCATTCATCATGGGCGCGAGGGGATACTGGCCGTCGGAATGCACCCGGCTGCGGACACCGTCGTATCGGCCGCGGTCGGAGTCGTTGGCCTGCAGGCCACCTACGAGGCCTTGAAACTAGGCAAGAGCGTGGCGCTGTCGAACAAGGAAGTGCTTGTTGCTGCGGGCGAGTTGGTCATGGCCGCGGCCCAAAAGTCCGCACGCCCACTATTACCCGTCGATAGCGAGCACAACGCGGTGCACCAGTGCTTGCGGGGCGGGGAACGCGGAGAGGTTCGGCGGTTGGTGCTCACGGCGTCGGGTGGACCGTTTCGCAAGTCGCCGCTGGCATCGCTGAAAGATGTGACGCCGGAGCAGGCGCTGGCACATCCGAACTGGCGCATGGGCAGCCGCATCACGATCGACTCCGCAACGATGATGAACAAGGGTTTTGAGGTGATCGAGGCGCGCTGGTTGTTCGGCGTGCGGCCGGACCAAATCGATGTGCTGATTCATCCGCAGTCAACGATTCACTCGATGGTGGAATTCGTGGATGGTTCGGTTTTGGCACAACTGGGACCAACGGACATGCGTATGCCGATCCAATATGCGTTAACCTATCCAGAGCGGGTGGCATCCAAGCAAGTAGCTCTAGACTGGTCCAAGCTGCGCCGCCTCGATTTTGCGCGCGTTTCGACGAGGCGGTTCCCGTGCTTACGGTTGGCAAGAGAAGCGATGAACAAGGGCGGGGCGCTGCCGTGCGCGTTGAATGCGGCGGACGAGGTCGCGGTCGCGGCCTTTCTGGAACGGCGGCTGCCATTTCTCGGCATTCCTGAGGTTATCGAGCAAGTACTCGGGCGCACGCAAGGTACGCGATTGCTGACGATGGAAGACGTGCTTACGGCGGATGCGGAAGCCCGTCGAATGGCGAACGAAGAGGTTGAGCGGTTGGCAATGATGGCGACGGCCTCGTGATGTTTATCCAGCTGCGACCTGACTGAATTGTTCGGGGTCGGCGGAAAAGGGAAGCGCGATCGTATGGATTTGTTAATCGGCGTCAGCCTCGTGCTGGGAGTCATGATTCTCGTGCACGAATGGGGACATTTCATCGCGGCACGGCTATTTGGCGTGCGCGTCGATGTCTTCTCGATCGGATTTGGCCCGCGCTTGTTTGGCTGGAAGAGCGGGAACACGGACTACCGCGTCAGCATTATTCCGCTCGGCGGTTACGTGCGCATGGCGGGTCAAGACCCAACCGAGATTGACTCGCCGAACCGGAATTGGGCTGGATCGCGCACAGGCGCTCAGACCGAGACTCCTGGAAAGGTCATCGATACGGTACAGAAGCCAGCGGAGGTTGCGCTTCGCCAACCGCCCACCGACCTCGGCACGCATGTCACGGGTGCGCCGGATGAATTGATGAGCAAGCCGCGATGGCAGCGGGCAGTGATTTCCGCGGCCGGCCCGGCGGTCAATTTGGTCTTTCCCATTCTGCTTCTGACGGTTTATTTTGTGGCCATCGGCGTCCCGTATCCCGTCTTCGAGGACAAACCCGTGGTGGTTACTGCCGTTCCGGCCAATTCGCCGGCGGCCTCAGCAGGTTTGCGAGCCGGCGACAAAGTCGTCACGCTGAACGGCGAGCAGAACCCGGATTGGACGGCCGCCTTGAAAGCCGTGACGGCGGCCGAGCCGAATACCAAGCTTTCATTGGAAGTCGAAGGCAGCGGCGACCGGCGAACTCTTGAGATTCCCATTCAACAAAAAGAAGTAGAACAACCCGAAATGGTGTTGGGATTTGAGCCGATCAAGCCCGTTTTAGAGGATGTGGCTCCGGGCATGCCGGCCGCGCGGGCGGGATTGAAGGAGAGCGATGTGATTCGCGCCGTGGACGGCCAGGAAATTCAGTGGTGGGGACAATTCACCGAGCGCGTACGAGGTTCCGGTGGGAAGCCGTTATCCCTGGATGTGGAACGCAAGGGACAGGCCTTGCATCTGGTGGTGACGCCGCAGACAGGTAATAACGATCGGGGCGAAAGCGTTTACCAAATTGGTGTGCTGGTACATGAAGACACTGCGTACAAGCGCGTTGCCTTTCTGGAAGGCGTTCGGTTTGCGGGCCTGAAGACCTTCGAGACGATTGATGACACGCTTGGCGTGGTTGGCAAGCTGTTCAGCGGGCGCGTCTCGGTGAAGCAACTGCAGAGCGTCGTGGGCATCTCGCGGGCGGCGGGACAAGCAGTCCATAAAGGTGCGCAGGCGGTAATTTCGCTGATGGTACTCATCAGCGTCAACCTGGGCATTCTCAATCTTTTGCCGATCCCCATTCTGGACGGTGGAAATATTTTGCTGCTGGGAATTGAAGGCGGTTTGCGCCGGGACCTCAGTATCGCGTTCAAAGAGCGCTTCGTGCAGGTGGGATTGGTGTTCCTCTTGGTGCTCTTCGCCATCGTTATGTACAATGACCTCGCGCGACTACTGGGCGGCCATTCCTAGCCGGCCGGGCTCCGCGCCTTCGGAGACCGAAGCATGGCAGTATCACCACAGCACCGAGTTTCGACCGGTGAGCGCCTTAATACCGCAGAAACGACCGGCAGGTTGCAGCAGACGCTGGGAGCGAAGGGTATCCGCTTAACGCGGCAGCGGCGTGTAATTCTGCAGGTGATGGACGACGCCGAGCAGCACCTGGACGTCGATCAAATCCTGGAACGCGCGCAGAGGATCGATCAGGGCGTGCACCTGGTCACCGTCTATCGCACCATCGACCTACTGAAAAAGCATGGTCTGATTGACGAGTTGGACTTGCTGCACTTGCGTGGCGACCGGCACTACTACGAAACGCACGGCCCGCGGGACCACATCCATGTCGCGTGCCTTCGTTGCGGAAAAGTGCGCGAGTTCGAGAGCCGGCTCTACGAGCAGTTGAAAGAGCAGATCGCGCGTGATTTCCATATGAAGGTGACCGTGTCGCGCACCGAAGTCGGCGGTTATTGCGAAGACTGCCTGCCTAAGGTATCCGGGTAGTCTGCCAAACCCGGCTCATGGCCCTACAGTTTTGCGGTGTCAAATTCTGCACGAACCTTCTGATTCCAGACGCTCGGTGCACACAGATCTCCATACCTTGTGATCGCCACTCGGATGGCGGCGGCTTCCGGCCTTTCTGCGACCGTTCGCCAGCAGCCCCTTCAACCGCCAGGGCGCGAACCCTCCGCAAGCCCAAGGGTCGTGGGCAGCAGCGACACCGGACTCACGTAGCTTGTAGGCGGATGGAGCGGAAGTGGCGCAAGCGCGAGAAGAAGCGGTTGGCGCTGGCGATGTCTTTGGCGATCTGAGCGCGTAACTCTTCTGGGCTGGCGAACTTTTTTTCTTCGCGGAGACGCTTCCAGAAACTGACTTCGATGCGCTCGGCAGTGATTTCACCCGGATCATCGAGCAGATGAGTTTCCACGCTGAGGGCGGAGCCGTTGAAGGTCGGGCGGTTGCCGATATTGGTGACCGAACGGCGGCTCTGCGTTTCGCCTTCCAGCAGCGTGCGGGTGATGTAGACGCCGCGGGCCGGCAGAAGCTCTTGATCGGGAGCCAAATTCAGGGTGGGAAATGTGAAGCGGCGTCCGGTTCCGGTGCCGCTGACGACTTCACCTGTCAGCAGAAATGGACGCCCAAGCAGACAGGCGGCGTGGCCGACGCCTCCGGCGGAAATGGCCTTACGGATTGCCGTACTGGAGACTATCTCACCCCTGTAGATGACCGGGGGGATGACCACAACGTCGAATCCGTAGCGCATTCCCAGTTCGCGGAGAAGCTTGACGTCGCCGGATTGGCGGTGGCCAAAACGGAAATTCTCGCCAACCAGAACGACGCATACCGCCAGGTCGCCGACAAGGATTTCTTCGACGAAGTCCTCCGGCGACAGGCGCGCCAGCTCCAGCGTGAAGGGCATGACTACGGCTGCTTCCAAGCCTTCCTCGCCGAACCACTCCATGCGCTGCGCGTTGGTGGAAAGCCGATGCGGGGCGGACTCTGGCCGGAGCACTCGGCGAGGCGGCGGGTCGAAGGTCAGCGCGGTGGCGACGGCACCGCTTTCCGCAGCTCGCTGCGTGACCGCGCGCAAAATCGCTTGATGGCCGAGGTGAATGCCGTCGAAATTGCCAATGGCGAGAACGCTGCCGCGAGTGGTCGGACCGTAGCGGGCCGACCATTGTTTCGGGCTTGCGAGAGCTACGACTTTGGCGTGCTGCGTGGCACTCACGGGCGCGACTCGCGGGTAGGAAGCCCCGGCAGCGCCGTCCACAGGAACGTCGAATTGCAGGCCGTCGTAGGCCAGCGCGACATTCTTGAGTCCAAGTTTGCGAAGGCGTTCGTTGGTTTCCGTGTGCGATAAATCGTGCGCGATGTGGGTAAACCACGCTTGCCGGGGTTTGACGAGCTCAATTAGCGCCAGGGCCTGGTCCACGGTCTGGTGCATTGGGTGCGGTTCATCGCGCAGCGCGTCCAGAATGAGTACATCGAGATCCTCGAGCAATGCGAGCGAGGAATCGGGCAGCGAGCCGAAGTCGGTGAGGTAGGCCGCGCGACCGAAGCGAAAACCCAAGACCTGCAAATCACCGTGCCACAACGGCACCGGTACAAAACGCACGCCCATCAACTCAAACGGCCCGTTCACCACATGTAGCGTGACGCTGGGCACGCTGCTGAATGTCGGACGGCCGTCGAACACGTACGCAAACGCTCGCCGCACCACGTCGAAGGTTTCTTCGGAGCCGTAAACCGGGAGCGGCGCGTTCTGACGCATATTGAAGGGGCGAATATCGTCGAAGCCGAGGATGTGATCGGCATGGCCGTGCGTGAGGACGATAGCATCGAGGCGATCGAGGCCTGCGCGCAGGGCCTGTTGCCGAAAATCGGGGGTGGTATCGATCACCACGTTCTGTCCATTGCGGGAAAGCAGCAACGAGGGACGCAAACGATTGTCGTGTGGGTCCGAGGACGTGCAAACCGGGCAGTGGCAGCCGAGGGAAGGAACCCCCATCGACGTTCCAGAACCCAGTACGGTGACTTTTATTGGAGCCGAAGGCATGGCGCAATCCGATAGAGCCAGCGGCCGTGTGCGAATCGGAGCCTGGGCGCGCGAGACACTAAGGACGCGTTTTCGCTTTAGCCTGGACCGACTGCGCCTGCGCCGCAACGGCTTGATTGACTTCGAGGTACGTCATTTTGAGCTTGCCCAACAGATCCAAAAGGAGCGTGTCCTCTTCCGGCGCCAGGTTGCCGTGGGTCTTTTCCCGCAGGGCATCGAGCATGTCGATCAGCTCGCGTGCAGCCTCGGGGTCGATCATCGGCTGACCGGTGCGCGGATCAGCATAGGCGCCCAGCACCATCGCGGCGTTGCTGCCGAGCATGCGTACCAGGTTCTCGAACGCGGGTGAACGCTTCGGCGCGTCGACGGGAGGTTCCGGGATAACCGCTGCTTTCTCGGCGGCGGCTGGCGGTGTTGACGGACGAACGGCCGCTTCCCGCTGAGCTTCGCGTTCTTCCAATTCCGCGACGTCTTTGCGCAGTTCACCTTCCGCGGTGAATGGGCGGCGGTCGATGACTCGAAACGATTCTTCCTGTTTGTGATCGGGATGCTTGTGATCGGGCAAGTGACAATCCTCTATACCTTATGTTCACCTCAAGTTTAGCATCGCATCGCAGCTTTGGGTAGCGCTCGGCCGAACCCCTGTCTTAGCTCCATAATTATGTCACCCCCTAACGGCAACGTGAAAATGTCACCCCATGAGCCAGGAGACATTTCGCATGAGCCAGAAGGAATTGCAACGAG
>Ga0181522_10000267_pt1 | contig 41234 bp, 42 predicted proteins | sample PEATcosm2014_Bin_27_FD_121103 | JGI IMG/M metagenome (GOLD analysis project Ga0181522, IMG submission 121103) | Peatland microbial communities from MTU Mesocosm Facility, Houghton, MI, USA - PEATcosm2014_Bin05_10_metaG | ecosystem: Environmental > Terrestrial > Soil > Wetlands > Peat | place...
CCGGGCCGGCCGGCAATCCGGAATGCGTCTGGCTCGGCCGCCGGGTGGTCAGCCTGCTGTGGCGCGACGACCTCGATACCGCCTTCCGCCACCTCGACCTTTACGACCGTTTTGGCTGCCCCAGCTCGCATATCCAGGCCACATTCCGCTGTCTGGTGCGCCAGGGCCATATCGACCCGAAGGCCCAGGACAGCCTGAACGGGCGTGTCCATCTCTGCTGGCTCAATCCGGCATTGACCCCGGCCCCGGCGGCAGCCGCCGCCCAGCCGCCGGCCGCCGCCACCGCGACCTCGGGCGGAACGACTCCGCACTGATCGCGTTTCCTCCAAGCAAATATTCTTATCGCGGTCATGCGCGTGACAAGGTTTTGCCATGTCCGGTTCGTACTTGAATAAAGGCCTGAAGCCGGGCTATGCTGCATTGCAACAGATCAAGCCTCGGCTGAACCCAGGGGACGGGTTCGAAGGTCTGCCATCCAGCCCCAATTGGTTGTGAGTGTTATGCGCACCGTCGCTGCCGTGATCGCCCTCGTGGCGTGCGTGCAAGCAGGTTTGTGGGCTGCTGGCCAGGATCACCTGAGCGCGCCCAACATCGATGGCCAATTCGCCAGCGTTTCCTATGCGCCGTTCGCGAGTTCCGTTAATCCCGATGAAGGCGGCAAAGCGCAGGAAGCGCAAATTCGCGCCGACCTGCAGAAACTCGCGCCGCTGACGCGCGCGATCCGCACTTATTCGTCCACCGGCGGCGTCGAACTTGTTCCCGGCATCGCCGCCGAATTCGGGTTGCGCGCGACGATCGGCGCCTGGATCGACAAAAATCAGGACCGCAACGAGCGCGAAATCCGCTCGGTGGTCGAACTCGCGAAGCGTCATAGCAACGTCAACGGCATCATCGTCGGCAACGAAACGATTTATCGCGGCGAGTTGAAGGTTCCCGAACTGATCCAGTTGATCCAGCGCGTCAAGCGTCAGAGCAACGTCCCGGTCACCACCGGTGAAATCTGGAATGTCTGGATCGAGCACCCGGAGCTGGTGTCGTCGGTCGATTACATCGCCGCGCACATCCTGCCTTATTGGGAAGGTTTCTCCGAAGGCAAGGCTGTCGACCAGGCGATCATAATTTACGACAAACTTCGGCAAGCCTATCCCGGCAAGCGCATCGTGATCGCCGAATTCGGCTGGCCGAGCGCGGGCTACAACATGCACAACGCCAATCCCGGCCGCGTCGAGCAGGCGGTCGTGCTGCGCGACTTCATTTCGCGCGCCGAGGCGCTCGGCATCGACTACAACATCGTCGAAGCGATCGACCAGCCGTGGAAAATCTTCGAAGGCGGCGTCGGACCCTATTGGGGCCTGCTCGACGCATCGCGCCATCAGAAATTCGAATGGACCGGTCCGATCACCGATCCGGATCACTGGAAGCTCGCCGGCATCGCGCTGCTGGTGAGCGTGCTGCTGTCCTTGCCAATCCTGGCGATGACCGCGGCGTCGTTCTGGCAGACCGTCATGCTCGCCGCCGCCGCCAATGTGGTGGGCGCGTGGTTCGCCGCGGTGTTTGCCTATTGGAACGGACATTATTTTGTGCCGGGCGCTGCCTTCGCCCTTGGCCTTGGCGTCGTGCTGCTGATCCCGCTGGTCATCATCGCACTGGCGCGCATCGATGAGCTCGCCATGATCGCCTTCGGCCGCAAGCCGCAGCGGCTGGTCGGCTCGCCATCGCTGGTGCCACAGTTGCCCGAGGCAGCGACTCCGAAAGTCTCGATCCACCTCCCGGCCTATAACGAGCCGCCGGAGATGCTCAAGCAGACACTCGATGCGATGGCGCGGCTCGATTATCCGAATTTCGAGTGCGTGGTGGTGATCAACAACACGCCCGATCCGGCTTTGTGGCGGCCCATCGAAGAGCACTGCCAAGCACTCGGCGAACGATTCAAGTTCGTCAACGCCGACACTTTGCAGGGCTTCAAGGCCGGCGCGCTGCGACTTGCCATGGTGCACACCGCGGCCGATGCCGAAGTGATCGGTGTGCTCGACGCCGACTATGTTGTGCAGCCGAACTGGCTCAAAGATCTCGTGCCGCTGTTCCGCGACGCTACGGTGGGTCTGGTGCAGGCGCCGCAGGATCACCGCGACGGCGAACGCAGCCTGATGCATCACGCCATGAACGGCGAATATGCCGGCTTCTTCGACATCGGCATGGTGCAGCGGAACGAATACAACGCCATCATCGTGCACGGCACCATGTGCCTGATCCGCCGCGCCGCGCTGGAAGCCGCCGGCGGCTGGTCGAGCGACACGATCTGCGAAGACACCGATTTGGGCCTGACGCTGCTCGAGCTCGGCTGGCGAGCGCATTACACCAACAAGCGCTACGGCCACGGCCTGCTGCCCGATAGTTTCGAGGCCTACAAGAAACAGCGCCACCGCTGGGCCTATGGCGGATTCCAGATTCTCAAGAAGCACTGGCGCCGCTTCCTGCCCGGCGCGAGCCGCCTCACCCGCGACCAGAAGCGCGAATTCGCGCTCGGTTGGCTCAATTGGCTCGGCGCCGAAAGCATCGGCGTCGCGGTCGCCATCTTGAACATCATCTGGGTGCCGGTTGTCGCCTTTCTCGACATCGCGGTGCCGGATCGCATCCTCACGATACCGATCGTTGCCGCCTTCACGGTGTCGCTGGCGCATTTCGTGACGCTGTACCGGCTGCGCGTGCAGACGACCAAAGGCCAGCTCACCGGCTCGGTGTTCGCCGCCATGTCGGTGCAGTGGACGGTGGCGCGCGCGGTCGGCTTCGGCGTGATCCGCGATCACCTGCCGTTCGTGCGCACATCCAAGGGCGGCCTGCGCCGCACCACGGACTTCCACGCCTTCTGGGAATCCGTGCTGGCCGGGCTCCTCATTCTCGGCGCGATCGTGCTGGTGATGACCAATTACAAGCAGGTGCGCGAGATCAATATTTTCGCCGCCGTGCTGGTGGTGCAGAGCCTGCCATTCATCGCAGCGGTGGCGCTCGCTTTGTTCGAGCGCACGCCGCTTAACGAATTCGCGACCTGGCGCGCGCTCGATGTGCGTGTCGGCCAATTCGTCGCCCGGCGGCTGGGACGCGCGCCCGCGCCCGCCCCTGCGCCAGTGCCGGCGCCTGCCAGCAACGTCACCGAACTGGTGCAATAACTCCGCGCTAGCCCGGTAACGCGGTTTCCACCAACTTCACCCAATACGACGTCCCGAGCGGGATCACGTCGTCGTTGAAGTTGTACGCCGGGTGATGCAGCCCCGCGCTGTCGCCGTTGCCGACAAAAATGAATGCGCCGGGCCGCGCGTTGAGCATGAACGAGAAGTCCTCAGCCCCCATCACCGGCGCCAGCGACGTGGTCACTTTATCGGCGCCGGCGATCTCGGACGCGACCGATGCCGCGAACTCTGTTTGCGCCGCGTGGTTCTTGAGCACCGGATAGCCGCGCCGGTAGTTGAGCTTGGCCTTGGCGCCGTGCAGCTTGGCGGTACCCTCGATGACCTCGTGCATGCGCTTTTCGATCAGGTCCTGCACGGAAGGCACCAGGCTGCGCGCGGTGCCGCGCAATTGCGCGGTCTGCGGAATGACGTTGTCAGTCGAGCCGGCCTGGAACACGCAGACCGAGATCACCGCCGATTCCAGCGGGTCGACGTTGCGCGACACGATCGATTGCAGATTATTGATGATCTGGGCGCCGACCAGCACGGTATCGATCGATTTATTCGGCCGCGCGGCGTGCCCGCCGACGCCTTCAATATCGATGGTGAAATGGTCGGCCGCCGCCATGATCGGGCCGGCCCGCAATCCGAATGAACCGAGCGGCATGCCGGGATAATTGTGCATGCCATAGACTTCGTTGATGCCGAAGCGCTCCATCATGCCGTCTTTGATCATTGCCTTGGCGCCGGCGCCGCCTTCCTCGGCCGGCTGGAAGATCACCACCGCGGTGCCGGAAAAATTGCGCGTCTCCGCGAGATAGCGCGCCGCACCCAGCAGCATAGCGGTGTGGCCGTCATGGCCGCAGGCGTGCATTTTGCCGGGTACGATTGAGGCATAAGGCAGGCCGGTCGCTTCTTCGATCGGCAGCGCGTCCATGTCGGCGCGCAGACCGATAACCTTGCCGGACTTGCCCTTGCGCCCGTGGATGACGCCAACCACGCCGGTGCGGCCAAGGCCGGGCACGACCTCGTCACAGCCAAATTCCTTGAGCTTGTCGGCGACCATGCCGGCCGTGCGCTGCACGTCGTACAGGATTTCGGGATGGGCATGCAGATCGTGCCGCCAGGCGGTGATCTCGCCATGCAGGTCGGCGATGCGGTTGACGATCGGCATGTTCAGGTTCCTCGTGAGGCCGCAGTGTAGCAAACTGCGGGCACCGAGCGCGAGTTCAACAAACAGGCGAAAACCGCCTATTGACCGGGCATAGCGGCGCCCGTAAACCCGCGCGCATAAGGGCGCGTAGCTCAGATGGTAGAGCACTTGACTTTTAATCAAGTGGTCCCGGGTTCGAGTCCCGGCGCGCTCACCACTCCCGATGCTGCGATAGAATCATAAGATCGCCATGGGCCGCACGGCAGGCGCTATCGCAAATTTCTTTCGTCTGGCGTTTTGGCCGATCGCTACCGCGATCCTGGTCGTTCTGCTGCTGCAGCCGCTCTATTTCCTGTCGCTGACCTCGCTCGGATTTCTTACGTCGCACGAGCGAACCGTTCGCCACATCGACGCCGCCTTCCAGCAGGGCGTCTTGTCCGACGACGGCAATCCGCGCTCGCTGATCTTCAAGGGCGGGGAGCAGCTTACGGGAAGCCTCGCGCCGCGCACGATCCGGTGTGAGTTTACGCTGCGGCTACATGATCTCGCGTTGCAAAACTTTAACGTGGCAGCCTCGACAGTTTCATTAAACGGTCGCGCCAGCGCCACGATCCGCCTCTAACCACCAAGACTGAGGGACGATTTTATTGGAGGCCGATGCCATGCAGCTCCGTACCGACACGGCAAGACTAGCCCAACTCCGCTCCTTCGCCTCGCCCGTGCGCTGCCCCCATTGCGGCGACTGGATGGTGGCCCCGCTGGTGTCCGAATTCGTCGAGGGCGGCGAAATCAGGCACCATTGGGAATGCGACGCCTGTGGTGAGCCCTCTCGCACCGCGATACCGCTCACGACCCATTGATCGGATCCCTGGCCTTCGGGTCCCTAAAGCCAGGGAATAGCTGCTAGGGTTCGGTGTTTGCAAACAGGCTACGTACAGCCTCAACAACGAGGAGGAGCAAATATGACGTCACCCATTCTGCGGTCCACCGTGGCTGCCATTGCATTCGCCGGCGCCATGGCCTTTGCCGCCCCGTCCATGGCGGCTTCTATGACTTTCAAGGCCAACCTGGACGGCAAGAGCGAAGTGCCGCCGAACGACAGCAAGGCCACCGGCACGGTTACTGCCACCTACGACACCGACAGCAAGAAGCTGACCTGGAAGGGCAGCTATAAAGACCTGTCCGGCGCGGCTACCGCCGCCCATTTCCATGGTCCCGCGGCGCCCGGCAAGAACGCCGGCGTGCTGGTGCCGATCGCGCCGGCGACCAGCCCGCTTGAAGGCTCGGCCACGCTGACCGACGACCAGGCCAAGGCGCTGTTGGCCGGTGACGTCTACGTCAACGTCCATACCGCTGCCAACAAAGGCGGCGAGATCCGCGGCCAGCTGACGAAGTAATCGCTTCTACGCTCGAATAACCCGCCGGTTCCGCGACCGGCGGGTTATTCTTTGCCGGTACAACGTAGCCGCGCGGTGCTTGCCCTTGGCGGCAGGTGCCTCGGCGTTTTAAGGTTCGAGCCGACAACGAAATCCATACACAGCGGAAGCAAGCATGGCTCAAGGCAACGGTTCGGCGCCCATTCTGATCTCCGGCGGCGGCATCGGTGGGCTTGCCACCGCCTATGCGCTGTCGCGCCAGGGTTTCGCGGTGCGCCTATTCGAGCAGTCGCCCGAGTTCCGCGAAGTCGGCGCCGGTATCCAGCTCGGACCGAATATCTTCCGCATGCTGGAGAAGATCGGCCTGAAGGACAAAATCCTCGCCGACGCCCACCGCCCGCCGGCGCAGGAAATGCGCGACGCGCTGACCGGCAAGCTGATCACCCGCGTGCCGCTCGACGGCGAGTTCACCAACCGCTTCGGCCAGCCTTACGCGGTCACCCACCGGGCCGACATCCACGGCACGTTCCTCAACTCCTGCCAGAGCAGTAATCTGATCACGCTCGAGACCAGCCGGCGCGTCGACGGCTACGAAGACCACGGCGACCACGTCTCGGTTACGCTCGAAAACGGCGAGCGCGCCGAAGGCGCCGCGCTGCTCGGCTGCGACGGCATGTGGTCGAGCATTCGCGAGCGCATCGTCGGCGACGGCAAGCCGCGCGTCTCCGGCCACATCGCCTATCGCGCCGTGCTCAAGCGTGAGGAGGTGCCGCAGGATTTGTGGCGGCCCGACGTCGTGCTGTGGGCCGGCCCGCGCACGCACTTCGTTCATTACCCGCTGCGCCGCGGCGAGCTCTATAACCTGGTCGCCGTGTTCCATTCCGATCAATACGAAGAAGGCTGGAACGCGGAAGGCGCCAAGGAGGTGATGTGGCAGCATTTCAAGATGCAGGTGCCGCAGGTCACGCGCATGCTGGAGCGCATCAACCTCTGGCGCATGTGGGTGTTGTGCGACCGCGAGCCAGTCAAGAACTGGACGAAGGGCCGGGTCACGCTGCTTGGTGATGCCGCACATCCGATGCTGCAATATCTCGCGCAAGGCGCCTGCATGGCGACCGAGGACGCGGTGATCCTGGCGGAGAAAGTGGCGGCCTCGCCGAAAGACCTGCCGGCCGCGTTTAAGGCCTATGAGCAGGAGCGTTACTTGCGCACCGCGCGCACGCAAATCATGGCGCGCGTCTACGGCGAATTCTACCACGCGCGCGGCGTCACCGCCGAATTGCGCGACATGGCGGTCGGCAGCCGCACCGTTCCGGAAACCTACGACAGCATCGCGTGGCTGTACGGCGGGCCGTAATTACTTTCTTGCAATCCCCGCCTTGTCGATCACGTCGTTCCACTTCTTGATGTCGGCGGTGAGCCGGGCCGTCAGTTCGGCCGGCGTGCTGCCGCGCGCTTCGACGCCGACTTTTTCGTATTGCGCCTTGAGCTCCGGCGTTGCCAGCGCCTCGCGCATGGCCTTGTTCATGGTGTCGATGACCGCCTGCGGCGTGCCTTTGGGGACGCCAACGCCGTTCCACGAGATCACCTCGTAGCCTTTCACGCCGGCCTCATCGACGGTCGGCACCTTCGGCGTAAACTGCGAGCGCTTCGGTCCCGACGACGCCAGGATCCGCACCTTGCCGTCGTTGACCTGGCCCTGCACCGCGGGCGGGAAGTCGATCATCATCTGCACGTCATTGCGCAGCATCGCCACCACGATGTCGGGCGAGGTTTTGTATACCACAATTTGAATATTAAGACCGGCGAGCGACTTGAACAGTTCGGCGCCGAGATTTTGCGTGCCACCGAGCAACGTGGTGCCGACATTGAGCTTGCCGGGGTTGGCCTTGGCCGCCTTGATGAAATCGCCGAGCGTCTTGTATTCGGAGTTTGCATCGACCGCGATCACCAGGTCAAAGGTGCCTGCCATCGACACCATCTGCAAATCCTTGACCGGATCGAACGGCAGTTTATTGAACGCCGCAACGCTGATCGAGGTGCCGTTGGTGACATAGGCCATGGTGTAGCCGTCGGGCGGCGAATTGATCACGCTGCGCGCGGCATTGATGCCGCCGGGGCCCGGCATGTTCTCGATCAGAACCTGCTGGCCGAATTTGTCGGTGAGCTTGGTCGCCAAAATGCGCGCGGTGACGTCGGCGACGCCGCCGGGCCCGAACGGCAGTACGATCTTGATCGGCCTTTCCGGCCATTTGGCCTGCGCCTGCGTGAGCGGAAGCGCGGCAAGCAAAGCCGCGGGCACCGCCAGCACCGTGTAAAACAACTTTCTCATGTGATCCTCCAAAACTTTTTGCGCGTTTCTTCTTGTTATTCGAAGCCATAAAGCCGCGCGGGATTGTCCACCAACAGCCGCTTTTGCGCCAGCGCCTCGGCGGCGTATTGCGGCACCAGGTCGACCAGATCGGCCTCGTCGGCCTCATGGGTGGCGTTGGGATGCGGAAAGTCGGTGCCCCACAGCACCCGTGTCGGCGCGGCGGCCACCAAGGCATGTGCAATCGGCACTGCCGCCGCATAAGGCGGCATCGTGATGCGCTCGGCTCCGCAGACCTTGATCCAGCAGTTTTCCAGCCGTGAAAGACCAATCAGTGCGCGCAGCGGCGGCTGATCGACGCCTGCCGCCGACGGCACTCGCCCCATGTGATCGATCACGAACGGCAAAGGTAGCTTCCGGATCATGTCCGAGAGCGGAATAATATCGGGCGCGTCGAGATGCAGCACGATATGCCAGCCGCGACCCTTGATGCGGTCGATGACGCGGTTGAACACGGCCATGTCGGGCGCGCCGCCGAGGTGCTTGACGAAATTGAAGCGCACGCCGCGTACGCCGCCGCTGTGAAGTTTGTCGTAGCCGGCATCGGTGAAGCTGTCATCGACGATGGCGACGCCACGGTAGCGCTTCGGGTCCGACGCGATGCAATCGAGCATCGCCCGGTTGTCGCTGCCGTGGCAGCTCGCCTGCACGATCACCGCGCGGTCTATTCTCAAATGCCCATGCAGCGCCGCCAGCATTTCCTTCGGCGCGTCTTCCGGCGTGTAACGGCGGTTGGGCGCATAAGGAAACGTGTTGCCAGGCCCAAACACGTGGCAATGCGCATCGCAGGCGCCCGGCGGCAATTTGAAACGGGGCTTTCGCCGTTTCGACAGAAAAGCGGATTGCACGTTCACCGCGTAATATCTCCTTGCTTCCATTGTTCTTTGGCCGCCGCCTGGAATTCGGCGAAGCGCCCGGCGGCGATCGCCGCGCGCATTCCGGCCATCAGCGATTGATAATATGCAAGGTTGACGATCGATAGCAGCACCGCGCCGAGCATCTCGTTGGCTTTGGTGAGATGATGCAGATAGGCGCGCGAATAAGTCCGCGCCGCCGGATGCTCGCTTTCGGCATCGAGCGGGCGCTTGTCATCGGCGTGGCGCGCATTGGCCAGATTGATCGCGCCACGGCGAGTGAAGGCCATGCCGTGACGGCCATTACGGGTCGGCAGCACACAATCGAACATATCGATGCCCCGCGCCACCGCTTCCAACAGGTCGTCCGGCGTGCCGATGCCCATCAGATAACGCGGCCGGTCCCCCGGCAGCGCCGGCGCTGTCTCCGCCACGATCCTGAGCATCACCTCTTGCGGCTCGCCCACCGCCAGCCCGCCGATGGCGTAGCCATCGAAACCGAGATCGACCAGCGCCCGCGCGCTTTGCACGCGCAGTGCCGCATCGTCGCCGCCTTGCACGATGCCGAACAATGCCCGCCCGCCACGCACGCTTTCGAACGCGCGTTTTGAGCGATCGGCCCAGCGCAGCGACAGCTGCATGGCCCGCGCGATTTCGTCACGTGCGGCCGGCAGCTTCAAACATTCGTCGAGTTGCATGGAAATATCGGCGCCGAGCAGCGCCTGGATCTCGATCGCGCGCTCGGGCGTGAGCTCCACCATGGCGCCGTCGAGATGCGAACGGAATGTCACGCCTTGTTCGGACAGCTTGCGCAATTCCGACAGCGACATCACCTGGAAGCCGCCCGAATCCGTTAAAATCGGCAGCGGCCAGTTCATGAACTTATGCAGCCCCCCGAGCGCGGCAATACGCTCGGCGCCGGGCCGCAGCATCAAATGATAGGTGTTGCCCAACACGATTTCGGCGCCGGTCGCGCGCACGTCATCCGGCATCAGGCCCTTCACGGTGCCTTGCGTGCCGACCGGCATGAAGGCCGGCGTCTGCACTTTGCCGTGCGGCGTGACGATTTCGCCGCGGCGCGCGGCGCCGTCGGTCGCCATCAGACGGAAGGAAAAGCTGTCGGGCATTCCGGGGTTATGCCCGCAAATTACGCCCGGCGCACCATGGCGGGGACCAGATGCTTGATGGTCGGCGCGCCCACCTGCTGCATCGCGCCGTAAAGCTCTACCCGCATCAGTTCCAGCACGCGTTCGACGCCGGCCTGGCCGAACGCCCCCAGGCCCCAGATATAGGGCCGCCCGACGCAAACCGCGGTCGCGCCCATGCAAAGTGCCTTGACGATGTCGGTACCGCGGCGGAATCCGCTGTCGATCAAGATCGGTATGCGGCCTTTGACCGCCTCGGCGATTTCCGGCAGCGCGTCGATGGTCGAGCGTCCGCTATCCTCGCTGCGTCCGCCATGGTTGGAGACGATGATGCCGTCGACCCCGGCGTCGGCGGCCATCGCGGCATCCTCATAGGCGAGAATGCCCTTGAGCACGATTTTCATCTTGGTGGTATCGCGCATCCGCTTGATGAAATCCCAGGTCATGGCCGACGACTGGGTATTCGTCAGGCCGGTCAGATCGATGCCCTCGAACATCGAGCGCCGCTTCATGTTGGTAGCGAGGCTGCCGCGCTCGTGGCAACCGGAGCAGTCGCGCGTATCGGTCGGCTGCAGGCGGAACAGCGTTTCCTGATTGCGTCCGCCGGAGCGATCGACGGTAATCGCCACTACCGGACACCCGGCCTTTTCAGCGCGCTGCACCAGCGCTTTCGACACATCCCATTTGTTGGTGGCATAAAGCTGGTACCAGACCGGCGCGCCGCGCGCCTCGGTGACCTCCTCGACGCTCGAGGTCGTAACAGTCGAAAGAATTTGCAGATGGTTGCCGTTTTTCGCCGCCCTGGCGACCCCGACCTCGCCCTCTTCGTGGAATGACTTTTGGCCGCCGACCGGCGCGATCACGATCGGACTGGGGTATTTCACGCCGAGAATATCGGTGCTCATGTCGACTTTGCTGACGTCGACCAGCCGGCGCGGCCGCAACTGAAACTTCAGAAAGCCTTCGCGGTTGGCGCGCAATGTGACTTCATCGTCGATGCCGGAGGCCATGTAGCCGAAATGAGCCGGCGGAACGTTGACGCGGCACGGCGCTTGGAAGTCAAACACGTTGATCGCTTCCTTCGGCGACTTGATCAGCTTCTCCGTCTGCAACGGCGCCCACAGCACCGGATCGTTCGGTCGGTTCGGCACCGCCGGCACCTCGCCGGCCAAGGCGCCGGAGGCCAACAGCGGACTGGCCGCCATGAATTGCAGGAATTTGCGGCGGCTCGTGGCTTGATCCATTGACGCCTCCCGGTGCTGCTTTTGACGCGATGCTAGCGCTCCTTTCGGGCCCGGAACAGCAGGCAGGCGTCGCCGTAGGAATAGAAGCGATAACCGGTCGCAATCGCGTGCGTGTAGGCGCGTTTCATCACGTCCAGGCCGCTAAAGGCGGACACCAGCATGAACAGCGTCGAGCGCGGCAGATGGAAATTGGTCAGCATCAAATCCGCGGCCTTAAACCGATAGCCCGGCGTAATAAAAATGGCGGTTTCGCCCGCGAAGGCTCCCAATTTGCCATCATCCCCGGCCGCGGTTTCTAAGAGCCGCAGCGCAGTCGAGCCGACCGCCACGATCCGCCCGCCTTTGGCGCGCACGGCATTGAGCGCCGCGGCCGTTTCAGCCGAAACCGTGCCGAATTCCGCGTGCATCTTGTGGCCTTCGCTCTCCTCGGCCTTTACCGGCAGGAAAGTGCCGGCGCCGACGTGCAATGTAACCTTGTGCACGGCGACGCCGCGCTCTTTGAGCCGCGTGAGCATGTTTTGCGTAAAATGCAGCCCGGCCGTGGGGGCGGCGACCGAGCCTTCCGGCTCGGCAAAAAGCGTCTGGTAATCGGCCCGGTCCTGGTCGTCCGGGGCGCGGCGGGAGGCGATATAGGGCGGCAGCGGCATCGCGCCGCGCTCGGCTATAGCCTGGTCCAACACCGGACCATGGAAGGAAAATGAAAGGGTTACCTCCCCTCCCTCATCTTTTTGTGAAACTTGAGCATCGAGTTCGCCGAGAAAACAGACCCTGCCTTCGGTGCCAAACCGCAAGATATCCCCCGTCTCCAGCTTCTTGGCTGGCTTCACGAAAGCCCTCCAATGTGAGGCGTCGAGGCGCTTGTGCAGGGTGGCCTCGATCGCAGGCTCGGTGGTGCCGCGCCCGATCCGCCGGCCCTTGAGCCTGGCCGCGATCACCTTGCTGTCGTTGACCACTAGGCAATCGCCCGGGCGCAACAGGTCGGCCAAATCGGCGATTTTGCGGTCTTCCAGCTCCGGCGTGTGCCCCGACTTCACGACCAAAAGCCGCGCGCTGTCGCGCGGGCTCGCCGGCCGCAGTGCGATGCGGTCGGTCGGCAGGTCGAAATCGAAGAGATCGGTGCGCATAGCCCCTCCCGGCGGAGGGAAACTACGCCCCCATGGTCGCCTTGACGATCTTGTCCGGATTGCTCACCGGCTCGCCCTTTTTGATCTTGTCGACATTTTCCATGCCCTCGATGACGTTGCCCCAGGCGGTGTACTGGTTGTCGAGAAAGCGCGCGTCGTCGAAGCAGATAAAGAACTGGCTGTCGCCGGAATCAGGGCTGGCCGCGCGCGCCATCGACACCGTGCCGCGCACGTGCGGTTCCTTGTTGAATTCGGCCTTGAGCTTTTTACCCGAGCCACCGGTGCCGGTGCCCTGCGGGCAGCCGGCCTGCGCCATGAAGCCATCGATGACGCGGTGGAACACGATGCCGTCGTAGAAGCCTTCCTTCACCAGCTCCTTGATGCGCGCGACGTGGCCGGGCGCAAGATCGGGCCGCATGGCGATCACCACTTTGCCCTTGGTGGTATCGAGCGTCAGTGTGTCTTCCGGCTTTGCCATGTCGTGTCCTTTCGAATTGTCTTCGCTTAAGGCTCGATCGTCGCTTTCTTGATGTAATCGAGCCGCGGGAAATCGCGGGTGAGATAGGAATTGCCTTCGCTCTGGATGCGGCCTTGCGACGGCCCGCGGCCACCCGGGGCGCCCTCGCCGTATTCGCTGTTGAGCGCGTCGACCACGCTCATGCCGGACACCACCTTGCCGAACGGCGCAAAGCCCGAAGCGTCGAGCCGCGTGTTATCGGCATAATTGATGAACACCTGGCTGGTGCGCGTATTCGGGCCGGCAGTCGCAAACGTGATCATGCCACGCGTGTTGCTTTGGGTGACGGGATCATCCGGGATGTTCGCTTCGCGCCATTTCGCGCCGATGCCCGGATTGCCGTGCAGGCCGAATTGCACCATGAAACCCGAGATCACGCGGAAGAAGCGCGCGTCATTGTAAAAACCGTTCTTGACCAGATGGTAGAAGCGGTCGGCGCCGTTCGGCGCCCAGGCGCGCGTCACCTGCACGACGAACACGCCCTTGCTGGTCTCGAACCGCGCTTTGTAGGTGGCGGGCGCCGGCCCGCGCAGCGCCGCGGGATTGGCAAGCTCGGGCGTCTGGCTCAAGGCCGGGCCGGCGAACGCGGCCAGGGCCAATAGCGGAACGAGCGTCAAAAGCGATCGGCGGCTTGTCATCAAGTTCCTCGACGGAATGGCGCGCTAGCGCGCGAATTTCTTTTTGAGCCGCGCGGCGATGCCGGCTGGCACAAAAGCGGAGACGTCGCCGCCCATGCCGGCGATCTGGCGCACCAATGTGGCGGTGATCGGGCGTGCCGGCGACGATGCCGGCAGGAACACGGTTTGAATGTCGGACGCCATGGCCTCGTTCATGCCGGCCATCTGCATTTCGTAATTGAAGTCGGTCGAGTCGCGCAGGCCCCGCACCAGGATCGTCGCGCCGGCCTTGTGCGCGGCCTCCACCACCAGCCCGGAAAACGTGACGCAGGCGAGCTCGCATTTGGCCTCGCGCGCGATCGGCGCGCAGATCTCCTGCAGCATCGCCAACCGCTCGTCGGCCGAAAACAGCGGCGCCTTGCCGGGATTGACGCCGACCGCCAGCACCAATTTGTCGGCCAGCCGCACGGCATGGCGGATCACGTCCAAATGGCCGTTGGTGACAGGGTCGAATGACCCGGCGTAAAGGGCGGTTCGCGCCATGAACGGGGGTCTAGCCCGGCCCCTGGCCGGTCGCAAGACTGTTACCGGCCACCTTCGGACCTTTCCGTCCCCTTGGCCGTTGCACCTTTGAACCTGTTGCAGTGCGTCCGCCACCAACGATTAAGACGCCAAAAACAGGGGGCTACCATGCTGAAAACCACCACCGCAGTTACAGTCGCAGCCACGATCGCCGCCATCATCACGTTGCTCTCGGCGCCCAGCGCCCCAGTCGACGCCGGCCCGCTGGCCAAGCCCGCCGAAGCCGCCTTGAATGCCTGCGTCGGACAGCCCTGGCCCTACCTGAACTGTGTCGGCACCCCGTTCGGCAATCCGCGCATCCGCCTGGTCACCGCCGAGCGCCCGGCGCGGTAATCCGGCTCCCCGATTTCCGTCCCATGCGTTAGGCTCCCCGCCGGGATTTCCCCGCGGGGACAACGCATGCGCCGGGTTTTTGCCGTGGTCGTCGCGCTGCTGCTGGCCGCGCCCGCTTTCGCCCAGTCCTATCCGGACCGCGCGGTCCGCATCATCGTGCCAACGCCGGCCGGCGGCCCGGTCGATGTGATGGCGCGGCTTCTCGCCGCCGCGTTGCCGGCGAGCCTCGGGCAAAACGTCATCGTCGAGAACAAACCGGGCGCCGGCAACACGCTGGGCTCGCGGCTCGCCGCCGAGGCCGCGCCCGACGGCTATACGTTGATGGTATCAGCCGCGAGCGGGCTAATCATGAGCCCGCTGATCTATCCTAACGCGGGCTACGACGCGTCGAGCTTTGCCCCGGTCGCGCTGATCGCCGAGACGCCGCAACTGCTCGTGGTCAATTCGCAGCTGCCGGTGAAAACCGTCGCCGAGCTGGCCAACTATGCGAAAGCCAATCCCGGCCGACTGAATTATTCGACCGGCGGTACTGGCACGTTGCCTCATCTGTCGGCCGAATTGTTCAAGCAGATCACCGGCGCCAACATCGTGCACGTCCCCTACAAAGGCGGCGGTCCGGCGCTCGTCGCCGTGGTGGCCGGCGAAACGCAGTTGACCTTCGACACCGTCGCCACGTCGTTGCCGCTGGTGCGCGATGGCAAACTGCGCGTGCTCGCCGTGGTCGGGACGCAACGCGTCGCCGAATTGCCGGACGTGCCGACCATGCTTGAGTTGGGCTTTCCGACCATCTCGACCGGCGCCTGGACTGCGCTGCTCGCGCCCAAGAACACGCCGCCCGCGATCATCGCCAAGCTCAACGCCGCCGTGAACCAGACGCTTGGTTTAGAGCCGATGAAAAGCACGCTGGCCAGATTAGGCGCGTTGCCGCGCGGCGGCACGCCGCAAGAGCTGGCCGATCACATGGCGAGCGAAACGGAAAAATGGAGGCCGATCGTCGCAGCGCTGAATTTGAAAGTGGAGTGAGCGCCGCTATACCGGCCGCCGCACCAGCGACAGCCAAATGCCGCCGCCGACCAAAACCGCTCCCGAAATGCGGCCGAGCCATTTGTTGTGGCGCGGCTTCATGAACCAGGCGCGGCCGATGCTGGCCGCCAGGCCCCAGCTGGAATCCATTACTGCTCCCATCGAGACCGACACCACGCACATCACCAGCAACTGGTGTTGGACCGGCAGAGTCGGATCGATGATCTGCGGCAGGAACGCCGTGAAGAACGCGATCGATTTTGGATTGGTGATCGCCACGATGAAACCGCGCCAGGCATAGACGTGGCCGCGTGGCGGCGCGGTCTCGGCCGTACTGCCTGCGTGCCGCCACGCCTGAATGCCGAGCCAGACCAGATAGGCGGCGCCGATCCAGCGCAGGTAATCGAAAATCTCTGACGAAGTTTTCAAAACCCAGCTCAGACCGAAGGCGATGCAGGCCACCAGCACCGCATTGCCGGTGCTGGCGCCGGCCACCGTCAGCAGCGCCGCGCGGCTGCCGCTGCGCGCGCCGGTGGTGACCACCAGCGTGACGATCGGACCAGGCGTCAGAAATAAAACCAACGTGATGACGAGAAAGGCAGAAAACAACTGCCAGTTCATCACTCACCCTCTTCCTCGGACAGCCGCTCGACCGACACCACACGCTCGTCGTCGGCGGTGTTGAGCACGATCACGCCTTGCGTCGAGCGCCCGGCGAGGCGAATGCCGGCGACCGGCGTGCGGATCAGCTTGCCGGCGTCGGTGACCATCATCACCTGGTCGCTCTCCTCAACCGGGAACGAGGCCACCAGCCGGCCGGTCTTTTCCCTGATTTTTTTCGCGCCCTTCTTGCCCTCGAGGATCGACATCGCGACAATGCCTTTGCCGCCGCGATTGGTGATCCGATACTCGTAGGACGAACTGCGCTTGCCGTAGCCTTTTTCCGATATCGTCAGAATGAACTGCTCGACCACCGACATTTCGACATAGCGTTTCTCGCCGAGTTCGATCGTGCCGGCCGATTCCGCAGCCTCCTCGGCATCGGAATCCTCTTCGACCTCGACGACTTCCTCGTCCCCGCCGCGCCGCACGGCGTTAGCGCGCTTGAGATAGGCCGCGCGCTCTTCCGATGTGCCTTGGGCGTGACCCAGGATCGACATCGAAATCACCTTGTCGCCTTCGGCAAGATTGATGCCGCGCACGCCGATCGAGTCACGGCCCGAGAATACACGCACGTCGGGTACCGCAAATCTGATGCACTGGCCGCCTTGCGCCGTCAGCAACACGTCGTCCTTCTCGGTGCAGATGTGGACGTCGACGATTTCATTGCCGTCCTTGAGCTTCATGGCGATGATGCCGGACGGCCGCACGTCGACGAAATCCGACAGCTTGTTACGCCGCACCATGCCCTTGGTGGTGGCGAACATCACGTCGAACTCGCCCCAGGCCTTCTCGTCCTCGGGCAAGGGCATGATGGTGGTGATGGTTTCGCCCTGCTGCAGCGGCAGGATATTGATGAGCGCCTTGCCGCGCGCCTGCGGCGCGGCAACCGGCAGCCGCCAGACCTTCTCTTTGTAAACTTTGCCGCGTGACGAGAAGAACAGCAGCGGCACGTGGGTCGAGGCCACGAACAGCCGCGACACGAAATCTTCCTCGCGCACCTGCATGCCGCCGCGGCCTTTGCCGCCGCGCCGCTGCGCCCGGTAGGTCGAGAGCGGCACGCGCTTGATGTAGCCCTGGTGCGAGACGGTGACGACCATGTCCTCGCGCTGGATCAGGTCCTCGTCTTCCATCTCGCCTTGTTCCTGGGCGATCACGGTGCGCCGCGGCGTGGCGAATTCATCTTTCAGTTTCGCCAGCTCGTCCTTGATGATGGTCTGGATGCGCGCGCGCGAGCGCAGGATTTCCAGATAATCGGCGATTTCGACGGCGAGCTTGTCGAGCTCCGCCTTGATTTCGTCTCGGCCTAAAGCGGTGAGCCGTTGCAGGCGCAGATCGAGAATGGCTTTGGCCTGCTCGATCGACAGCCGCGCGGTGCCTTTCGCGCTCACTTTGTGACGCGGATCATCGATCAGTTCGATCAGCGTCGCCGCCGTGGTCGCCGGCCATTCGCGCGCCATCAAGGCTTCGCGCGCTTCGTTGGCGTCCTGGGAGGCGCGGATCAACTTGATCACTTCGTCGATATTGGCGACCGCGATGGCGAGGCCGACCAGCACATGGGCGCGGTCGCGCGCCTTGCCGAGCAAATGCTTGGTGCGCCGCGACACGACTTCTTCACGGAACGCGATGAAGGCGGTCAGCATGTCCTTCAGCGTCATCAGCAGCGGGCGGCCGCCGTCGAGCGCCACCATGTTGGCGCCGAACGAAGATTGCAGCGGCGTGAAACGGTAAAGCTGGTTGAGCACGACGTCCCGCTCGGCGTCGCGCTTGAGCTCGATCACCACGCGGTAGCCGTCGCGGTCCGACTCGTCGCGCAGATCGGCGATGCCGTCGATTTTCTTGTCGCGCACCAATTCGGCGATGCGCTCGACCATCGAGGCCTTGTTCACCTGGTAGGGAATCTCGGTGACGATGATGGCTTCGCGTTCTTTTCGAATGGTCTCGAACGCGACCTTGCCGCGCATCACGATCGAACCGCGCCCGGTCAGATAGGCACTGCGGATGCCGGCCTTGCCGAGAATAATGCCGCCGGTCGGAAAGTCCGGCCCCTGCACGATGCCGTTGAGATCGTCGATGCTCAAAGCCGGCTCGGCGATCAGCGCCACGCAGGCGTCGATCAGCTCGCCGAGATTGTGCGGCGGGATATTGGTCGCCATGCCGACGGCGATGCCGCCGGCGCCGTTGACCAGCAGATTGGGAAAGCGCGCCGGCAACACCACCGGCTCACGCTCGTTGCCGTCGTAGTTGGGCTGGAAGTCGACGGTGTCCTTGTCGATGTCGTCGAGCAGCGCCATCGCCGGCTTCGCCAGCCGGCATTCGGTATAGCGCATGGCCGCCGCCGGATCCCCGTCGACCGAACCGAAATTGCCCTGCCCGTCGATCAACTGCAGGCGCATGGAGAAATCCTGCGCCATCCGCACCAACGCGTCGTAGATCGCCTGGTCGCCGTGCGGGTGATATTTGCCCATCACGTCGCCGACCACGCGCGCCGATTTGACGTATTTCTTGTCGGGCGTATGGCCCTGCTCGTTCATCGAATGCAGGATGCGCCGGTGCACCGGCTTCAGGCCGTCGCGCACGTCCGGCAGCGCCCGCGACACGATCACGCTCATGGCGTAATCGAGATACGAGCGCTTCATTTCCTCGGTGATCGAGACCGGGCGAATATCGGTCGGACTTCCGTCCCCCGATTTCGGATTTTCGACGTCAGACAAAGGGTGTTTCCCGTGACGATTCTGGGACCAAATTTCTTAACTGATTCATAGTGGCATGGCCACCCGAAATGGCCATCAATACAGGCTAATTTGCGTCAATATTTCAGTTAGTTAGGCTGCGGCACAAAGCCTTGCGGCAAGCCGCTAAAACGGCACCCGCAACGCGGCGCGGATGGTCTGGGCCTGCAGCGATCCAGTTCCGCGCGTGAGACCGTATTCGAGTTCCACCGCCAGCCCGCCTGAGCCGCGCAGACGCAGTCCCAGGGTGCCGGTGGTGGTGCCGTAGGTGCCCGCCGGCTGGCTGAAGGTCGAGGCCGAAGCCGGGCCGAGGTCGAGATAATACATCGATTGATCGTAGGCGCTCTGCGCGGTGCTGCGGTATTCCAGCCGCGCGTTCGGCGTCAGCGTGCCGAAGCCAGTCGGAACGTCGATCGAGCCGCGCAAACCGACCGCTCCCGACGTCGCATTGAATCGCATCTGGTCGTAATTGAGCAGTTCCGCGCTCGAGCCTTCCTCGGCATAGCCGCCGAGCGTCGCCGTGATGAAATCGGCGCGCACGTAAGGCGCAAACTTCAGCGCACCGCGGCTCAGTTCGATGCTTGCGGTCAAGCCGCCAAACCAGAATGAGCCCGAGCGCTTGCCCGATACCATCGTGCTGTCGTCGGTGACCCAGCGCCGGTTGTCGTAATTGAGCAAGCCATAGCCGACCGAGGCATCGATAAACAGCGGATCGAACGGACGCAGGCTCGCATAGAGCGTGCCGCTGTAGCTGGTGGCGTCGCTGCGCGAGCCATTGGTCCCGACATCGCTGCGGTCGGAGCCGAGCCCGAGCGCCGCGCCGACGATCAAGTGGTCGGTCAGCCGCATGTCGATGCCCGCGGTCAGCCCCGAGCTCAGGAAATGATTGGCGGAGGAAAGCCCGGACGGCGTCATCGTGCCGAACTGGAACGAGCCCGCGGTCCAGAACGCCATCGACGAGGCCCAGTCGAGCGCGCAATCGGGCGAGCCCGACGGGCGGGCCGCGGCAGGCTGCCCCGGCACGCCGTAAGGCGGCGTGACATAACTCGGGCCGAAGGGATCCTTCGACACGATCGGCGCGCCGGGATCGGGCGGCGGCGCGATGCCGAAATTGACCGAGCACGGTTTGAAATCCCCGTGCAGGCTTTCAAGGTGATGTGACACGTTGTCGATCTGCGCGCTGGCGAAGCGCTGCGCGGCCGCCACTTGCGCCGTGATCAACCCTGTTACGTCCGGATCGAGCACCGGATCGGGACGGTTCGAGAACGTATAGGCGCGGCTACCAATGTTGCCGTTGATATCGGTCGCCTGCACCGTGAACGACGCAGCTCCGCCGCCGGTCGGCGTGCCGCTGATCACGCCGCCGCTGCTAAGCGTCAGGCCCGGCGGTAGCGCGCCGCCAGAAATCACGAACGTATAGGGTCCGGTGCCGCCGCTCGCAGTGACGGTCTGGTTGTAAGGATGCCCGACGACGGACGCCGGCAACGTCGGCGGATTGACCGTCAGCGACACGGTGCCGATATTGATCATGAGCGCGCGCGTGCCCGCATTGCCGAGCGAATCCACCGCCCGCACCGTGAACGACGAAGCGCCGGCCGACGTCGGCGTACCGCTGATCACGCCGCCACTGCTGAGCGACAGCCCGGCCGGCATCGCGCCGGACGACAGCGAGAACGTGTAAGGCCCGGTGCCGCCGGTTGCGGTCACGGTCTGGCTATAAGCCGTGCCGAGCGTTCCGGCCGGCACCGCCCCCGGATTGACCGTCAACGATACGGTGCCGATGTTGATGGTGTAGGCGTGGCTGCCGGTGTTGCCGAGCGAGTCCGTTGCGCCGACCGTGAAGTTCGAGGCGCCGCTGACGGACGGCGTGCCGGTGATGACGCCGGCGGCATTCATTGTCAGCCCGGTTGGCAGCGCGCCGGAGGTCAGCGCGAACGCGTAAGGCCCCGTGCCGCCGCTTGCGGTTACCGTCTGGTTATAGGCGGTACCTTGCGTGCCGTTCGGCAGGTTCGCCGGGCTGACGATCAGCGCCGCGCTGCTGCCGATATTCACAACGTAGGCACGGCTGCCGCTGTTGCCACTGGTATCGACCGCCCGGATCGTGAACAGCGATTGTCCCGCGGTTGTCGGCGTACCGGTGATCGCGCCGTTCGCCGGGTTCAAAGTCACCCCGGCCGGCAGCGAACCGGACGATAGCGCGTACGTGTACGACCCCGTGCCGCCTGTCGCGACGGCGGTTTGACTATAGGGCAAGCCTACCGTGCCCGCCGGAAGGCTGGTTGGATTGACCGTCAGCGAAACGGTGCCAACATTCACGTTGTATGTTTGCGTGCCGAAATTGCCGACTGAATCAAGCGCCTGGATGGTGAAGGTCGACGGCCCACTGCCGGTCGGGATGCCTGTGATGGCGCCGCTGATCGGATCGAGCGACAGGCCCGCCGGCAGCGAACCGCCGGACACTGAATAGGTGTAGGGCCCAGTGCCGCCGCTCGCCGCAACGGTCTGATTGTAGACCGCGCCCTGCGTGGCATTGGGTAGAGTGGCCGGCGCGATCATCAGCAAAGCGCTGCCAATATAAACCGAATAACCTTGGCTGCCGCTCACGGGCGTGGTGTCCTGATTGGTCGCCGTGATCGTAAATGCGTATGTACCGCCGGCGGTCGGCGTGCCGGTGATCTGGCCGTTGAAAAAATTGAGCGTCAGGCCCGATGGCAACGCCCCTGTGGTGACCGAATAAGTGTAGGTATCGTCGCCGTCCAACGGCCCGGTGATGTCGTCGGAATCGCCGTCGTTGGCGACAATGATCTGGCTATAGGGAATGCCGACCGTGCCGTTGGGAAGGCTGCCCGGGGTAACCGTGACGACCTCTGCCATTGCAGGCGCGGCGCAAGCGAACACGACGGCCAATATAATGGCCGCTCGGCTGATGGTTGCTCTTGGCGACTTACCCGTGCCAGCAATCAGCAGACTCAACGTGTATCCCAGCACAGGGTTGAAAAATCCGCATGGCATAAAGTTCCCCCGAACCCCTGAATCAGTAGGAGTTTCAAGGGGAGGCTGGGCGATTATGCTTAATTGAAAGTGAATCCGACCCGAAAGACGTACAGTTCGGTATCCCGATCACGCATAGGCGGTGGTTAGACACCAATGCCGCTCGAATTTTTTGTCTCCGCACTGGTCACGCTGATCGTCGTGGTCGATCCGCTCGGGCTGATTCCCGCCTTCGTGACCATCACCCAGGGCCTGCCGACGGCCTCGCGGCGCAGCGTGGCGCTGCGCGCCTGCCTGATCGCCGCCGCGATTCTCGCCGGCAGCGCGCTGATCGGCGACTGGCTGCTGCGCACGCTGTCGATCACGCTGCCCGCGTTTCGCATCGCCGGCGGCCTGCTGCTGTTTTCGATCGCTTCCGAAATGGTGTTCGGCGTGCGCATCGTGCGGCAATCGCGTCAGGCCGAGGAAGCCATCGAGGAGCATGTGCGCAATATCGCCGCCTTCCCGCTCGCCATTCCGCTGATGGCGGGACCGGGCGCGATCACCGCCACCGTGCTGCTCGCCGGCCGCGCCGGCGGCGATCCGCTGCGGCTGGGCGTCTTGCTTGGCGTTGTCGCCGCCGTGATGGCGCTGTGCTTTGTCGCGTTCACGCTGGCGGCGCGCATCGCCAAGATACTCGGCGTCACCGCCAATGTCGTGCTGTCGCGGCTGCTCGGCGTCCTGCTCGCCGCGCTCGCCGTTCAGTTCGTCATTGATGGCGTGCGCGTGGCGCTGGCGGGCTAATCAACCGCCAAGGCTTCGCTCAGAACGGAATTTCGTCGTCCATGTCGGCCGACTTGCCGGCGCCGGCCATCGCCGGCTTGCGCTCGCGCGACACGCTCGGCCCGCTCGAGCCGAAATCGTCGCCGCTGTCAGCGCCCGCTCCGCCCCCGCCGCCGCGGGTATCGAGCATCGTGAGCGACGAATTGAAGCCCTGCAGCACTACCTCGGTCGAATATTTGTCGTGGCCGTCTTTGTCGGTCCATTTGCGCGTCTGCAGCGAACCTTCGAGGTAAACCTTCGAGCCCTTCTTGAGGTATTGCTCGACGATCTTGCACAGGCCCTCGTTGAAGATCACGACGCGGTGCCACTCGGTCTTTTCCTTGCGCTCGCCGGTGGTCTTGTCGCGCCAGCTTTCCGAGGTGGCGACGCTGAGATTGGCGATCGGCCGCCCGTCCTGGGTGCGGCGGATTTCCGGGTCCTTGCCCAGATTGCCGATCAAAATCACCTTGTTGACGCTACCTGCCATCGCACTCTCCATTCGGTTTCCGGATCACACTACCCCGGGATCGACCGGGGTTCGCGGCTGCCGCGCGCCGCGCCCGCACTTGTCCCCGTAAAAAGCGGGCCCAAAACTGTTCTTGTTATGTTCTAGTCGATAGTCAAGGGATATACAGGAGATTCGGGCGGGCCGTCCCGAATTTTTGTTGCTGTAAAGCCCCTGTTCGAATCATCCACAACATATTACGCCCGCATCCTCGTCCGCCGCCCGCGTCAGTGCGTCGCCTGTGTGAGTTCGCTCGAAACTCTCAGCGGGAGACCCATACGATGAAGCGGTTCATTCTCACGGCGTGCGCAATCCTGTTTGCCGCGGCGATGGCGACATCATCGTACGCGGCCGACATGGCCAACCCATTGCCCCGGCCCACGTACAAAGGCCCGGTTTATGTCGCCGGCTATAACTGGACCGGCTTCTATGCCGGCATCAACGGCGGCTACGGCTTCGGCAAGTCGAACTGGGCCAATGCCGGCGTCTCGACCGGCGACTTCAACGTCAATGGACCGCTGGTCGGCGGCACCATCGGCTACAATCTGCAAACCGGCTCCTGGGTCTGGGGCCTGGAAGCCGACGCCGATTACAGCTGGATCAAAGGCAGCACCACAACGGCATGCGCGGGCGGTTGCGAAACGCGCAATCAATGGCTGGCAACCGGACGCGGCCGCCTGGGCTATGCCTGGGATCGGTTCTTGCCTTTCATCACCGGCGGCGCGGCCTTCGGCGACATCAAGATGTCGGGCGCCGGCGCCAGCGAAGATAAATCCAAGCTCGGCTGGACCGCCGGCGCCGGCCTCGAGTACGGCTTTATGCGCTCCTGGACCGCCAAGCTCGAATATCTCTACGTCGATCTCGGCAAAGTCAGCTGCGGCATTTGCGTCCCCGGTACCGACACCAAGTTCAACGCCAGCCTGGTGCGCGTCGGCGTGAACTACCGCTTCTGGTAGCGCCGTCCGTAACCAACTGAGCGGGGCCGGCCATCGCGTCGGCCCTTTGCTTTTCGGTTATCCCCATTGCCACGCGTGGCCCCGGCAGGGACTGGCGAAACGCCATTGTTCTCACTACGTTCCAGAGTCATGGCTCCGTTTCCCGACAAAAAAGCCCGCGACGCCCGCCAGATCACCATTCGCGGCGCGCGCGAGCACAATCTGAAAAACGTCGACGTCGCCATTCCGCGCGACCAGTTGGTCGTGTTCACCGGCCTGTCGGGGTCGGGCAAATCCTCGCTCGCCTTCGACACCATCTATGCCGAGGGCCAGCGCCGCTACGTCGAGAGCCTGTCGGCCTACGCGCGGCAATTCCTCGAGATGATGCAGAAGCCGGACGTCGACCAGATCGACGGCCTGTCGCCGGCGATCTCGATCGAGCAGAAGACCACCTCGAAGAATCCGCGCTCGACCGTCGGCACCGTCACCGAGATCTACGACTACATGCGCCTGCTGTGGGCGCGCATCGGCGTTCCCTACTCGCCGGCCACCGGGCTTCCCATCGAGAGCCAGACCGTGTCGCAAATGGTCGACCGCGTGCTGGCGCTGCCGAACGGCACGCGCATCTACGTGCTGGCGCCGGTCGTGCGCGGCCGCAAGGGCGAACACAAAAAGGAATTGGCCGATTTCCTGCGCAAGGGCTACCAGCGCGTCAAGATCGATGGCGCGTTCTACGAGATCGCCGAGGTCAAGCCGCTCGACAAGAAATTCACTCACGACATCGACGTGGTGGTCGATCGCCTGGTGGTGAAAAGCGATATCGGCACGCGGCTGGCGGATTCGCTCGAGCAAGCATTGAAGCTCGCCGACGGCATGGCGCTGGTCGAACTGGCCGACACCAAGGCCTCCGGCTCGAAAGCCAACAAAGGCCGCAACGAAAACGCCGAGCGCATTATCTTTTCGGAAAAATTTGCCTGTCCCGTCTCCGGCTTCACGCTGCCGGAGATCGAGCCTCGGTTGTTCTCGTTCAACAATCCGTTCGGCGCCTGCCCGGAATGCGGCGGGCTCGGCGTCGAGCAGCACATTGATGCGGGTCTGGTGATCCCCGATCCGGACGCCACGCTGAAGAAGGGTGCGATCGCGCCCTGGGCTAAGTCGTCGTCGCCCTATTATATCCAGACGCTCGACGCGCTGGCGAAACATTTCCGCTTCACGCTCGACACCAAGTGGAAAGACCTGCCGAAGAAGACGCAGGACGCCATCCTGTACGGCTCCGGTGAGGACGACATCAAATTCGTCTATGACGACGGCTTGCGCGGCTATACGACCAAAAAGCCGTTCGAAGGCGTGATTACGAACCTTGAGCGCCGCTTCAAGGAAACCGAGAGCGATTGGGCACGTGAGGACCTGCAGAAATATTTCACCGACGTGCCGTGCAAGGCCTGCCACGGCGCGCGGCTCAAGCCCGAGGCGCTTTGCGTCAAGATTGGCGGCCAAAACATTTCCGAAGTGGCCGAGCTGTCGGTGAAGAAATCCGGCGAATGGTTCACCGAGTTGCCGAAGCAGCTGACGCCCAAGCAAAACGAAATAGGCGTGCGCGTGCTCAAGGAAATCCGCGAGCGGCTGAAATTCCTGGTCGACGTCGGGCTGGATTACCTGACGCTGATGCGCGCCTCCGGCACACTTTCCGGCGGCGAAAGCCAGCGCATTCGCCTCGCCTCGCAGATCGGCTCCGGCCTCACCGGCGTGCTCTACGTGCTCGATGAACCTTCCATTGGCCTGCACCAGCGCGACAACGCCCGCCTGCTTGAAACATTGAAAAGGCTTCGCGACCTCGGCAACACCGTGATCGTGGTCGAGCATGACGAGGACGCCATCCGCACTGCCGATTACGTGCTCGACATCGGCCCGGGCGCCGGCATCCACGGCGGCCACATCGTGGCGGAAGGCTCGGTCGACGACATCATCGCCACGCCGCGCTCATGGACCGGCAAGTATCTGTCCGGCGAATTGTCGGTGCCGGTGCCCGAGCGCAAAGCCCGCTCGCGACGCGCGCTGAAAATCATCAACGCCCGCGGCAACAATCTCAAGAACATCGACGCCGAAATCCCGCTCGGCCTGTTCACCTGCGTCACCGGCGTCTCGGGCGGCGGCAAATCGACGCTGCTGGTCGACACGCTGTACAATGCGGTGGCCCGCAAGTTGAACGGCGCCTCGCTCGCGCCCGCGCCGCACGACCGCATCGAGGGCCTCGAGCACATCGACAAGATCATCGACATTGATCAATCGCCGATCGGCCGCACGCCGCGCTCCAACCCCGCCACCTACACCGGCGCCTTCACGCCCATCCGCGAGTGGTTCGCCGCTCTCCCCGAATCCAAGGCGCGCGGTTACGAGCCCGGCCGCTTCTCATTCAACGTCAAGGGCGGCCGCTGCGAGGCATGCCAGGGCGACGGCGTCATCAAGATCGAGATGCACTTTTTGCCCGACGTCTACGTCACCTGCGACGTCTGCAAGGGCAAGCGCTACAACCGCGAAACGCTCGAGGTGCTGTTCAAGGGCAAGTCGATCGCCGACGTGCTCGACATGACGGTCGAGGAAGCCCTGGAATTCTTCAAGGCGGTGCCGCGCGTGCGCGACGTGCTGGCGCTTCTGCACCGCGTCGGCCTCGACTACATCCATGTCGGCCAGCAGGCCACCACGCTGTCGGGCGGCGAGGCGCAGCGCGTCAAGCTCGCCAAGGAGCTGTCCAAGCGCGCCACCGGCCGCACGCTCTATATTCTCGATGAGCCGACCACCGGCCTGCATTTTCATGATGTGGCGAAGCTGCTCGACGTGCTGCACGAGCTGGTCGAGACCGGCAATTCGGTGGTGGTGATCGAGCACAATCTGGAAGTGATCAAGACCGCCGACTGGATCATCGACCTCGGCCCCGAAGGCGGCGACGGCGGCGGCGAGATCGTCGCGCAAGGCACGCCGGAGGACATTGTGCGGGTGGCGCGGAGTTACACCGGGCAGTTTTTAAAGCCGGTTCTGGGGAGAAGGGAGAATAAGCGGAAGAAGGGCGGTCAACAGGCGGCGGAGTAGCCGACTACAACCATCTCGCGCTATTATGCCAGCCAGATGACCCTTGAGAGCAGAACCGCTAACATCACCAAAGGAGCGCCTAACCCGATCGGGATATTAAGCGTCCATTGTGTTTCTGATATTTAGTGGATAAGGGCCGAGATAAAATAATATGCGTGATGAATTCTTTTTTTGGCGGCGATCATCGGTCCGAGCTTCCTTTCGAGCTCCGGCATGCGCAAACGCCAACCCGATACCGACTATCGCCCGATGCGCCCCCGGAGGAGAAGCGGGCCGCTCTTGAGACTCTTTGTGGAAAGCTACTAACGGCAGCAAAATTGATTATCGATGATCTACCCGCGGCGAAGATTGACACGCCCGTGATAACTTTTAATCGCCCACATTTGCCATGATTGGATTTGCCGGGGCACGCATGGACACACGCAGCAAAACTCCCGATTTGGCGGCAACCGCCGGCGAGGTTATCGCCGCGCTGGCGGAGCGCCGGCAAATCCAGCCGTTTTCCGCGCGTCCGGGCGGGCTGACGCTCGCGGATGCCGGCCGCGTCCAGCCGCTATTGCGCGCAGCCTTCGAGGCGCGCGGCGAAAAAATAACCGGCCGCAAGATCGGCTTCACCAACCGCACGATGTGGCCGAAATACGGGGTCTATGCGCCGAACTGGGGCTATGTGACCAGCGCCACCACGCGCGATCTGGCGAAAACGAATGCGCTGCGCTGCGCCGATTTCCTCGAACCGCTGATCGAGCCGGAAATCATGTTCGGCCTCAAGGCCGCGCCCGCTCCGGATATGGACGAGAACGCCCTGCTCGATTGCATCGACTGGCTGTCGCTCGGCTACGAGGTCGTGCAGTCGATCTATCCGGGCTGGAAATTCGCGCCCGCCGACACCACCGCGGCCAATGCGCAGCACGGCGCGCTGCTCGTCGGTGCGCGCCACGCCGTCGCGCCGCGCAAGGCGCAATGGCTGAAGGAGCTCGCAGCCTGCGAAATCGAGCTGTTATGCGGCGGCCAGATTATTCTCGGCCAAGCTTCCAACGTGCTCGACAGCCCCTTGCTGGCGCTGCGTCATCTCGTCGACATGCTAGCGAAGGACCCGCACAATCCGCCGCTCGCCGCCGGCGAGATCGTCACAACCGGCTCGCTAACGCTCGCCATGCCGGTGGCACCGGGCGAAACCTGGACCGCGATGGTCTCCGGCATTCCGCTCGAGGCGGTCAGACTGCGCTTCGACTAGCGGCCGCTTAGGCCCGCCGCCCCATGATCCAGCCGATCGCCAGCAGCACCACCCCCGCCACGCCGGCGACCACGCCGTGCTTGACGTGCGGGTGCATCAGGCCGGCTTCGTGGCCGGGAAAAAAGCCAGGCAGCTGGTCCGCCGGCATCGCGAAATAGACCACGGCGATAATGAGCAAAGCGATGCCGAGCAGCGTGCAGATCGGTTTCGTGGGGAATGTCCTGAGAATGAACCGGGCGACACCGAACATAAATGCAGCACACGGCCGCACAAGCGAAAATTCGACCGGGGGAACTCTGCCGCCGGCACAACCGCGGCCCCAGGCGGCGCTTTCAGCCGCGCGGGAAAGCCGCTAATGTCGCCGCCGGCGGAAACATTTTTCCTTGGGGGCACTCATGCGTCGTCACGTCGTTGCGTTGCTTTTCATCCTGGGCTGTCTGGTCGCGGGCTCCGCGCAAGCCGAGCAGATTCGTTTCCCGAAGACAGGGCCGAACGCCTTCGTCATCACCATGACGCCCGGCTGGACGTCGAAAGAAGACAACTACAACGGCTTGCAACTGCTGTCGGCCGACAGCCGGACCTCGGTCTATCTGTCGATGGTTCTCGATCAGCAATACGCCGACAAGCCGATCGAAGATCTGGCGCTCGCCATCGGCGCGCCGTCGAAGATCACCTCGTTCTCCAAGCGCGAGCCGATCACCATTTCCGGCATGTCGGGGATGGCGTTCTACGCGCAGATGACCAACGCCAACGGCACCGTGCTGGACGTCAAGATGAACATCATCCCGCTCGGGCCGGCGCTGTGGGCGACCGAAACTCTCTTGAGCTCGCAGGGACTCAACTCGGCGCAGGTCGCCTCGCTCAATCAGGCGGTAAAGGGCATCGCGGTCGTCAACAAATAAGAGCGCCCGGCCGGCTACGCGGCCTTGGCCTGCATCTCCTTGTCCTTGGCTTGCGCCCGCTGCGCCGCGGGACGCGCCGCGATGCGCGCGGCGTAATCGGTGAATTCCTTGCGCTCGGGAAGCATCTTGAATATCGTGCCCCAGCGGATGCCGGAGCCGATGATCACGTCGGCGGCAGTGAACTGCTCGCCCATGAGCCAGGGACCCGTCTCCACGGCTTTCGCCGTCACGTTCATCACCGTGTCGAAATCGCCGTAGCCGAGCATGCCGCGGCGCACCGCTTCCTTGCGCGGCGCCGCACGGTCGATCACCGCCGGCTCGATGCAGCTCGGCCCGAAGAACAGCCATTTGAGATAAACGCCGCGGCCCGGCGCGCCGACCGGCACGTTGAGCTTGGCCTGCGGAAATTCGTCGGCGAGATAGGTGCAGATCGCCGCCGCCTCGGTGACCACCGCGTCGCCGTGCTTGAGCGCCGGCACCTTGCCCATCGGATTGATGGCAAGATAATCGGGCTTGAGATTGTCGCCGTTGCTCAGACTCAAAAGCTTGATGTCATAAGGCTGGCCGAGCTCCTCCAGCATCCACAACACGATGGACGAGCGCGACTGCGAGGCGTGATAAAGCATGAGTTTGGCCATGGGACACCTTGCAATGTTGGCGGTTCGGAACAAACTGACATTTAGTGTACGACTGTGCGGAGACCATGACCATGGCTGACGTCCGCGATAACATCGAACGCCATCGCTTCGAGCTCGACGCCGAGGGCCACGTCGCGTTCTCGAATTACAAACGCGACGGCGGCACCATCACCATCATGCACACCGAAGTTCCCAAGGAACTTAACGGTAAGGGCATCGGCTCGGCGTTGGCGCGCGGCCTGCTCGACATCGTGCGCGCGCAGGGGCTCAAGGTGGTACCGCTCTGCCCGTTCGTCGCCGGCTACATCGCCAAGCATCCGGAATACGCGGATTTGCTGCGCTAGATGCGCGCCGTTCACGGCCATTGCCTAACGCAAAATTTACCCATCGGTAAGACATTGGGCCCCTCGCCTTATGTCAGGAGCCTCCGTTGGATTTCTCGGCCGGCATTGCATTTTTCTTTGGCCAGCTCGGCCGGCTGTTTTTCTCGCTCGGCTCGCATTTCTCGCTGACGTCGCTCGCCGCGGCGCTGGTCATCTCGGCGCTTTATTTCGCCTGGCAGCGGCACCGGCGCGGCCGCCGCATCCGCCTGAAGACAATCGCGCGCGCGCTGTTCCCGCGCCGCATCATGCGCAGCCGCTCGAACCAGGCCGATATCTTCTATCTGTTCTTCAACGTCTTCATGTTCGGCGTTCTGTTCGGCTGGGCGGTGCTCTCGTATCAGTTCATCTCGAACGGAATTATCGCCGGACTTATTGCGCTCGCCGGCCCGGTCGCGCCCTCGACCTGGTCGCCGTATCTGACGCGCTCGATCATCACCGCGATGCTGTTCCTGGCCTACGAGCTCGGCTACTGGTTCAATCACTGGCTCAGCCACAAGGTGCCGGTGCTGTGGGAATTCCACAAAGTGCACCACACCGCCGAGGTGCTCACCCCGCTGACCAATTTCCGCGTCCATCCGGTCTACGGCTGGATCTTCGCCAACATTCTCGCCGTCTCGGCGGCGGTCGCCAATGGCGTCGGCAATTACATGTTTGGCGAGACCGCCTATCAATACGCGATCAACGACACCAACATCATTCTGGTGTTGTTCATCCATGCTTACGTCCACCTGCAACATTCGCATATGTGGATTTCGTTCCGTGGGCTGGCTGGCCGCATTTTCGTTTCGCCGGCGCACCATCAGGTGCACCACTCCAACAATCCGAAACACTTCGACAAGAATTTCGGCAGTTGCCTCGCGTTGTGGGACTGGATGTTCGGCACGCTCTACGTTCCGGCTAAGGAGCGCGAGCCGCTGGTGTTCGGTTTCCCTGGCAGTGCCAACGCCCACACCGTCAAGGGCGAGCTGGTTGAACCGTTCGTCAACGCCGCCGGCCATCTTAAGCCGGCGCTGAAACCCGCCGCTCCGCTTGCGCAACGCAAGCAGGCCTAGCTAATGGTCGCCATGCGCCGGCGCACCGTTACCGTCCACGACAAAATGCAAAACGGCTATCGTTACGCGCTCACTGCGCCGGCGGCCCGCGGCTTCGACCCCGACTTCAAACCGCAGCTAACTCCGGCCGAGATGCTGCGGCTTGGCGTGTTCGGCGGCAAATACATGACCGACTGCCGACGCGAATTTCCCCAGAGCTGGTTCGCCAGGGCCAAACTCTCGCCGGCCAAGCGCAACGCGTCGCTGAATTTCTTCGGCGTCGACGCTAGCCAGTCTCTGTCGGAATGGCGCCGCAAGGGTTGGATTCACCCCGACGATCCGCGCGGCTGGTTCCAGTGGTATTGCCGCTATTACATGGGGCGCCGCATGCCTGACGAAGATCGCCGGCAGATCGGCCGCTGGAAGGCGATCCGCCGTCACGTCCGTCAAATCCAGCAACATTGCGAACCGGGCGACGTGTTCTGCCGTCCGCGGCAACGTCAGGCGTTGCTGCACTGGGCCTACGACAGCCGGAAAATCTGAACCGCAGGTACCGAATTACTCAGGCCCGCGCCGGGTTTACGATTCCTGCCAATCCACAAACGAACAACGTGGTTGGGAGGCAACATGAACCGGCATCTTCACAACCTTGCGCGCATATTGCTTGGCGGCGCGGCTTGCGCCGTCGCGGGACTCGCGCATGCGCAAAGCATGGACACGCTGTACGAAAAGGCAAAGCTCGAGAAGGAGCTTGTCATCTACGGCGGCGGCCCGACCTCGCTTTACGAGGTGCCGGCGAAGGCCTTCGAGCAGAAATATCCCGGCATCAAGGTCACCATCCACGCCGGTTTCAGCAACGAACACGACGAGAAGATCAACCAGCAGTTCAAAACCAAGACACTGGATGCCGACCTCGCAATTCTGCAAACGGTGGGCGATTACATCCGCTGGAAGAAAGAAGGCGTGCTGGCGCAATTCAAGCCGGCGGCCTGGAACGCGATCGACAAGTCGTTCAAGGACAAGGACGGCTATTATGTCGGCGTCTTCGTCACATCGGTGTCCTACGCCTACAACAAGGACAAGGTCACCGCGGAAGCTGCGCCGAAGTCCGCCCGGGATTATCTGAAGCCCGAGTTCAAGGGCAAGATGATCGCCTGCTATCCGCACGACGACGACATCACGCTCTATCTGTTCTACACGACTGTGCAGCGCTATGGCTGGGACTGGATGACAAAGTACATGGCCAATGGCGCGCAATTCATCCAGGGTCATCTGGGCGTGTCGCGCGCGCTGCCGTCGGGCGAAGCCGTCGTGCCGATCGACTCCAACCCGAATTTCTCGCTGCGCGAGCAGCGCGCCGGCAAGCCGGTCGAGATTTCCTTTTCCAAGATCGATCCGACGCCGGTTTGGGCGCAGACCGCCGCCACCTTCAAGGATTCGCCGCATCCGAACGCGGCCCGGCTATTCCTGAGCTGGTTCCTGGAAAAAGAGCAGCAGACCAAGCTCGACACATGGTCGCCGCGCCGCGACGTGGCACCGCCGGCCGGATTGCCGCCGCTGTTCTCGCTCAAGCTCGCCAACGACTATCCGGCGTTCATCAGCAACGAAACATTGGTCGCCGATTTGCGCAAGCGCTTCGAGGCCATCACCGGCCCGGTGCAAAAAAAGGGCGGCGTGAAATAGCCGGGCGCTTCAGGCGCCGGCGATGCGCGTCAGCAGATCCGCCAGCACCTCGGGACACGTAATGTGCGGATTGTGGCTTGAATCGATTTCGTAGGCGCCCCAGTTCTCGCGTTTGGCGCGCTCGTAAAAGCGCCGGAAGCGGTCATCGGGCGCATTGCGCGCGCAATAAATGTAATGGCGCGGCAGCGTGAGCGGGCTGTTCTGAAACTTCAAATTCTGTTCAAAGGTCTTGGCCGGCTGCGGCCGCCGCAACGGATCGGCCCAGGCGCGGTCTTGGGGCTCGGTGTCCGGCGGCATGGGAACCGGCGGAATGAAACCGTCGGGCGATGGCTTGCGTTGCGCGCGCGCCGCTTCCGGCAGCAAGCCGATCACGCTGTCGCCGTCATCGGGCGCGAAGGCGTCGATATAAATCAGCTTGGCAATACGCGCCCGCGCGCGGTCGGCAACGCCGGTCGCGACCATGCCGCCATAGGAATGCCCGATCAAGTTGACGTTCGTCAGGTCCTCGAATTCAAGTACGCCGAGAATGTCGGCAACGTGTGTGTCGAGATCGATGTCGCGCCGCGCCAGGTGCGCGCGCTCGCCGAGCCCGGTCAGCGTCGGCGTGATCAGCCGATGCCCGCGTTTGGCCATCAGCGGATGCATCTTTTTCCAGCCCCAGCCGGCGCTCCAGGCGCCGTGCGCAACAACGAATGTGGCCATATTTCCCCCTACTCCGCCGCAACCGGCCGCGCGGTCCGGCTATTCCATCGCGCGCACACGAAATCGATCGCCACTGCCACCAGACCTGCGCCCAGCACCTGCCAGCCCGGCCTGACGCCGGCATCGAGATCGAAAACCGTATCCAGCACGCGCAGTGGCGAAACGTGAAACGCAATTCCGATGCCGACAGCCTCGCCGGCAAATGTCAGCATCGAAACCGTCACGCTGAGCGCGAGCAGCGCAAGCGTCGAAAGCTCGCTGGTCTCCAGCCACCAGGCTACCAGCCGGTAGCCAATCAGCCACAAAAACAAACCGGCGGCGAATGTCGGCACCGTGACGTCGGCCTTGGTCTGCTGGAAATAATGGATCAGCGCGAGCAGCGCGATGGCATAGATCAGCTGATGCAGACGCCGCCAGCGCAGGCCGCCGAGCCGTTTCACCATGCCGTCGGTCGAGGTCGCGGCCAGCGCCGCCAGGCCCAGCCAGGCGATGCCGCCGATGATCAGATAGACGCGATGACTGATTTCATGCGCCACTTTGGCGATGCTGTAGCCTTGGTCGGCGAAGAACAGCAGGAGATGCGCGGCGATATAGCAAAACGTGCCGACGCCCAACATACGCCGCACGTCAATCAAATTGCCGTAATGCGCGATGCGGCGCAGCGGCGTCACCGCCAGCGTCACGCCGAGAAACACCAGCGCCCAAAAGCCGGCGCGGTGGATCAAATCGTTGAGCGGCCGCGCGCCGTGCGCGATCGCATGGGCATCAATTAGAACTTTGGCGAGCGGGAAAAGCAAAAGCGCCAGCGCCGCTATCCGCAGCGACGACAGCCGCCCGCGCCGGTCGCGCCAGATTTCCCAGGAATGTTTCACCGCCCGCGCCTAACACAGCGTCGGCTGGCCGTCATAGTGCGTCGCACAATTTTACCCTCAATATACGCCGGGTTGTGCTAGCATTTTTTTACGTCCAAACGATTCGCCGCAACCAATTGTACGGTTGAGCGCACACAGTCGACCGTCCGGAGCGCAACCGGCGGCAAACACCACGGGAGAAGGAGGAGCAGAGAAACCTTAAGTCACGCCACGCCGGGCCAATTCGAGGAGGCCACCGATGTCGCGAAACTTGGTACGCTCACTGCTCGTTTTCGTCCTGTCGCTGATTAGCGTTGCCGCGTTTGCCCACGATGTCTGGATCAGCCGCGGCGTCTACAAGAATCCCGCCGGCGAATGGTGCTGCGGCGCCGAAGACTGCGGCGTGGTTTCACGCGATGCCGTGAAAGCGGGCACCGGCGGTTATTCGTTGCGCGGACCGGTCACCTACGGCATGGGCGTCACCGGCAACGAAGCCGACGGCCCAACCCGCCAGGAAAATGTCAACGAGATCGTGCCCTACAGCCAGTCGCTGCCCTCGCCCGACGGCGCCTATTGGCGTTGCAAGCGGCCGGACGGCTCGCAGCGCTGTTTCTTCGCGCCGCCGCCGGGCAGTTGATCGTCGGATCGCTGCTAACGCTTCTGCGCGGATTCCCGCAGCACGACGCCTATGATTGCGGCAAACGCCACCAGAACGAACGACACCGCGACTGGGTCTCGGTCAGCGAAATAAATCAGAATGGCTAAACTTAAGGCGATTGCGCCGAAAGTGAGCGCCCAAACACCCACCCAATCGATGGTCCAACGCTCGGCGCGCGCGATTACGCCTGCTTTTACTGAAAGCGGAAGTGGCATGACGAGCCCCCTTGTTATTGCCGCCTTCGGAGGTAGCAAGTTCCATGCCTGACGGGCTTCCTGCATTTGTTTTCCCATGCTTTTTGGCTCGCCATCACACCCGCGGCAGTGGCCGGTCGGACGCTTTGCGCGACGGCACTTTCACCCAAGCCTCGCCGTCCAGCACGGTCTCGCCATCGACCGAGCACGTGCAGGACAGCCGGGCGCGGAATTTTTCCGGCATCACCTCGGCGACAACGACGCTCACCTCGACGGTGTCGCCAATCTTCACCGGCGCTCGGAAATTCAACGTCTGCGAAATATAGATCGCGCCTGGGCCCGGCAGCCGCGTACCCAGCACCGCCGAAATCAGGCTGGCGGTGTAGAGCCCGTGCGCGATCCGGGTGCGGAATGGCGTCTTGGCGGCGAAATGCTCCGACAGATGGATCGGATTGCGGTCGCCGGTTACTTCGGCGAAGCCGACGACATCGGATGACGCAACGGTCTTGCTCAGGTGCTCGGTCATGCCGACCGAGAGATCCTCAAAGCACAGCGTCTGCAGGGTCAGCATCGTCACGTATCCGTTGCCAGGCGCGGCCGGCACACCGCCCACAACACCCCGATCAACACCACATTGATCAACGCCAGCACCGTCAATACGACGATCGTTACATCGGCTCCACTGGCTTCAATCAACAGCGCGCCAAGCGAGGGCGCCGCCGCCTGCACGATCAGGCTCGGAAACGCCAATTTGCCCATCAGCCGCGGAAACCGGATGGGCCCGAACAGCGCCAGCGGCAGCGTGCCGCGCCCGATCCACGAAATGCCGTAGCCGGCGCCGTAGAGCAGGATCACAAGAATAAGAAACTGAAACCGTCCAGCCAGCAGCAACAACCCGACAGCCATCAATATGCAGCATGCAATCATGGTCCAGATCGGGTGATAGCGCGCGCCGAACAGCCGCTCCACAACGCGGGCGCCGACCTGCGCCGGGCCGAACAACGTCCCCAGGCTCACAGCCATGGCGTAGTCAACATCCCTCGCCTGCAGGAAGGTCATGAAACTCACAATCACTATCGAGCCGATGCCGGCCGCGATTGACAGCACCAGCGCGAGCAACGCGAAGATAAGCGTCTCGTGCGTGATGCGCGGCGGCGCTGCGGGCCGCGCGGTGTCTGATGCCACCGTGCTTGAGGCAACAGGCCTCGGCGCCCGACGAATGACCGCCATCTCCAGCGGCAGGCATACGCACAGGTGAAGCGCCGCATAAACGAAACATGCCTCGCGCCATCCGATATGTTCGATCATGAAGGCGCTGAGTGGCCAGCAGATCGTGCTGGCGAAGCCGCCGAACAGCGTCAGGTTGGTGATCGGTCCGCGCGCCGTGCTGCCATACATCCGGCCGAGCGCGGCAAACACCGCGTCATAAAGCCCGGTGCCCATGCCGATGCCAAGCAGCACCCAGGCGAGCAGATAAACCGGCAGCGTTGGCGCGAGTCCGATCCCGGCGAGACCGGCGGCGTAGAACAGCGAACTCGCCAGCAGCACCGCCCGCCCGCCATGCACATCGATGATTTTGCCAACCTGCGGCGAGATCAGTCCGGCCACCAACAGGCCGATCGAGATGCCCCCAACGACAAAGCCGAGCGACCAGCCGGTCTCAGCGACAATCGGTCCGGCGAACACCGCCGGAAAATAAAACGACGTGCCCCACGCCAGAATTTGCGCGATGCCGAGCGCGCTGATCACCACGCGGCGGTCGAACGCAAGTTCTTTCAGCGCTTGGCCGTCCGGTGACAAGACGCTTTCCTTAACCGGCGGGGTCCATGCCCTTGGATTTAAGAACCGCGGCGGCGTCGGCGCCCGAGAGATAGTCGATCAACTCCTTGGCAGCGTCCTTTTCCTTGGTCGAAGCGCTCAAGCCCGCGGCATAGACCGTGGTGTTCTGGATTTCCTTCGGCAGCGGGCCGACCAGCGTCACGCCTTTCACCGGTACGATCTCGCTGATCTGATGGATGCCGAGCTCGGCCTCGCCGCTGGCAATCAACTCGGCGACGTAGCCGCCCTTCTTGAGCTTGGCCTTCGGCCGGATCTGGTTGGCGATGCCCAGTTTCTCCAGCAGCTTGTCGACATAGATGCCGCTCGAGCCGCCACTGGCCGGGTCGATATAGGCGACCGTCTTGGATTTGAGTAGCGCCTCTTTGAATTCATCGACTGTGCCGATGGCGGGCTTGGGCGCGCCCTCTTTCACGACCACGCCGATGCCGACGGACGCAAGATTGATCTTGCTGCCGGCCACGACCTTGCCGCTGGCGGTCATTTCGTCGACCACCGCCGGCGTGATCACCACGATGTCGAAGGCCTCGCCGCCATCGATACGGCTTTTCAATTGGCCGGTGGTGCCGTTGTCGACGGTGACGTGGTTGCCGGTCTGCCGCTCGTAATCGGGCACCAGAGCCAGCACCACTTGCTTGAACGCGCCGGCGGTCAGCACTTTGACCTCCGCGGCATGGGCAACCGGCCCGGCCAGACCAAGCGCTCCGGCGATGGCAGCAGCCCAACACAGATGTTTTTTCATGGAGTTCCTCCCGGTACGGGTCGGCAATTTACACGATCCGACCCAATTTTGGGTCCGGTCGGCCCCGGCCGAGGCAAGCGCAATTCTGACAAGGAAATCGGCCCAAAATTTGGGTTCCAACCGGCCGTTTCGGTTAACAATCAATTACTTAAGCTATGCGCATTTTGCATTGCTGCGGCGCAACATTATTGCTTTTCATTCGGCCGAATAAGACTATTTTCCCGTTGCGTCGAGTCGCCGGCAACGCGCCGGCTCGAAGAGCAAAGAAAGAAAACCGCTATGTTTGCCAGTATTGTCCGTATGATCCGTTCCTGGAATAGCTATAATCGCAGCCTCAACGAGCTGTCCCGCTTGGGCGACCGCGAGCTTGCCGATATCGGCATCAGCCGCTCCGACATCGTGCGGGTGGCTTGGAACAACGCGCAGCACCGCTAAGCAACGCCTCAATCAATGAAAAGCGCCCGCGCTCGTCGCGGGCGTTTTCATTTGTTGCGGGTTGCTGCCCCCCGGCAGGACGCCTAATTTGCCGGAATGGCCCTGAAACCTGTCCATATCATCGGTGGCGGCTTGGCAGGCTCAGAGGCCGCCTGGCAGTTGGCGCAAGCCGGCGCGCCGGTGGTTCTGCACGAGATGCGGCCGCTGCGCCAAACCGCCGCGCACAAGACCGACGGCTATGCCGAGCTGGTCTGTTCCAATTCGTTCCGCTCCGATGACAAAGATCACAACGCGGTCGGGCTGCTGCACGCAGAAATGCGCCGGCTCGGCTCGCTGGTAATGCGCGCGGCTGACGCCAATCAAGTCCCGGCCGGCGGCGCGCTGGCGGTCGACCGCGACGGATTTTCCAAGGCCGTATCGGCTGCGCTCGCCGCCCAACCGCTCATCACGCTGACGCGCGGCGAAATCTCCGTGCCGCCGGCGGACTGGGACAGCGTCATCATCGCAACCGGCCCGCTGACATCGCCCGATTTGGCTGCTTCCGTCCGCGCGCTCACCGGCGAAGACGCGCTCGCCTTCTTCGACGCCATCGCGCCGATCGTACATCGCGAAACAATCGACCTCGAACAGGCCTGGTTTCAGTCACGCTACGACAAAGCCGGCCCCGGCGGCTCAGGCGCCGACTACATCAACTGCCCGCTCACGCGCGAACAATATGACGGCTTCATCGACGCACTCCTCGCCGGCGACAAGACCGTGTTTCACGACTGGGAAGCCGCAACGCCCTATTTCGACGGCTGCCTGCCGATCGAAGTGATGGCCGAGCGCGGCCGCGAAACCTTGCGCCACGGCCCGATGAAACCATTCGGCCTAACCAATCCACGGCAGCCCGATATAAAGCCCTATGCGGTCGTGCAGCTGCGCCAGGACAACAAATTGGGCACGCTGTTCAACATGGTCGGATTCCAGACCAAGTTGAAGCACGGCGAGCAGGCGCGCATCTTCCGCAGCATTCCCGGCCTGCAAAACGCCGAATTCGCTCGGCTCGGCGGCCTGCACCGCAATACCTTCCTGAATTCGCCGAAACTTCTCGACGCCACGCTGCGGCTGAAGGCTAATCCAAAGTGGCGCTTCGCCGGCCAGATCGCCGGCTGCGAGGGCTATGTGGAATCCGCGGCCATCGGCCTGCTGGCCGCACGCTTTGCCGCGGCCGAGCGCCGCGATGAGCCGATTGTACCGCCACCGCCGACCACGGCACACGGCGCCCTACTCGCGCACATCACAGGCGGCCATATTGAGACCATCGACGCAGGCCCCTCTTCGTTTCAACCGATGAACGTCAATTTCGGCCTGTTTCCACCGATCACTGCGCCTCCAGCCCCTGAAGGCCGCAAATTCGGCCGCGGCTCGGCCAAGAACCTGGCGCGCAAGGGCGCGCTCAGCGAACGCGCGCTGATCGATCTCGATCTCTGGATCGCGGGAGAGACAGCCGCGGCAGCGGCCGAATAGAATCAACCCCTGAAAATGCGGCTCGGATTGCGCGCCGCGCGCCACAGCAACCATTGGCGACGCCAAGGCGTGATCGGTTCGAACGCAAACGGCTGGTATTTGGCGCTGTCCATCCGGCGCAACTGCGGCCCCACCAACGCAGCCGGCAAAAATGCCGGCAGGATTTCGAGCGGTGCGGCTGATAAGTTGGACTGCGCAATCGCCAGATGCTCGCGCGCCAGCGCGCGCATTTCGCCCAGCGCCGCCTGCAACGGCTCACTCGCCTGCCCGGCGAAGATATCCTCGCGATTCACGCCATGGCGATCCAACGCCTCCAGCGGCACAAAAAGCTGGCGTCGCACGGCATGACGCGGAAAGGCGCCAAGAATTCCGGCAACGGCATACGCGACCGCGGCGTCCAAGGTGAAGAGCTCCGGCGACGTCCCCCCTTCGCCGAGAATTCCCGCCGCCATGGCAAACAGCGGCGATTGCGTCTGGATCGCGTAAAGCTGGAAATCGCCGAGACCCGCCATTGGCTCTTCGTAAAGATCGAAAACATGCGCGTCGATCAGTTCGAGCAGCGGCGTGGCGACAAAATTATGTTTTGTCAAGGTCGCCAGCAGCGCTGCGGCGACAGGATGAGCCGCGCCCTCTCCCGCGCGCTCACCCGACAGCACTTCGCGCCACCATTGCAGGCGAATCTCGCCCGGCATCGGCTCGCGCGCCAGATCGCGCACGCGCGCTATCTCGGCATTGAAGGCATAGAGCGCGAACAAGGCGTCGCGATGCCGCGCAGGCGCAAACAGCGTGGCGAGATAACGGTCCCGATCGGCCTCGCGCACCAGCGCGGCGCAATGTTCAAAATTATCCATTCGCGCAGTCTACAGCGTCGTTCATTCGACCGCGATCAATGCCGCGCCGACCCGGCGGCCCTCTTCCAGCAGGATATTGTAGGTTTGCGCCGCGGCGCCCGTGGTCATGGCATCGACCGATATTCCGGCATTGCGAAACCGCTGCCGCAGCCGGTCCGGAATGCGCCACGGATCACGCCCAGCGCCGATCAGAAAGACATGAATGTCCGCGGCGCCGGCAAATACCACCTCCAGCGATGCTGTCGTGATGTCGCGGACGTCGCTCACGGGCCAGGCCCAGATGCCGTTCGGCAGGCACAACAGCGAACCGCGGTGCGACATGCCGGCAAAGCGAAAGCCGCCATTGCCGTAGGCGTCGATTGGCGCCG
>Ga0181522_10000268_pt1 | contig 41191 bp, 43 predicted proteins | sample PEATcosm2014_Bin_27_FD_121103 | JGI IMG/M metagenome (GOLD analysis project Ga0181522, IMG submission 121103) | Peatland microbial communities from MTU Mesocosm Facility, Houghton, MI, USA - PEATcosm2014_Bin05_10_metaG | ecosystem: Environmental > Terrestrial > Soil > Wetlands > Peat | place...
AATGGTGGCCGACTCGAGGAAGGTGAAGGATTCCGGCGAGATGAAGCCTTGCCGCGTGGCAAAGAATGAGCCGGCAAACCCAGCAAACATCGCGCCCATGGCAAAGGCGGTGAGCTTTGTGTTGGTGGTGTTGATGCCGAGCGAGCGGCAGGCGATCTCATCCTCGCGCAACGCTTCCCAGGCGCGACCGACGGGCAGCCGGCGCAGCCGCACGGTGACGAAGGCGGTGAGAAGAGCCAGCGCCAGGATGATGTAATAGAGAAAGATCACCCGGTAGAGCGGCGAGAATTCCAGGCCAAATACGGCGGCGAATCCGTCGTCGTTGGCATTGAACGGGATGCCGAAAAAAGTCGGGCGCGGAATCCCGGTAATGCCGGCATAGCCGTTGGTGAGGTCGACCCAATTGATAATGACGATGCGAATGATCTCGCCGAACGCCAGCGTGACGATGGCGAGGTAGTCGCCGCGCAGGCGCAGCACCGGAAAGCCGAGCAGGATGCCCCAGAACGAAGACAAAATACCGGCGAGCGGCAGCAGCAGCCAGAATGAGAAGCCGAGGGTCTTGGCGAGCAGTGCGTAGGAATAGGCGCCGACCGCGTAGAATGCGACATAGCCGAGGTCGAGCAGACCGGCGAGGCCGACCACGATGTTAAGGCCCCAGCCGAGCATCACGTAGATCAGAATCTGGATGCCGAAATTGTCGATCCATTTCACCGCGCCGCCCAACCCGTTGAGCGTGACGACCAACACCGGATAGACGATGACAAAACCAATGGCGAAGGGCGTGAACCATTTACCGACGATGGCGCGCCAGGGCGCGGGCGCCGCCGCGACGCGGCGTATCGTGCGCTGTTGGAGCCATGGCTCCAACAGTAGCGAATATACCAGCCGACCGGCGCCAACCACGGCGACAATGGCGAACAGCATCGGCCAGCGCGTGGTCAGGATCAGATCGTTGTGAATGTCCGTGATGGTCTGGAAGCCGATCAAGGGCAGGAATAGACCGAAGGCGAGCAGGGCGGTGACGCCGGCATCGCGCAGCGCGCGAGCCATGTCGACGCGCTTATCTGGCGCGCCTTCGCTCATCTCATACCTTCTCGACATCCGGCCGCCCGAACAGGCCCTGCGGCAGGAAGATCAGCGTGATGGCCAGCACCGAAAATGCGGCTACGTCCTTGTAGTCGATCGAAAAATACCCTGACCAGAAAGTCTCGATCAGGCCGATCAGGATGCCGCCGATCACCGCGCCCGGCAGCGAGCCGATGCCGCCCAGGACGGCGGCGGTGAACGCCTTCACACCCGGCACGAAGCCGTCGGAGAAACTCACCACGCCGTAATGCATCAGGTACAGCGTGCCGGCGACGGCGGCGAGCGCTGCGGCGATCACGAAGGTCATCGAGATGGTCTGGTCGACATTGACGCCGACCAGCGCCGCCATTTTTTGATCCTGCTCGCAGGCGCGTTGCGCGCGGCCGAGCCTGGTCTTAGCCACCAGATACCAGAACGCCGCCAGCAGCACGGCGGTGACGCCCCAGATAATGATCTGCTTGTACGACAGCGTGACTTCGAAGTCGTTGGCATTCAGCAGCACGAATTCACCTTGAATCATCGGCGGGATCGGCTTGTTGCGCGGGCCCTGGGCGACCTGCACGAAGTTCGACAGAAAAATCGACATGCCGATCGCCGAGATCAGCGGCGCCAGACGGAACGAGCCGCGCAGCGGCCGGTAGGCGATGCGCTCGATCGTCCAGTTGACCAGAGACGTGAACAGCATGGCCACGATCAGCACGATGAACAGCGCGAGCGCGATCGAGGAAATACCGAGCCATGTGGTCAAGATCAAAAATGCGATCAACGCGATGAAGGCCGACACCATGAAAACATCGCCATGCGCGAAGTTCACCATGCCGATGATGCCGAACACCATGGTGTAGCCGATGGCGATCAGGCCGTAGATCGAGCCGAGGGTGATGCCGTTGATGAGCTGCTGGAGAAAGAATTCCATGCGCTGAGCTCATAGCCTTTCGCGGGGGCCGCCCGGCCGACGGCCCTTGCTTCGATCACACAAGGAGTAACAGGGCATGGCGGGAGCGGCAACGCTCGACGCGGGGCGTGTTATTAAGTCGGATCAGCACTTCGCAGGCGTAAGGAAAGGGACATGTCTCCCAGCCTCGAAATCACCGTCCGGGCCGGTGGCGCAGCCGCGATTTTCGCGCTCCTGGTCCTGTGGGAATGGCTGGCGCCGCGCCGGCGGCTCACGGCCGGGCGGCGGCCGCGCTGGCCGGGCAATCTTGGCATTCTAGCCATCGACATCGTGACGGTGCGGCTGCTGGTGCCGACCGCCGCGGTCGGGGTGGCGCTGATCGCGGCTGAACGCGGCTGGGGGCTGTTCCCGCTGCTGGGACTGCCGGGCTGGGCGGCCATCGTCGCCGGGCTGATCGCGCTCGATCTGGTGATCTACACTCAGCACGTCGTCTTCCATCACGTGCCGGTGCTGTGGCGCATCCACCGCATGCATCATGCCGATCTCGATATCGACGTGACCACCGGCGTACGTTTCCACCCCTTGGAAATTCTGTTGTCGCTCGCGATCAAGATGGCGGCAGTGGTCGCGCTCGGCGTGCCGGCGCTTGCCGTGCTGATCTTTGAGGCGCTGCTAAATGCCACCTCGATGTTCAACCACAGCAACGTGGCGCTGCCACCGCGGTTCGAGCCGATCGCGCGCTGGATCGTGGTGACGCCGCAGATGCATCAGGTGCATCACTCGATCGAGCGCGCGGAGACCGACAGCAATTTCGGATTCAATTTGCCGTGGTGGGATCGCCTGTTCGGCACGTATCGCGCCGAACCAAAGTCAGGCGAACAGGCAATGACGATCGGCTTGCCGATTTTCCGAGACATCAATGAATCGCGGATCGTGCGTCTTTTGACGCAGCCGTTCCGCGATGCGCGCTAGTGAAGCCCGCCGAAGATCCAGATCAGCACCAGGATCGGCAGCGGAATTCCCAGCAGCCAAAGCAATAGATAGCGTCCCATGGCGGTTGCCCCTTCTTGATTGCGTCAAGTAATGGAACTCAGTCCGGCGCGTGAAGTTCCCGCACGGCCGTTACAAACGGAACGAAACAATTCACGAGACGTTATTTTGTTGGCCAGAGAGTGCTGAAGGTGATCTTCGAGCACCAAAGCCAACAACGTTGGAGGAATATGGAATGAGTCAAAATCAAAACCAGAATCAAAATCCCAACCAGAAGCCGGGCCAACAGCAGCAAGGTGGCGGGCAGCAGGGCGGTCAGCAGCAAGGTGGCGGGCAGCAGAAGCCCGGTCAGCAGCAGCAGGGTGGTCAGCAGGACCGCCAGGGCGGCCAGCAGAGCCAGAACCGCTAACGCACTGCAATACAACCGAACGGAAGCCCCGTCCTGTGGCGGGGCTTTTCGTTTGCGCGCCCGCTCGATTGCGTTGGCGTAGCACGCGGCCTCGCTTATGCTGAAGCGCCATGGCTGCGTCCACGCTCCCGTTGTTTCATCTCTACGGCGATCCGCCGGACGACTCGGCGTTCGACTTCATTCATATCGAGACGATCGCGTCGCGCTCCTCGATCCACGACTGGACCATCCGCGCGCATCGCCACCGCAATCTTTTTCAGATTCTGCTCATCGAAAAAGGCGGCGGCGAGATGAGCTTCGAGACCGCGACCGTGCCGTTTGCGGCGCCGGCTGCGATCCTGGTGCCGGCCACCACCGCGCACGGATTTCGCTTTACGCCGCAGGTTACCGACGGTTGGGTGGTGAGCTTCACCGAGGACGTCACCGACGCGCTCGGCGATCAATCCGGCGAGGCGCTGGCCCGGCTCAAGGCGCTGGCGGCCGACCCGCTGGTGCCGCTGGCCGGCGCGGCCGAAGCCAAGCGTCTCGCTGCTTTGTGCGCCGACCTCAACGAAGAGGCTTCGCTGGCGCGCGAAGGCTATCGCCTCGCCATGCGCGGCTTGCTGGCGCTTATTGCCATCGAGGTGGTGCGGTTGGCGGTCAGCCGTGCGCGCAGCGGAACGGTGACGCTGACGCGCGCCGACGCACGAGTCGAGGAATTGCGCCGGTTGCTCGACGAACATTTCCGCAAGGAGCGGCTGATCAGCTTCTATGCCGGGAAGCTGGCGATGACCGCCGACCGGCTCAACGACCATGTCAAACGCGCGACTGGCGTGACGGCGGGCCATCTGATCCGCCAGCGCGTGCTGACGGAAGCCAAGCGCCAACTGGTCTTCACCGGCCAGCCGATCCACGAGATCTCTTACGATCTGGCGTTCTCCGATCCCTCGCACTTCACGCGATTCTTCCGCAAGCAGACCGGCATGACGCCGCAGGCCTTCCGCGAGGGGCGCGGCGGTTAAGATTAAGGACCGCGCTTAAGGGGTAAGGTAAAGGGCGGGTTCCTTTTGAAATTCGCATTTGAAGCGCTTACGCGTGATCTCCTGTTTCGGGAGGAATGCATGCGTAAGCTCTCCGCCGTAGCCGTGGCCATGATTTTGGCGATCGCGCTCTACTTCACCCTGTTCTGGGGCCTCGACGCGTTGCGCATCCTCACCTCGCCGACCTACGGCCTGGACGATGTCTGGCATGCGCAATTCATTTTCGTCATCGGCAGCATGCTGGGCCTCGGTCCGACCGGGCTGCTCAAGCTCGCCGCCTTCTTCGGCGTGCTAAAGCTGGCGGTAGCCGGCATCTGCGCGCTGCATATTTTCGATCGCTGCCGCGCCTTTGTCGGTGGCAAGGCAAATTCCGAAGTTCTCGAGGGCGGCCTGATCCTGATCGTGTTGATCAGCATCGCGTCGGTGGGTCCGGCAGTGTCGTCACAGAATGCCGAGATGCTGCGTGAAGGCACGCTGCAGCTGGTGCTCGCCGCGATCGCCGCGGGGCTTTGCCTGGTCGAACGCAAATATAGTCGTGCCAGCGAGGACGTTACGCCGGCGGTATCGACCGAACTCGCCGCCACGTCGCGCGGCGCGCCCTGGTTTTCGCCGTTCCGGTAATTGATCCGCGGCGCTACTTTGCCTTCTGGATTTCCGCCATGACCTCGGTGGCTTCCTTGAAGGCGTGATTGGCGGCCGGCACGCCGCAGTAGATCGCCTGCTGCAGAATGACTTCCTTGATATCGGTGTCGGAGAAGCCGCCGCCTGTCAGTGCAGCCCGCACATGCAGGCGGAATTCGTCCCATTGACCGAGCGCGATCATGGTGCCGAGCACCAGTACGCGGCGGGTGCGTTCGTCGTAATGCGGCCGCGTCCACACTTCGCCCCAGGCGTAGCGGGTGATCAGCTCCTGGAATTCCTCGTTGAACGGCGTTTTCTTGGCGTTGGCGCGGTCGATCCATTCGTGGCCCAACACCGTGCGTCGCTTGGCCATGCCTTTGTCGTAGCGTTCCTTCTCGTCCATGGGCTTTGCCTCTATTGGAGGAAGTTCAGCACGGCTTCGGTGAAGGCTTTCGGCTGCTCGATATTGGAAATATGCGCGGCGTCGAGCGCCACCAGCTTGGCGCCCTTGATCTGCTGCGCGATTGCTTCGCCGGCGGACGGCGGTGTCGCCGGATCCTGCTTGCCGACAATGACCAGGGTCGGGGTCGTGACGCGCGGGTTGCTGGCGCGGAAATCCATGTCGCGGATTGCCTCGACGCAGGCGACGTAGCCAGCCGGATTGGTGGCGGTGAACATCTTCGTCATGCGGGCGATGGCTTGCGGTGCGCGGTCACGAAAGCTCTTGGTGAACCAGCGCTCCATGTTGGGACCGACCAGTTCGCCGAGGCCCTTTTCCTGCACGAACTTGATGCGGTCGGCCCACGGGCCCTTGTCGGCATAGTAGAAGTTCGTGTTGGCGAGGACGAGCTTCTCGACGCGATCGGCGGCATTGGCGCCGAGCCATTGACCGTCCATGCCGCCCATCGACAGGCCGCACCAGTTCATCTTCTTGATCTTGAGGGCGTCGAGGACCGCGAGAATATCGCGGCCGAAACGATCGAAGCTGTAGGGTCCCTTGGGCACGCCGGACTTGCCGTGGCCGCGGCGGTCGTAGCGCACCAGCCGGAAATGCTTGGCGAATTCGGCCGCCTGGTCGTCCCACATGTGCAGATCGGTGCCGAGCGAATTCGACAGCATCAGCACGGGCGCGCCCTCACGGCCTTCGACCTCGACATTGATCGGGCAGCCATCGGCATCGACCATCGGCATGGAATTCCTCCCCTAAGGATAGTTTTTAATTGCATCGATTTGGCTTGATGTATTCTTGGCGGACACATTTAAAGCGGTCCGCGCCCGCTGCATAGCTCTTTTCAGCGGCCTCGCGAGGGCTTAAGTCGGAGTCTTAGACTGCGTGATCCAAGGAGAGCGTGCCGATGGCGATGGTAATGACCGGGGAGGTCCAACTCCCAGCCAGCCGCGAGGTTGTCTATGCCAAGCTCAACGATGCCGAGGTGCTCAAAGCCTGCATCCCCGGCTGCGAGGAGCTCAACAAGCTTTCCGACACCGAAATGACGGCTGTGGCCACCACCAAAATCGGCCCGGTCAAGGCGCGCTTCAAAGGCAAGGTCCATCTCACCGATTTGGACCCGCCTAACGGCTACAAGATCTCCGGCGAGGGCGACGGCGGGGTCGCCGGCTTTGCCAAAGGCGGGGCCAGTGTTTCGCTGACTGAAAAAGATGGCGGCACGCTACTCACCTACAACGTTGAGGCGCAGATCGGCGGCAAGCTTGCCCAGCTCGGCCAGCGCCTGGTCAACGGCGCCGCCAAGAAGATCGCCGACGACTTTTTCAAGAATTTTGCGGCCAATGTGACGGCCGGCTAGCGAAAAATCACCGCGGTTTCACCGATTTCCGGCTTTGGAATCCCTTGACCCGGCGGGCGGTCGGGGTTCAGAGTTATTTTGGTTCTAAGGTGCTTTCGGGCCGAAATCGGCCGGGAACCGCCGCTGCCCTTGCCGGGCGATGCGAAAAGAGGGCTTTTGGCCCCGAATTTGGGAGGAAGGCATGCCAGCGGTGTCCATGACGGTAAACGGAAAACCGGTCACCGGTGATGTCGAGGCGCGCACTTTGTTGGTGCAATTCCTGCGCGAAAACCTCCGGCTCACCGGCACCCATGTCGGCTGCGACACCTCGCAATGCGGCGCCTGCGTCATCCATCTCGACGGCATCGCCGCTAAGTCCTGCACGCTGCTCGCGCTTCAGTGCGAGGGCGCCAAGATCACCACCATCGAAGGCCTGGCCGAGCCGGGCGGCGCGCTGCATCCGATGCAGGAGGCCTTCCGCGAGCACCACGGCCTGCAGTGCGGCTATTGCACGCCCGGCATGATCATGTCGGCGCTCGATATCGTGCGCCGCCGCGGCAACGATCTCGACGAGCACACCATCCGCGAACAGCTCGACGGCAACATCTGCCGTTGCACCGGCTACCACAACATCGTCAAGGCAATTGCTTCAGGAGCCAAGAACATGGCCAAGGGCGGCGCGCCTCGGCGGGCTGCCGAGTAGTTCAAAAAAATTCAACGGGAGGAGACCGCCATGAGCGCGACCGGGATCGGCGCGGCGGTGCGCCGCAAGGAAGACTTTCGCTTTATTACCGGCCAGGGGCAATACACCGACGACGTGGTGCGGCCGGGCGAGACCCGCGCCGTGTTCGTGCGCTCGCCGCACGCCCACGCCAAGATCAAAAGCATCGACGTTGCCGCCGCCAAGAAAATGCCGGGCGTCGTTGACATTCTCACCGGCGCCGATCTCGCCACCGACAAGATCGGCAACCTGATTTGCGGCTGGATGATTCATTCCAAGGATGGCTCGCCAATGAAGATGGCGGCGCATCCGGCGCTCGCCTCCGGCAAGGTCAACTGCGTCGGCGACGCGGTCGCGGTGGTGATCGCCGAGACGATGGCGCAAGGCCGCGACGCCGCCGAGAAGGTCAAGGTCGATTACGAGGTGCTCACGGCCGTCGTCGATCCGGCCAAGGCGCAAGCCGCGGGCGCGCCGCAGATTCATCCCGACATCGCCAACAACACGATCTATCAGTGGCATCTCGGCGACGCCAAGGCGACCAATGCGGCCTTTGCCGCCGCCAAGCATGTCACCAAGCTCGACATCGTCAACAATCGCCTGGTGCCGAATGCGATCGAGCCGCGCGCGGCGATCGCCGACTATGACGCGGGCTCCGATCATCTCACGCTCTGGAATACGTCGCAGAACCCGCACGTCGCGCGGCTGGTCATTTCCGCCTTCGTCGGCATCACGCCGGAACACAAATTGCGGGTGATCGCGCCCGACGTCGGCGGCGGCTTCGGCTCGAAGATTTTCATCTACCCGGAAGAAGTCGTTTGTCTGTGGGCGTCGCGCAAGACAAAACGCCCCGTGAAATGGGTCGCCGATCGCACGGAATCCTTCCTGACCGACGCGCACGGCCGCGATCACGTTACCCACGCGGAGTTGGCGCTCGACGCCAATGGCAAAATCCTGGCGCTGCGCGCCAAGACCATCGCCAATCTCGGCGCCTATATGTCGACCTTCTCGTCGTCGGTGCCGACCTATCTCTACGGCACGCTGCTGTCGGGCCAGTACGATATACCGTCGATCTATTGCGAGGTGGACGCGGTCTATACCAACACCGCGCCGGTCGACGCCTATCGCGGCGCCGGTCGACCCGAGGCGACCTTCGTGGTCGAGCGGTTGGTGGAAGTCGCGGCCCGCCAAATGGGCATCGAGCCCACCGAATTGCGCAAGCGCAACTTCATCAAGACGTTCCCGCATCAGACGCCGGTGATCATGGCCTATGACGCCGGCGACTATTTTGCGTCGATGAAGAAGGCGCTCGAGATTGCCGACGTGAAGGGTTTCGCCAAGCGCAAGCGCGAAGCGGCGCGCCACGGCAAGCTGCGTGGCTTGGGTTATTCGACCTATATCGAAGCCTGCGGCATCGCGCCCTCCCAGGCGGTGGGTTCGCTTGGCGCCGGCGTGGGCTTGTGGGAATCCGCCGAAGTGCGGGTCAATCCGACCGGCTCGGTGGAAGTGCTGACCGGATGTCATGCGCACGGGCAGGGCCACGAGACGACCTTCGCGCAGCTCGTCTCCGAGCGGCTCGGCATCCCGTTCGAAAATGTCTCCATCGTGCACGGCGACACGGACAAAGTGCAGTTTGGCATGGGCACGTACGGCTCGCGTTCCGGTGCCGTCGGCATGTCGGCGATCGTCAAGGCGCTCGATAAAATCGAGATCAAGGCTAAGAAGGTCGCGGCCTTCATGTTGGAAGCGGCCGAAGGCGACATTGAATTCAAGGACGGCAAATTCACCGTCGCCGGCACCGACAAGTCGGCCGCCTGGGGTGATGTTTCGCTCAATGCCTACATCGCGCACAAATTCACCGGCGCTGAGCTTGAGCCGGGCTTGAAGGAAACGTCGTTCTACGACCCGACCAATTTCACATTCCCGGCCGGCTGCCATATCTGCGAAGTCGAGGTCGACATCGACACCGGCAAGACCGATATCGTGAATTGGACCGCGGTCGATGATTTCGGCACCGTGATCAATCCGATGATCGTCGAGGGCCAGGTGCATGGCGGCATCGCGCAAGGCATCGGCCAGGCGCTGCTGGAAGGCGTGGTCTACGACAAAGAAGGCCAATTGGTGAGCGGCTCGTTCATGGACTACAGCATGCCGCATGCCCATGACCTGCCGTCCTTCCAGGTCGGTTTGACGGAAACCAAATCGCCGTCGAACCCGCTCGGCATCAAAGGCTGCGGCGAGGCCGGCGCGATCGCCGCGCCCGCCGCGGTGATCAACGCCATTACCGACGCAATCGGAACCGAAAATCTAGCCATGCCGGCCACCGCCAACGCGGTGTGGTCGGCGCTGCAGGGCGCCAAACCGCGCCAAGCTGCTTAATATTGCGGCCTAATAGGAGAGACCGATGTATAATTTCACGTTCCATCGTCCGACCACGGTTCGCCAGGCGGCAGGCCTGCTGGCGCGCAACCCGGAGGGCAAGCTGCTGGCCGGCGGCCACTCGCTGATCCCCGTGATGAAGCAGCGGCTGGCAAGCCCGACCGCGATCATCGATCTCTCGCTGGTCGAAGGCATGGGCGGCGTCGAGCAGAAAGGCCGCTCGATCGTGATTGGCGCCATGACGCGGCATGCCGACGTCGCCAATTCGACGGTGTTGCAGCAGGCGCTGCCGGGGCTCGCCGCGGTGCCGGGTGCGATCGGCGATCCGCAGGTGCGCAACCGCGGCACCATCGGCGGCTCGATCGCCAATAACGACCCGAACGCCGATTATCCGGCGGCATGTTTAGGCTTGGGCGCCACCATCATCACCAACAAGCGGCGAATCGCGGCCGACGATTTTTTCACCGGCATGTTCTCGACCGCGCTGGAAGAGGGCGAGATCATCACCAAAATAAGCTTCCCGATCGCCAAAAAGGCGGCTTACGAGAAGTTCAAGCATCCGGCCTCGGGCTTTGCACTGGTCGGCGTGTTCGCGAGCAAGCGCGGCGCCGATATCCGCGTCGCGGTGACCGGCGCCGGCTCAAACGGCGTGTTCCGCGTGAAATCCTTCGAGGAGGCGCTCAAGAAGCGTTTCGCGGCGAAATCGCTGGAAGGCATGACCATTCCGGCGACGGGCATGAACAGTGATATCCATGCAAGCCCGGAGTATCGCGCGCATCTGGTCGGCGTGCTGGCGCGCCGCGCGGTGGCGAAAGCGACGGCCTAGCGCTGGAATTATTTTTCCGGCGGATCAAGGAACCCGCGCAAGGCACTGGCGTTGCCGAATGGGCGTAACGATCCATTCAGCAGGTGTCCCGTGTTTGAAGTTTTCCCGGTGTTAGTGGTCGTCTTGATCGCAGCGGGCATGGCGCTGCTGCGGATCAGCGTCTAGGCGCGATCGAGTTCGGCCAACAGGTCGTGCAGATCGAGCGGGTGCGTGAACATCTGCAAGCTGCCGTCCGGCTTCTTCGGCCATTGGTCCTTCGGCCGGTCCCAATATAGCTCCACGCCATTGTCATCCGGGTCACGCAGATAAAGCGCCTCGGACACGCCGTGGTCACTAGCACCTTCGAGCGGGATTTTGGCCGCGATCAGCCGGCGCAACGCGTCGGCCAGTAGCCGCCGGTTCGGGTAGAGAATGGCGGTATGGTAAAGACCGGTGGCCCCCGGGGCGGGCGGCGAGCCGCCTTTGCTCTCCCAGGTGTTGAGCCCGATGTGGTGGTGGTAGCCACCGGCCGAGATGAAGGCGGCCCCCGGGCGGGTGGTGGTGACCTCAAAACCCAATACGCCGCAATAGAAATCGAGCGCCCGCTGCAGGTCGGCGACCTTCAAATGGACGTGGCCGATGCGCACCCCTGCGTCGATTGTGGGCACGTGCAGGGCGTCTTTGGTCAGTTCGGCGGTTTTGGACATAAAGGCCATTCCTGGCTGGCTGGTGGGGCTTTCGATACACACATGTAAGACGCCCGCGAGTTCCGTTAAAGTCCCCCCAAAGGACCCAAAGATGACCGTAAAGCCGCTCCCGGCCTCCATCGAAGCCACCCTCGATCTGCTGGCCAAAGCCGGTTACATCGCCGACCGCTCATTGGCGACGGTGCTGTACCTCGCGCTCAAAATGGGCCGGCCGCTGTTCGTCGAGGGCGAGGCCGGTGTCGGCAAGACCGAAATCGCCAAGGTGCTGTCGGCAACGCTCGGCCGCCGGCTGATCCGGCTGCAGTGCTACGAAGGCCTCGATATCTCGTCCGCCGTCTACGAGTGGAATTACGGCGCGCAGATGATCGCCATCCGCCTGGCGGAAGCGGAGGGCGAGGGCGACAAAGCGCGCATCGAGCACGATGTGTTCTCCGAGCGGTTTTTGATCAAGCGCCCGCTGCTGCAGGCGCTCGAGCCCGATCCGGCAGGGCCGCCGGTGCTGCTGATCGACGAAATCGACCGCACCGATGAAGCCTTCGAGGCCTTCCTGCTTGAGGTGCTGGCGGATTTCCAGGTCACCGTGCCGGAGCTTGGCACCGTGAAGGCGGCGCAGCCACCGATCGTGCTGGTCACCTCCAATCGGACGCGCGAAGTGCATGACGCGCTCAAGCGCCGCTGTCTCTATCATTGGGTCGGTTATCCCAATGCCGGGCGCGAGCTGAAAATCCTGCGTACCAAGGTGCCGGGCATTGCCAAGAAGTTGTCCGAACAGGTGGTCGCCTTTGTGCAGGCCCTGCGCAAGGAGGACCTGTTCAAGCAGCCCGGCGTCGCCGAGACGCTGGACTGGGCCGGCGCGCTCACCGAGCTCGACGTTGTGGCGCTCGATCCGGCGACGGTGTCGGACACGCTCGGCGCGCTGCTGAAATATCAAGACGACATCGCCCGGCTCGACGGCAGCAAGGTCAAGACGCTGCTCGATGAGGTGAAGTCCGAGCTGCGCGCGGCGGAGTGATGGTCATGGCCGAAGCTCAAGGCCCACGCGTTGAAGGCCGCCTTGCCGAAAACATTCTTTACTTTGCGCGTGCGCTGCGCGCCGCCGGCATTCCGGTGGGCTCGGGCAGCGTGCTCGACGCGCTAGCGGCCTTGGACGTCGCACGCGTCGGCGACCGCGAGGATTTCTATTGGACGCTGCACGCCGTCTTCGTGAAGCGGCACGAGCATTCGCTTCTGTTCGATCAGGCGTTCCGCATCTTCTTCCGCAAGCGCGGCTATATAGAAAAGCTGATAGCCTCGATGCTGCCCGAAGTCGCCACAACGGAACCCAAGCCGCCGACGCCAGGCGCGCAACGTGTGCAAGAGGCGCTGTTCGGCGGGCTCAATGAGCGGGATGACAAATCCGAGGTCGAGGTCGACGCGCGCTTGACCGTGTCCGATCGCGAAGTGTTGCAGAAAAAAGATTTCGCGCAAATGAGCGCAGCCGAAATTGCGGCCGCCAAGCATGCGATCGCGCGGCTGGCGCTTCCGCTCGACCTGCTGCGCACGCGGCGCATGGCGCCGAGCCGGCGCGGCCATCTGATCGACATTCGCCGCACCTTGCGCGCCAGCATGAAGGCGGGCGGGGCGCTGATCGATCTCAAGTATCTGGGGCCGCGTGAAAAGGAGCCGCCGATCGTGGCGCTCTTGGATATTTCCGGATCGATGAGCCAGTACACCCGGTTGTTCCTGCATTTCCTGCATGCTGTCACCGACGAGCGCAAGCGCGTGGCGACCTTCTTGTTCGGCACAAGGCTGACCAATGTCACCCGTGCCATCCAGGCGCGCGATCCCGACGAGGCGCTCGCCGCATGCTCGGCGCATGTGGTCGACTGGTCGGGCGGCACCCGCATTGCGTCCTCGCTGCGGGCGTTCAACAAGCAGTGGTCGCGCCGCGTGCTGACGCAAGGCGCCGTGGTGCTGCTGATCACCGACGGGCTCGAGCGCGACGCCGACGACACTTTGGCGTTCGAAATGGACCGGCTGCACCGCTCGTGCCGGCGGCTGATCTGGCTCAATCCGCTGCTGCGTTTCGCGGGCTTCGAGGCGCGCGCCAAGGGCGTGCGCACCATGCTGCCCTACGTTGACGAATTGCGGCCGATCCACAATTTAGAGTCCATGACCGAGCTGGTGCGCGCGCTGTCGGGTAGGCCGGCGAAGGACTACGGTCCCAGGGCGATGCTTCGGCAGGTTGCTTGATGGAGGACGAAAATGCTGTCGCGCGATGAAGACATTCTCAAAGCCGCCGAGGACTGGCGCAAAGCCGGGCGCGGCGTGGCGCTCGCCACCGTGGTCGAGACCTGGGGCTCGGCGCCGCGGCCGGTCGGCTCCAATCTGGTGATCGATAACGAAGGCAATTTCCTTGGCAGCGTGTCTGGCGGCTGCGTCGAGGGCGCGGTGGTGACCGAAGCCATCGACGTGATCGACAGCGGCAAGCCGAAAATGCTGGAATTCGGCGTCGCCGACGAGCAGGCCTGGAATGTCGGGCTGTCCTGCGGCGGCACCATCCGCGTCTATGTCGAGAAGGTGAGCTGACTTGAAGCTCGACATTCTCCACGCGCTCAATGCCGAACGCGCCGCGCGGCGCGCCGTCGTGGTCGTCACCGATGTGGCGAGCGGCGAGCAGCGGCTTGTGAAGGCCGCCGGTGTCGCGAAGGACCCGCTCAAGGACGTGCTGGAAAAGCGCCTGCGCATGGCGAAAAGCGGAATGGAAGAGACGGCGCAGGGCCGCGTCTTCCTCACCGTGCACGTACCGTCGCCGCAGCTCGTCATCACCGGCGCCGTGCACATCAGCCAGACCCTGGCGCCGGTCGGGCAATTGCTCGGCTATGACGTGACCATCGTCGATCCGCGCACGGCATTTGCGTCGATCGAGCGATTTCCGGACGTGAAGGTGATCGCGGAGTGGCCGGACGTCGCGTTACCACCGCTTAATGTCGATCACTACACGGCGTTCGTCGCGCTGACGCATGATCCCAAGATAGATGACCCGGCCTTGCTGCACGCGCTCAAGCGCGATTGCTTTTATATCGGTGCGCTCGGTTCCAGGAAAACCCATGCCAAGCGGGTGGAGCGGCTGAAAGCTGCGGGGCTCGCCGATGCCGACATCGCGCGCATTCATGCGCCGATCGGCTTGCCGATCGGCGCGGTGTCGCCGGCCGAAATCGCGGTCGCCATCATGGGGCAGATCACCGAAAAGCTGCGCAAGAAGTCCGACAAGGCGGAAGCCGCATGAAGTTCGGCCCGGTTGCCCTCAGCGAGGCGCTCGGCGCCACCGCGGTGCATTCGATCCGCCAGGGCGACCTCGTGCTCAAGAAGGGCACGCTGATTGGGCCGGCGGAAGTGGCCGCGCTCAAGGCCGCGGGCGTCAAGGAAATCGTGGTGTCGCGGCTGGAGCCCGGCGATGTGTCGGAAGACCAGGCGGCTGCCGATATAGCCAGGGCGGTGGCGGGCGAAGGCGCTCGCACCGACCGCGCCTTCACCGGACGCTGCAATTTGTTTGCCGAAAGCGCCGGCGTGCTGGCGCTCGGCAAGGACGCCATCGACCGACTCAACCGCATCGACGAGGCCGTGACGCTGGCGACGCTGCCGGCGTTCAAACCGGTGGTGGAAGGCGAGATGATCGCCACCGTCAAAATTATTCCATTCGCGGTGGCGGCCAAAGCGCGCGACCGGGCGGTTGCGGAGGCGAACAAGGCCAAGCCGGTCATCCGCGTTGCGCCATACAAAGTGCGCAAAATCGGCATTGTCTCGACTTTGCTGCCGGGCCTGTCGCCGAAAGTGGTCGAGAAGACCCTCAAAATCACCGCCGCGCGCATCGCGCCGGCTGGCGCAGCAATCGTCGCCGAGCGCCGCGTGCCGCATGAGCAACAGGCGTTGGCGAAAGCGATCGACGAGGTGCTGAAAGCCGGCGCCGAGTTGGTCATCGTGTTCGGCGCTTCCGCCATTGCCGACCGCCGCGACGTCATCCCGGCGGCGCTCGAAGCCGTCGGCGGCGAGATCGAGCATTTCGGCATGCCGGTCGATCCCGGCAATCTGATGCTGATCGGTAAGGTGCGCGGCCAGGCGGTGATCGGCGCGCCCGGTTGCGCGCGCTCGTCAAAGGAGAATGGCTTCGATTGGGTGCTGATGCGGATGCTCGCCGGCATCCCGGTTTCCCGCGCCGACATCACCGGCATGGGCGTCGGCGGATTGCTGATGGAAATCGTGACCCGGCCGCAGCCGCGTACCGAGCCGCAGCCTGAAAAAGGCCGGCGCGTCGCAGCCGTTGTGCTGGCGGCCGGGCGTTCCACACGTATGGGCGCCATTAACAAGCTGATCGCCGAGATCGGCGGCAAGCCGCTGGTGCGGATCGCCGCCGAGCAGGCGCTGGCCTCGCGCGCCGCCCCGGTCATTGTCGTCACCGGCCATCAGCGTGAGCGCGTCGAGGTAGCGCTGGCCGGTTTGCCGGTCCGTTTTGTGCACAATCCAAGCTATGGCGACGGTCTTGGCACCTCGCTGAAAGCAGGCATCGCCGCGGTGCCGGCGGAGGCCGATGGGGCCATCGTCTGTCTCGGCGACATGCCGCAGGTCGATTCGTCCCTGATCGATAAATTGCTGGCGGCGTTCGATCCGGAGCGCGGCGCGCTGGTGGTGGTGCCGACATTCGATGGGCGGCGCGGCAATCCGGTGGTGTGGTCGCGGCGTTTTTTCAACGACTTGATGGCGATCCAGGGTGACATCGGCGCCCGGCACCTGATTGGCAGTTATGCCGAGGCGGCGGTCGAAGTCCCGGTCGCGGGCGAGGCGGCGCTGACCGACGTCGATACCCCCGAGTCGTTTTCCGCCGTCAAGGCCGAAATCGAACGGGCTTAAGACTCGAATCGTTGATCGCTTTCGCGACTCAGCCCTTATCTGAGCCCTGTCTGGGTAAGGGAAGGGCGATGACGGATCGTTTCCTGCCGATCGTGCGCGCGGTCGTGGCCGCGACGCTTTTGCTCGCGACCGCGACGTTGATGCTGGTCGCGGTCAATACCGCGCGCGCGGCCGGCGCGCTGGCAATCGGCGCCTGCGGCGCATTCGGCGAGGCCTATGATTTTCAGACGCCCGGCGAAGCCCGTAAAAGCGCGCTGGCGAAGTGCCAGAACGACACCTGCCGGGTGGTGACCGTCACCAAGCGGGGTTGCGCCGCGTTTGCGGTCGATTTTGGCAATGCCTGCGGTGCGCATGGCTGGGGCAAGGCGCCCAAACTTGGGCGCAGCCAGAACGATGCCTTGCGGTCCTGCTACAACGATGGCGGCAAGGAATGCGTCATCCGCACTTTTTTCTGTGACGCCAAAGGCTGAGCCCTAAGCATCTGACCTAATGAATTTTTTCGAGCTTGCGCGGTGGCCTCATTTGCGCTAAATTTTGACTGACCAGTCAGTCAGTATTTGGCCACCACCATGACCACCGCGCATCCGCGATCGCCCCGCAAAGCCCCGCGCCGCAGGCGCAGTGGCGAACATCGCGTGGGCTCCGAGCCGCGCAGCCAAGCCCGCCAGAGCCGCAGCGCCGCCCGGCGCGAAGCTATTCTCGCCGCCGCGCTCGACCAGTTTGCGGCGAGCGGCTTCGAGGCGGCCCGGCTTGACGACGTGGCCAAGCGCGCCGGCGTCGCCAAGGGCACCATCTATCTCTACTTCCGCGACAAAGAGAGCCTGTTCCAGGAATTGGTCCGCACCATGCTCACGCCGCTGGTTGGCACCATCGAGGCGCTGGGCGCGGCCGAGGTTCCGATCGCCGTGTTCAGCGAGCAGATCGTCGAATTGTTCGTGCGCGAGGTCTACGAGACCCGCCGCAAGGACGTCATTCGTTTGATGATCACCGAAGGCCGCCGCTTCCCCAAGCTCGCCGAGTTCTATTATCGCGAAGTGCTCTCCCGCATCATCGCCGCTGTGCGCACGCTGCTGCGGCGCGCTGCCGCGCGCGGGGAGGTGCCCGAGGCCCTGGTTGATTTCCCGCAAATCATCGCCGCGCCGGGTCTGGTAGCCGTCATCTGGGCCGGCCTGTTCGAGCAGTACGAGCCGCTCGATGTCCGCAAGATGATGAAGACCCATGTCGAGCTGTTGTTTCGGCCGAGGAGTGCGCCATGAGGACGAAGTCAGCCAGCCTCGCCGCCTTGCTGCTTGCGGGTCTTGCGCTTGCCGGCTGCGGCAAAGATACCGGCCGCGTGCTGCAGGGGTGGGTCGAGGCCGATCTGATCTTCGTCAGCCCGGACCAGCAGGGCCGGGTCGTGACGCTCAGCGTGCGCGAAGGCGACGCTGTCAAGACAAGTGCGCCGCTGTTCACGATCGACGACGACCTGCAGCAGGCCGATCTGACGGTGCAAAAGGCTGCCGTTACAAACGCGCAGCAATCATTCGACCGCGCCAAGGAGTTGCTCAAGACCCAGGCCGGCACGCAAAAGACCTATGACGACGCCGAGGCAGCGCTTCGCCAGGCCAAGGCCAATCTGGAGGCATCGCAAACCCGCCTGACGCGCCGCACGGTGTTCAGCCCGGGCGACGGGACCATCGAACAGATCTATTACCGTCCGGGGGAGACGGTTCCGGCGATGCGGCCGGTGGTGGCGCTGCTGCCGCCCGCGAATCTCAAGCTCCGGTTTTTCGCGCCGCAGGCACTGGTACCCGAAATCAAATACGGGGAGACGGTGGAGGTCTCCTGCGACGGCTGCGACAAGGGATTGACCGCGAAGGTGACATTCATCTCGCGCAGCGCCGAGTTCACGCCGCCGGTGATCTATAGCCTGGAAGAGCGCGCCAAGCTTGTGTTCCTGATCGAGGCGCATCCCGCGCATCCAGAAAAATTCCGCGTCGGCCAGCCGGTGACGGTCACGGTGCCGAAGGAGCCGCCGCAGTGAGCGCGCCAGGCACGGCTAACGATATCGCCATTGATGTCCACCACCTGACCAAGAAATTCGACGGCCGCGCGGTGGTGCGCGACCTGTCCATGCAGGTCAAGCGCGGCACCATCTACGGCTTTCTCGGGCCCAACGGCTCCGGCAAGACCACGACCATCCGCATGCTGTGCGGGTTGCTTACGCCCGACGAAGGCACCGGTACCTGTCTCGGCTACGACATCCGCACCGAGACCGACAAGATCAAGGTCCAGGTCGGCTACATGACCCAGCGTTTCAGCCTCTACCAGGACCTTTCGGTGCGCGAGAACCTCGAATTCATCGCCCGCATCTACGGCATCGAGAAGCCAGTCGCCGCCGCGCGTGCGGCGATCGAGCGGCTCGGCCTCGATGGCCGCGAGGATCAGATCGCCGGCGAATTGTCCGGCGGCTGGAAGCAGCGGCTGGCGCTGGGCGCCTGCACGCTGCCGAGTCCGCAACTGTTGCTGCTCGACGAACCCACCGCCGGTGTCGATCCCAAGGCGCGGCGCGAATTCTGGAACGAGATTCACGCGCTCGCCGCCAAAGGCCTGACCGTGCTCGTTTCTACCCACTACATGGACGAGGCGGAACGCTGTCACGAGATCGCCTACATCGCCTACGGCGAGCTGTTGGTGCACGGCACCGTCGACCAAGTGATCGCGGCCTCACATCTGACCACCTATACCGTCAGCGGCGAGCACGGGGAGGCGCTGAGCGCTCTCTCCGATGAACTCGCCGGCCGGCCCGGCGTCGATATGGTGGCGCCATTCGGCACCAACCTGCATGTGTCGGGCCGCGACGCGCGCGCGCTTGATGCTGCCATTGCGCCCTACCGCAAGCGCAAAGATCTGACCTGGAAGAGCGCCGAGCCATCGCTCGAGGACGTGTTCATCGACTTGATGAGCAAGGCGAAGGACAATTTCCAGTGACACATCTGTTGCCCAGCGTGGCGCCACGCCGTCTCGCCGGCAGCGGCTTCGGGCGTCGAACCTGGGCCATGCTGCTGAAGGAGTTCATTCAGCTGCGGCGCGACCGCGTCTCCTTTGCCATGATCATCATGATACCGCTCGTGCAGTTGATGCTGTTCGGTTATGCGATCAACACCATGCCGCGCGACTTGCCGACCGCGGTGCTGATCCAGGAGAGCAGCGATCTGTCGCGGTCGATCGTGGCCGCGCTGGAAAACACCAAATATTTCAAGATCACGCAATTTCCGCACACCGAAGCCGAACTCGATCAATTGCTTGCCTCGGGAACCGTGCTGTTCGCAGTGGAAATGCCGGCGAATTTCGAGCGCGCGGTGCGCCGAGGCGACAGACCGGCGATGCTGGTCGCGGCCGATGCCACCGATCCGGTGGCCTCGGGCACGGCGCTCGGCGCGCTTGCCCAAGTCGTGATGACGGCGCTCCAGCATGACCGGGCCGTTCCCGATGCTCCGGTCATGCCGTTCGAGATTCGCGCGCATGCGCGCTACAATCCGGCCGGGGCGACCCAGCTCAACATCGTGCCCGGCCTGGTCGGCACCATCCTCACCATGACCATGCTGATCTTTACGGCGTTGTCGGTGACTCGCGAGATCGAGCGCGGCACCATGGAAAACCTGCTGTCGATGCCGATCAGCCCGGTCGAGATCATGCTCGGCAAGATCATCCCCTATGTGATCGTCGGTTTTGTGCAGGCGTCGCTGATCATCGGCATCGGGGTCACCTTGTTCGGCGTACCGGTGGTCGGCAACCTGTTTCTGCTGGCGGCGCTCTCGACCCTTTTCATCACTACCAATCTTTCGATCGGCTACACTTTCTCGACCGTTGCGCAGAACCAGTTGCAGGCGATGCAGATGTCGATGATGTTCTTCCTGCCGAACATCTTATTGTCCGGCTTCATGTTTCCGTTCGCCGGTATGCCGGTCTGGGCGCAATATGTCGGCGAGGCACTGCCGCTGACGCATTATCTGCGCATCGTGCGCTCGATCATGCTGAAAGGCTCGGATCTGTCGGCCCTTCGCTACGACGCTGTGGCCTTGTTCGTGCTGATGCTGATCGCCATGACGATCGCCGTCACGCGCTTCCGCCGCACGCTGGACTAGCGCCGCGTCAGCACGCCAAGGCGCAGATAAATGCCGGAACGGCGGTCGGAATCTTGCGACCAGCCGGTCGCCGCCGACCATTCGAATGGTCCGGTCTTCAATCCCGTGATGTGGCCGTCGAAGCGCAATTGGCTGTAACCGGCGTAGGCAAAAGTTTGCGCCTCGGGGCCGAGCTAAAACCAATCGTTCAGCTTCCAGCCGTAGGCGGCGCGCGCCGAATATCCGGTGGCGATCGAGGTCAGGGCGGCGTCGGCGGCGATCATGGTCGACGGCGTCGGCTCGAACCACAAATTGAGTGCGGCGCGCACGCCCGCCGAAGTGCCGTGCAAGCGGTTGGACGGATCATAGGGGCTGGTGACGTCGTTCTTGATGTCGAGCCCGGCGAAAACCTTGAGCTCAAGCGTCTCGCGCTTGAAGCGCCAGCCGGGCAGCAACTGGATTTCCTCTTCGGTGCCGGTCACCCGTGCGTTGTTGAGCGCGCCGGATTGATAGCGGTAGGTCCCGCCCGACAGCACCGCCTGCAAGGTGAAGCCTTCGTTGTCGAGCCCTCCGGGCGACCACAGCGCGCCGCCATGCACAAAGCTGCCATCGCGCCACAGATCGGCGCCGGAAAACAAAAGGAACCGCATGCCGTCCTCGCTGGCCCGGACGGGCCCGGCGGACGTGCCAACGCAACAGACAATGAAGGCCGTGGCGACGGACGCCACGCTCACGCGCCTTCCGCAACGCATTGAGACTCCCCCAGCCCCAGAACACCCGGCATAAACGCGCCGCGCAATTTAGCAACTTAAGCGTGTCTGGTCGCGGGAGTCGAGGCCGACCTGCAAAAACCGGATGGGACAAAGCCACGGCCAGGCGTTATATCCACCGGTCCGACTCGCCGCACGCATGTCGGCGGGCGTCTAAAAAATGCAACTTTTAGTAACATGACCGAGACCGACCAAGCCCGCCGCCGCTCGATCGCGTTCCTCAATTGGGCGCATGCCATCGATCATTTCGTATTGCTGATCTACCCAACCGTAGTGATCGGGCTCGAGGTGATCTACCAGCGGCCCTACAGCGAATTAATAGCGCTTTCGAGCGCCGCCTTTGTAGCCTTTGGCATTTTTTCGCTGCCGGCGGGCTGGCTGGCCGACCGCTGGAGCCGCCGCAACATGATGGCGGCGTTCTATTTGGGCTGCGGGGCGTCGCTGGCGCTGACGGCCTTCGCGCCGAATTTGACCATGCTGGCGGTCGGCATGTTCGTGCTCGGCATTTTCGCCGCCATCTATCATCCAGTCGGGATGGCGATGCTGATCGAGGCCTCCGGCGCACGCGGCCGCACGCTGGCCTTCAACGGCGTCTGCGGCAATCTCGGCGTTTCGCTGGCAGCGGGCATCAGCGCCGCGCTCGCGACTTGGCTCGGCTGGCGCGCCGCGTTTCTGGCGCCGGCGGCGCTCTGTATCATCACTGGCGTCGCTTATCTCTGGATGACACCGGATGACCGGCATCACGCCAAATCGCGGGTATCGAAACCGGCGGTGCCGCTGACGCCCAAGGTCATGACCATGTTGTTCGGGCTGTTCCTGATCATCGCGATCAGCGCCGGGCTGGTGTTCAACGTGTTGACCATCGCGTTGCCGAAGATCGTCGATGAAGGCGTCGCCTCGTCGGTGCCGCTGGTGCTGGTCGGCAGTATCGCCACGCTCGTTCTGGTCTGCGGCGCGCTGGCCCAGCTCAGCGTCGGCCGGCTGGTCGAACGGGTGCCACCTTACGTCATCTTTGCCGCAGTGACCGCGCTCGGATTTGCCGGAAACCTGTGGGCGACCTACGCGACCGGCATCCCGCTGATGATCGCGCTCGCGGTCGCGATCGCCGCGATTTACGGCCAGGTGACGGTCAACGACATTATTCTCGCGCGCTACACCGCCGACGCCTGGCGCGGCCGCGTCTATGCCGTGCGCTACTTCACGCTGTTTATCAGCGCCGGCGCCGCCATCGCCATGATTTCGCTGCTGCATAACACGGGCGGGTTTGCGCTCGTACTCGGCGCCAACGCTATCATCGCGCTGATCATGTTTTTGTCGACGCTCGCGCTGGTGGCGCTCATCGTGAATATCGAGACGCGGCACGCCCAGGTTCACTCGGCCAAAGTGCAGCCGGCGGAATAGCTAGAATAGCGGCGCTGGCTTCGGCATGGCCTTGGGCTTTGCTTTCCGCATGATCACTCTTTCATCTTTTCGATCAGCGCCATGGCGGCGGCCGGCGCGCGCACTTTGCCCTCGTGGATGACATAAGCGAATACGTCGCGCGGCGCGGCCTTCGTTTTGTACTTGCTATTGACGCGCGGCAGATCTTTCGGTTCCTTGCCTTGGGCCCAGCTTTGCAAGCGTCCGGCCCAATCCGCCAGCTGCTTGGGCGGATAGGCGGTCGGCACATTGTCTTTGCCGCGTTGCAGCCTCGCGTAGACAAAATCTGCCGTGATGTCGGAGATGTTCGGGTAGATCGCATGGTCGGTGTAAACCGGCGGCATGTTGAACTTGCGCAGCAGCGCGATGAATTCCGGCGTCTTGAAGCTGTCGTGACGCACTTCGATGACGTGGCGCAGGATGTGGCCGTCGAACTTCTCAGGCAGCGCTTCGAGAAATTTGCCGAAATCGGTAGACTCGAATTTCTTGTGGGGCGCGAACTGCCAGAGCAGGGGGCCGAGTTTGGTGGCCAGTTCGGTGATGCCGGAGTCCAGAAATTGCTTGATCGAGTCGCCGGCCTCGCCAAGCACCCGGCGGTTGACCGCAAAGCGCGGCCCCTTGAGCGCGAACACGAAGCCGTCCGGCACTTCGCTTGCCCATTTGCGGAACGTGGCCGGCGTCTGCGAGCGATAGAACGTGCCGTTGACCTCGATCGAGGTCAGCTTCTCGCCGGCGTAAGATAGTTCTTTGGCGTGCGGCAGGCCCTTGGGATAAAACACGCCGCGCCACGGCTCGAAGGTCCAGCCGCCAATTCCGACGTAAATCCGGCTTGTTTTCGCTGTCATAATCGAGTCACATTTTTCGTCTATATAATCGCCAAGTTGGTGGTTCGAAAGTTAGTACGGATCGCCACACGGCCACGATGAGATCAAGGCGACGGCGGATGTAACCGCGCCTCTCATTTGTGGTCGTTTTCATTTTTTAGCCACCCGAAATGCAAAAAGCCCGGGAAACGCTCCCGGGCTTTTGTATTTTTCGTCTGGACGAAGGACTTAGAAGTCCATCCCGCCGCCCATGCCGCCCATTCCGCCGCCGCCCGGCATACCGCCGGCCGACTTCTTCTGCGGAATTTCAGCGACCATGGCTTCGGTGGTGATCAGGAGCCCTGCGACCGAAGCCGCGCCCTGGATCGCCGAACGCACGACCTTGGTCGGGTCGATGACGCCCTTGCTCACCATGTTGCCGTACTCGCCGGCCTGGGCGTCGTAGCCCCAGTTGTACTGATCCTTCTCGAGGATCTTGCCGACGATGACCGAGCCGTCTTCGCCGGCGTTGGTGGCGATTTGACGGGCCGGCGCCTGGATCGCCTTGCGGACGATGTCGACGCCGTGCTTCTGGTCTTCGTTCGCGGTCTTGACCTTCTTGAGGGCCTCGGTGGCGCGCAACAGCGCGACGCCGCCGCCCGGCAGAATGCCTTCCTCGACCGCGGCGCGGGTCGCATGCATCGCGTCATCGACGCGATCCTTGCGTTCCTTGACCTCGATCTCGGTGGCGCCGCCGACGCGGATCACAGCAACCCCGCCCGCCAACTTGGCGAGACGTTCCTGCAGCTTTTCCTTGTCGTAGTCCGAGGTGGTTTCCTCGATCTGCGCCTTGATCTGCGCCACGCGCGACTCGATGTCGGCCTTCTTGCCGGCGCCGTTGATGATCGTGGTGTTTTCCTTGTCGATCATCACCTTCTTGGTGCGGCCCAGCATCTGGATGGTGACATTCTCGAGCTTGATGCCGAGATCTTCCGAGATCGCCTGGCCACCGGTGAGGACCGCGATGTCCTGCAGCATGGCCTTGCGGCGATCGCCGAAGCCCGGCGCCTTGACGGCAGCAACCTTGAGGCCGCCGCGCAGCTTGTTGACGACCAGCGTGGCGAGAGCCTCGCCTTCGACGTCCTCAGCCACGATCAGCAGCGGCTTGCCGGACTGGACCACTGCTTCGAGCAGCGGCAGCAGTTCCTGCAATCCCGACAGCTTCTTCTCGTAGATCAGGATGTAGGGGTCTTCCATTTCAACGCGCATCTTGTCGGCGTTGGTAATGAAGTAGGGCGAGATGTAGCCGCGGTCGAATTGCATGCCTTCGACCACGTCGAGCTCGGTCTCAAGGCTCTTGGCCTCTTCAACCGTGATGACGCCCTCGTTGCCGACCTTCTGCATGGCCTTGGCCAGGAAGTCGCCGATTTCGCGATCGCCGTTGGCCGAAATGGTGCCGACCTGGGCGATCTCTTCGTTCGAGGTGACTTTCTTGGAATTGGCCTTGAGATGCTCGACGATGGCTTCGACCGCGAGGTCGACGCCGCGCTTGAGGTCCATCGGGTTCATGCCCGCGGCCACGGCCTTGCAGCCTTCGCGCACGATTGACGCGGCCAATACGGTCGCGGTGGTGGTGCCGTCGCCGGCCTGATCCGAGGTGCGGGAAGCGACTTCACGCACCATCTGCGCGCCCATGTTCTCGAACTTGTCTTCTAGTTCGATTTCCTTGGCGACGGTGACGCCGTCCTTGGTGATGCGCGGGGCGCCGAACGACTTATCGAGGACGACGTTGCGGCCCTTCGGACCGAGCGTGACCTTGACCGCGTTGGCGAGAATGTCGACGCCGTGCAACATGCGGTCGCGGGCATCGACGGCAAATTTAACGTCTTTGGCAGCCATTGTTCAGATTCCTTGGGTTGAATTCAGAGAAGCGATTAGGCGGCTTTTCGCTTGGCGGCATGGCCGCCTTCGATCACGCCCATGATGTCGCTTTCCTTCATGATCAGGAGATCCTGACCGTCGATTTTCACTTCGGTGCCCGACCACTTGCCGAACAGCACGGTGTCGCCGACCTTGAGGTCGATCGGGATCAGTTTGCCGCTCTCGTCGCGGCCACCGGGGCCGACGGCGACGATCTCGCCCTGCGAGGGCTTCTCTTTGGCGGTGTCGGGAATAATGATGCCGCCGGCAGACTTTTCCTCGGCATCGATGCGCTTGACGACTACGCGGTCGTGAAGCGGGCGGAACTTCATGGCAGTCCTCCGTTATTATTGAAACGTTTGCGGTTTCGGTAGCCGGCGTCCCCTTGCCAGCACCTGGTTAGTAGGTGGTGCAAGCAATCTTGCCCGCAAGGGGCTTCCGGAAATTTATTAGCACTCATTTGGTGCGAGTGCCAAGAATGCTCACAAGTCCTTGAGCTTGAATGGTTAACCGGCGGGCCGCCGGAACCGTCTTTTCGGCGGTGGCGTTAGTGCGGGCTGAGGACATCAGGTCCGCCGCCGGGGCTGTTAGCAGGGCCACAGGCTTGCTGCTAATGCCTTGATTATAAACAGTTTGTTTACCATTTCGGCTTGCAATGGCTAGTGCCGGAAATGGAAACTTGTGTCCGACTCGACTGGAGGGCGCGATGGTTTCGCAAGGCTTGGTGTCTGACGATTTCCGCAAACAGGTCAATGGCTTCGGCCTGACGACCGCACACATCCTGTACCGGCGTCCCGATCATCAGTGGCTGCTGCAGTCTTACGTCTGGCAGGCCTATGACCTGTTTCCGAAATTTCCCGAACTGATGCGCTTCCTGGCGTTCTGGCAGGACAAGCTGGAAGGCCCGCTTCATTCGGTGCAGGTCGCGCATTGCAAGCTGATCAAGCCGGCCGAGCTCAAGGCGATCAACGGCGAGTTCAGGCTGCACTGAATTAGCCAATGCTGCGCTCTCCCTGTTCTTGAAAGGCGCGGGACACGCCTGTTTCCCCTTTTCCGTTCCCCAAAAAGGGGATGGAGCGCCGGAAGGCGCCAGGGCGCTGGCGAAGCGCCCCTAGGCGGGTTGGCGCAACCCGCCTGCGCGTCTGGCGAGACGCGCGAGCCCCTTGACGCAAGGGCCCGGCGCCTCCCGGCGCTCCAGCTACGGCGCCGTTGTCGGGCGCCGCGTCCGGTCTCACCATCATGACGCCTCATGAGAGCGCCCGCGGTAAACCCGACGGTCAGCACTATAGTCATGATAGGAATATAGTGGCACCTATATCCCTGATGGTAGTGAGCCTATTCCTAGCCTTTCTCGTTTTCTGGCACTGCGCCTAGCAGTTAGGTTTTTCCGCTCTAAGTCGTTTCGTCTTGCACTGAAATTCCTACTGGTAGCGGCCAGCCCTCTCCGACACCTATCCGAATTATCTTACCCGCCAACTGCATGGCAGCCGCATGATCCATACGGATGGCCACGGTGGTGGCCGAATAATATGCCCCCGAAGGCCTGTTATTCTCTGGAGGAACTACGAATTGTCCGAGAGCTTTCACTTTCGGCGTCCCAAAATCATCCTCTAGCTGAACGTGAAACGAGCCAAATGTCGGCTCAATAACATTGTCACCTGGTACTAATTTTATCTGCACTGACATTGCGGTCTCCTATGTTGGGACCGAATAGCCTAACGCGCGGCTAGGCTTCGATCCTGCTGTGGATCGGAAGCCCGTCGCTCGGCGGCGCGCGTTGCTGGCGGGGTTTAGGCCCTAGCGAGGCACCCCCGGCGCGGGAATGCGAATCTCTAGACCCACCACATATAGCCCAATTACCAACTGAGATATAGGTGCCAATATAGTCAAGGGCTGTCCGGGGCCCGACTTTCATCAATAATCGTCATGCCGCGCATTCAAATGTTTTGCTGGCGCGCGCCATAGCGCGAGCGCGGCCTTTGCATTACCTAGCGGTTCAATGTTCCTGCCATCGAAACGATTTCCGTGAAGCGAATCCATCCGCGCATTCCCCTGATGCTCGGCAATTTTGCCACCGGCGTTTCCATTCTGGCGCCGGCCGGAATGCTCACCGTGCTGGCCGACGGCTTGAGCGTCGGCATCCGCGACACCGGCCTGCTGGTCACCTACGGCGCGATCATTTTGTGTTTCGGCTCGCCGATCGTCGCCTGGCTGACGACGCGGATCGAACGCCGCTCCTTGCTGGCCGGCACGCTGGCGGTTCTGGCGCTGGGGCAGGCGGCCTCGGCCTTTGCGCCGAATTACGCCACCGTGCTGGCGCTACGGCTGGTGATGCTGACGGTCGCGGCGATCTACACGCCGCAAGCCGCCAGCACGGTCGCGATGATCGTGCCGGCGGCCGAGCGCTCCGGCTGCATCGCCTTCGTCTTTCTCGGCTGGTCGCTGGCGGTTGCCGGCGGATTGCCGCTGATCACCTTCATCGCGGCCTATGCCGGATGGCGCGCGGCCTTTGCCGGCGCGGCGCTTACCGCCTTGGTGCCGTGCCTGCTGCTGGCTTTCACGCTGCCGGGCGGGCTCCGCGGGCCGCCTTTGTCCTTGCACAGCTTCGGCATCATCGCGCGGCACCGCAAAATCCTGCTGCTGTTGCTGATCACGATTCTGCAGACGTCGGGGCAGTTCACGGTGTTCATCTATTTGTCGCCGCTGTTGCAACGGTTGTCCGGCGCCGGCCACGAGACGGTCGGGCTGATGTTTGCGCTCTATGGCGTCGCCGGATTTGTTGGCAACGTCATCGCCACCCGCATCGTGTCCAAGCTGGGCGGCTGGCTGACCTCGGTGATGTTCCTGGGCTCGACGTTCACCGGCATGCTGCTGTGGGCGGTCGGCGCCGGTTTCCTGCCGGTGATGGGCATTGGCATCGGATTCTGGGGGCTCGGTTTTGCCGCCACCAATTCGATGCAACAGGCCCGTCTGGTTGCGGCCGCGCCCGAATTGTCCAGCGCCTCGGTCGCGCTCAATACCTCGGCGCTGTACACCGGGCAGGCGATCGGTTCGGCGCTCGGCGGCATTCTGTTCGCGCTCGGCTATGTGCACGCCATCGGTTTTGCCGGCGTTTCGTTCGTGGCGCTGGGCATCGCGGTGTGGAGCATCACGCGCGACCGCGCCGCGGTGGGCAAATCGCGTTAGTTGGCTTGCCAAGGCCGGTCCGTTAATCACAATGCGGGCGCCGGGGCCAAGGTTGGGAGACACGTTCATGGCCCGCATCCGCTTCGATTTCGGCGCGCTCACGCTCGACGCCGAACTGCTCGACACGCCGACCGCCAAGGCGATCGTCGCGGCCTTGCCGCTGACGTCGTCGGTGCTGACATGGGGCGAGGAAGTGTATTTCGACGTGCCGGTGACGGTGGCGCGCGAGAAGGACGCGCGCGCGGTAATCGTGCCGGGCGAGATCGCCTATTGGCCGCAGGGCCCGGCGATCGCCATCGGTTTCGGCCGCACCCCGATTTCGCAAGGCAACGAGACGCGGCTGGCGAGCCCCTGCAACGTATTCGCCAAGGCGCTCGGTAGCGTGAAGGTGCTGGGCAAAGTCAAGACCGGAACGAAGGTCGCGGTGAGCGTGATCGGCTAACGCTTACGCTTGGTGCTTTCAGCCTGGCGGCGCACCATCGACAGCATGAGATCCCAAACATTTCGGATATTGACGATCAACAGCAACAGCAAGGCGGCGGCCAGTACGTCCAGCGCGTAATCAAGTTCCTTGAAGATCATCAGCGCGGCGACCGCGAGCGCGACATACGCGATCGCCGGCAGCAGACCGTAAGCCAGATAGTCCTGCAGATATTCGGTCCAGCTCCGGCTGACCAATTGGACGGTAACGACAATCGACACCAGGGCGCCGACCAGAGCAGTGGCGCCGATCAAGGCTGCGAAGAATATCGTGCGGTGTCCCGGAACCAGCGCGACGGCCGAGATGAAGAATACGCTGGTGAAGTGAATCACCACCGGGCTGTAGAAGGCGCGCGTCGGGGCCGCGTGGTCCGACGTCAGAAAGCCGGTGCCGAGCGACACCGCGACGAACAACAGCGCCAGCAGCGTGGCGCCGGCGGTGCCGAGCAGAACATAGAATTCGTGCCAGTGCTGGAGTTCGGCGATCATATGATCGCGACTAGCCGCGGCCGACAAACGGCATCTTGTTCGCCATCACCGTCATGAACAGCACATTGGCATCGAGCGGCAGGCTCGCCATATAGGCGACCGCGTTGCCGACATTTTCCGCCGCCATGCGCGGCTCCGGCATCTTGCGGCCGTCCGGCTGCAGCACGCCGTCCACCATGCGGTCGGTCATCGGGGTCGCGGCATTGCCGATGTCGACCTGGCCGCAACAGATGTCGTATTGCCGGCAGTCGAGCGAGGTGGACTTGGTGAGCCCCGTGACCGCGTGCTTGGTCGAGGTGTAGGCGACCGAAAACGGCCGCGGCGCATGCGCCGAAATCGAGCCGTTGTTGATGATGCGGCCGCCGCGCGGATTTTGCGCCTTCATGATCTTGATGGCTTCCTGGGTGCACAGGAACATGCCGGTCAAATTGGTAGCGACGACGTTTTGCCAGGTCTCGAACGGCAAATCTTCGAGCGGGATGGGCGGGGCGCCCATGCCGGCATTGTTGAACAGGACGTCGAGGCGTCCGAAGCTCGATTTCACGGTGGCAAACAGCGCCAGGATCGACTCGCGCTTCGACACGTCGCTCGGCACGGCGAGTGCCTGCGAACCGACGGCGTTGATTTCGCCGGCGACGCTGTCGAGCGGCTCCTTGCGGCGGCCGGCCAGCACCAGATTGTAGCCGGCTTTCGCCAGCGCGATCGCGACCGCGCGGCCCACTCCGGTTCCGGCTCCGGTCACCAGCGCAATTTTCGTAGCCATCGGCTTTCCTTCCCTGACGTTTTTCCGAGGACCGCCATATCATAAAAGTACGCGCGTGCCATCAAAACTGTCCCCGTCACCCGGGGGTGGCCGCGAATAAGCGCTCACCTCGGGAGGACGGAGAAAAGTTGGGCAGATTTCGCAGGGACGAATGGATCGAAGCCTAGCCCGCCAGCGCCTGGGGCACATCGATCGGCTTGAACGGCTCGGCCGATTGCAGGCGCGCGGTGATCTCGGCGACCGTGGTCGCCTTGCCGAAGCGATAGCCCTGCATGGAATGCACGCCGGCGGCGCGCAGGAACAGCTGCTGGTCCGCGGTTTCCACGCCTTCGGCGGTCACCTTCATGCCGAGACCGCGGCCAAGGCTGACGACGGCGTGCACGATGGCGGCGGCGTCGGCAGCCTTTTCGATCGAATGCACGAAGCTGCGGTCGATCTTGAGCTTGTCGAACGGGAAGCGGCGCAAATAGAGCAGGCTCGAATAGCCGGTGCCGAAATCGTCGAGCGCGATGCGCACGCCGAGCGCTTTGAGCCGCAGCATGGCGGCTTCCGCGCTGTCGACGTTGCCGAGCAGGACGCTCTCGGTCAGCTCGATTTCCAGCCGCGATGGATCAAACCCGGTTTCGGCCAGGATGCGCTCCACCGTTTCGACGAAATCGGTGCGGCGGAATTGCAGCGGCGAGACGTTGACCGACAGATCGAGCCCGCGCCAGGCCTTGCCGTCGAGGCAGGCGCGCCGCATCACCCAGGCGCCGAGTTCGATGATCAGGCCCGACTGCTCGGCGGCGGCGATGAATTCGCTGGGCGGAATTTCGCCGCGGGTGGCGTGAGTCCAGCGGCAAAGCGCCTCCACGCCAATCACCTTTTCGCCGCTCTTGTTGACGATCGGCTGGTAAAGCAAATGCAGGCCGTTGTTTTCGATCGCCTCGCGCAGATCGCCCTCCAGCAGCCGGCGTTTCGACAGGTCTGCGTCCATGGCGGCGTCGTAGATGCAGGCACGGTTGCGGCCTTCGTTCTTAGCGCGGTAGAGCGCCATGTCGGCGTAGCGCATGATGTCGGCGGAGCCGCCGCTTTTATTGTCGATCACCGCGATGCCGATCGAGGCGCCGATCACAATGTTCTGGCCGCCGATCGTGTAGGGCGCGCAGATCGCGGCGATCATACGCTGCGCCATCGACATCATTTTCACGCTGTCGTCACCGATCGAGGAAATCACCGCGAATTCGTCGCCGCCGAGCCGCGCCACCAGATCGTCGCCGCGCAGCGTATGCGACAATCGCAGCGTGACGTTGCGGATCAATTCGTCGCCGACTGGATGGCCGAGCGTGTCGTTGACGTCCTTGAAGTGGTCGAGATCGATATAGAACACCGCGGCCGGCGAGGAGCCGGCGCGTACCTCCTCGATCACGGCTTCCAGCCGCTCGCCGAAGAAGATGCGGTTGGGCAGGCCGCACAACGGATCATGCATCGCAAGATGGCGCAGCCGCGATTCGCCGGCCGCGATCGCCACCGCGGTGCGCCGCATGTAGCGCAGCACGAAGGCGGCCAGCAGCGCGAAGCCCGCGAGCGCGACCGCGATGAATGGAATGACGCTGCTGACGATCTCGGCGCCGGGCTGTTTCGGCGTCCAGGCGAAGCGCGCGATCAACCTGCCTGCCGGTCCATCGATGTCATAGCTCAAATCGCCGGTCGGCAGTGCTTCGCCGCTGTCGACCTTGCGCAGGTGCGCCAGGCGCAATTGCAGGGCAATGCCGGCGAGCACGTCGCTGTCGATGAACTTGACTGACATGACGATCGGCGCGGTGGCGTCGCGCGCCGAAGGCGCGCCGTCAGTCAGACCGACCGCCGCTGCAGCGATGACGGCCGGCTGATCCAGAATGTTGCGGATCACTGCGGCCTGGGCGTGCGGGCCGTCTTCGGTGACGCCCGGTTCGGCAAGGCGCAGTGCGCCATGCAAGGCCGGGTCGCGCCCGTGCATGTAGTCGAGCACCGACGTCAGATCGGGCAAAGCCTGCGCGAGCCACGTCTCGGTTGCGTGGTGTCCGAGCTGCGTAAAGATCGGCCGATCGCTGCCGTCGAAGATGACGACCGAGTCGTGGTCGAAATAAGTTTCCAGCCAAAGCCCGATGCGCTGCTTGGCAAAGGCGGGATCGAATTTGACGCGGATGTTCCGGATGGTCTGTTCGGCGGTGGCGACGCTCTGGACTTCACGCAGCACGCGGTTGCCGTAGTTGGCGAGCGCGCGCGAGAACAACTGCTTCTCGTGCTGCACGGTGACCTCGTCGGCGCGCTGCGCGGAGGAGAGCACCGCCACGACGATGCAGACGATGGCAACAGCCACGATCACGCCGATCGGGACCACGACGCTCAAGCGTGCGCGGTCCCAACTGGTGAAATGCCGTTCGTCGGAAACGCGCTGGCGAGCCACAGCCGGCAAGGTCAAAGCCCTTTAAAGTGTTAGGTTTTTCGGGTCGGAACCTAGAGGGAAATGCTTGCTTTTTTGCTTTCGTTCGAGCCGGTGCGCGAGCTTACGGCCGCCAGATACCGCAATTCTAGCGGTGGTGTTAACCGAAGGTTAAGAGGAACATCAGCCGGGGCTGCGATAGGGCGGGCGCGGGATCGCAATATGGGCGGCCCGCAAGGCGGCCGACCAGCGTTCGCGCAGGTCCTGGAAATAGGGCTCGCCGGGCTCGATCCGGTAGTTGACCTCGGGCGCGCAGGTGTCGCGGCGCGCCACCAGGATGTCGATCGGCAGCCCGACCCCGAGATTGGAGCGCATGGTGGAATCCATCGAGATCAGCCCGATCTTGAGGCTGTCGTAGATGTCGGTGTCGAAGCTGATGGCGCGATCGAGCACCGGCTTGCCGTATTTGTGCTCGCCGATCTGCAAGTAGGGCGTATCGACGGTGCACTCAATGAAATTGCCGGCCGAATAAATCATGTAAAGACGCAGCGGCCCGCCTTTGATCTGGCCGCCGAATAAAAACGCGACATCGTGCTCGACCTCGGCCGCCTCCAGCGCCTTGCCCTCCATGGTTTGGATGTGGCGCACGGCGCGGCCGATGCGCTGCGCGGCCTGAAACATCGTGGGCGCGTTCATCAGCGTCTCGCGCTCGCCGGTTTCCGGATTGTCGACCCCTTCAGTCAGCGTGGCGCGCACCGTCTGGCTGAGCGACAGATTGCCGGAGGAGGCGATCGCCATCAGGCGTTCGCCGGGCTGCGTATAGACGTGCAGCTTGCGGAAGGTCGAGACGTTGTCGAGGCCCGCATTGGTGCGGGTATCGGCAATCATCACCAGACCCTCACGCACCAGAATTCCACAGCAATATGTCATGTGATCCGTCTTCTTCTTGCGATCCGGTTTCTTCTTCGAGAACCGGGCCGCAGGGTTATAACTACGCGGGCCCATGTCCGGCAACGTCATAGCGCGTGACCGCGCACAAAAGCCTTCGGGTTTTTGGTATTTGTCATCTCAGTTTTGCGCCTGCTGGCGCGCCTGATCGACATGGACCGCAACCTTGAGGGTTTCGCCGCTGCCGCCGTAGCGTGTGCCGCGTACCGGCGCCGCACCCAGGTAGTCCAGGCCCATCGCGACCCGCACGTGGGCTTCGGTGGTGCCGATGCCGTTGGTCGGATCAAAGCCAACCCAGCCGAGATTCTCGATAAAAACTTCCGCCCAGGCGTGGCCGGCGTCCTGCTCGGTGACGCCGTCGACGCGGTAGAAATGTCCGCCGATGTAACGCGCCGGAAAACCGAGCCGGCGGGCCGCCGCGATGTAGATGTGGGTGAGATCCTGGCAGACGCCGCGGCGCAGCGTGAAGGCTTCCGCCGCCGTGGTGGCGGTGTGGGTCGGATCGGTGTCAAATTTCATTTCGCGATTGAGCGCGGTCATCAGGCCGTGCAGCAGCGGCAGCGGGTCGCTGCCGGCCTCGGCATGCGTGCTGGCGGCGAAATCGACGATGCCATCATCGGGCTGCGTCAGCGCGGTCTCGCGCAGGAACAGCCCGGGCGGAAAGCGCTCGATCGCGCTGCGCACGATGCTGTGGGTGTCGTGGGTATCGACCTCGCCTTCGACCGTGACAGATAATTCGTTGAACGGTCCCTCGGCGGTGAAGAAATGCGCGATGTTGCCGAAGGCGTCCTCGTGCTGGTGCAGCAGGCAATCCTCAGACAGATCGACGCGCCAGGAGACCACGTATTGTCCGTCGTGATTGCGCGGGGTGAGGCGCAGCATCTGGATCACGCCGGTCGGCGGCGTGTCGTAGCGATAGGTGGTCGCGTGCGAGATGCGAATGCGCATGAGTTTTGACGGGGCCAGCATTAACGGTGACGTTCTAGCATAAGCTCATATCAAAAATTGCTGGGTGATGGCGGCGCCCAGGTCATTATTCTCGGTGATGAATTCGCCGATGAACTCGTGCAACCCGCGCTGGAAAATACCGTCCATCCTGCTGTTTTGCAGCCGCGCGCGGATGCCGCGGGCCTGGCGCTGGGCGGGCCCTTGCCGGCCATAGGCGCCGGCGATGTTGTCGAGGTGCTCGACCAGACTGACGTAACAGCTCGCCAGCGAACGCGGCATTTGCTCGTTGAGGATGAGCAGATCGGCCACCAGCCAGGGCTTGAGGCTGTCGCGGTAGACCCAGTGATAGGCGGTGAGCGCCGACACCGAGCGCAGGATCGACGACCACTGGAAATAATCGAGCGGGCCGCCGACGCGCTCGTTGTCGGGCAGCAGAAGATGATATTTGACGTCGAGAATGCGCGCGGTGTTGTCGGCGCGCTCGAGGAACACGCCGAGGCGGGAGAACCAGTAGGCGTCGTTGCGCAGCATGGTGCGGTAAGCCGAGCCGTCATAGCGCAGCGAGGATTCCTGCACCCAGCGCAGGAAGCGGGAAAACTCTTCGCGCGAGGCCGACCCGTTGCCATAGCGCTTGAGCTCGAGCCAGGTGCCGTTGATGGCGTCCCACATTTCGGTGGTGAGCGCGGTGCGCACCGAGCGCGCATTGCTGCGCGCCAGCTCGAAGCAGTTGCGGATCGACGACGAATTGGCGGTCGAGAAGGCGAGGAAATCCGTGACGTTTTCCTCGTTGGCCTCGTCATAGGTCTTGAAGAACGCTGTGGCGCAGCCGGCGGTGGCGACCGCGGTTTCCCATTCATTGCTGGCGCCGACATAAGCCAGCGGCAAGGCGGTCAAGCGCTGCGTGGCGTCGAGAATGCGCGCAAGATATTCCGCGCGCTCGACGTAGCGCGAAAGCCAGTAAAGGTTATCGGCGGTGCGCGAGAGCATCTAGCCGTCCAATACCCAGGTGTCTTTGGTGCCGCCGCCCTGGCTGGAATTGACCACCAGCGAGCCTTCCTTAAGCGCGACGCGCGTCAGCCCGCCCGGCACGATGCGGGTGCGGTCGCGGCCGGTGAGCACGAACGGCCGCAGGTCGACGTGGCGCGGCGCCACGCCCTGCTGCACGCAGGTCGGGCAGGTGGAGAGCGCCAGCGTCGGCTGGGCGATGAAGTTTTTCGGCGCGGTCTTGAGCTTGGCGCGGAACTGCTCGATCGCGATCTTGCTGGCGGTCGGGCCGATCAGCATGCCGTAGCCGCCAGAGCCGTGCACTTCCTTGACCACCAGTTCGTGCAGGTGCTCAAGCACGTAAGCGAGATGTTCCGGCTCGCGGCAGCGCCAGGTCGGCACGTTTTTCAGGAGCGGCTCTTCGCCGAGATAGAATTTCACGATTGCCGGCATGAAACTGTAGACCGCCTTGTCGTCGGCGATGCCGGTGCCGACCGCGTTCGCCATCGTTACGTTGCCGGACTGGTAGGCCGACATCAGCCCGGCGACGCCGAGCGCGCTGTCGGGGCGGAACGTGAGGGGATCGATGAAGTCGTCATCGATGCGCCGGTAGATCACGTCGACCTGGCGCGGTCCTTGCGTGGTGCGCATGTAGACGAATTCGTCCTTCACAAACAGGTCGCGGCCTTCGACCAGTTCGACGCCGAGTTTGTCGGCGAGAAACGAATGCTCGTAATACGCCGAGTTGAAGACGCCGGGCGTGAGCAGCACCACGGTCGGGTCGCGGCCGGATGGCGCCGGCGCCACCGATTTGAGCGTGGCAAGCAATTCGTCCGGGTAATTCTCTACCGGCGCGATGCGGTGGCGCGCGAACAATTCCGGGAACAGCCGCATCATGATTTCGCGGTTCTCCAACATGTAGGACACGCCGGAGGGCGTGCGCGCATTGTCCTCGAGCACGTAGAAGGTGTCGGCGTCGACCCGCACGATGTCGATGCCGGCGACGTGGACATAGATGTCGTGCGGCACGCTGTGTCCGCTCATCTCCGGGCGGAAGGCCGGATTGCGGAACACCAGATCGTCGGGTACGACGCCGGCGCGCAGAATGTCGCGGGCGCCGTAGATGTCCTTGATGAACAGATTGAGCGCCTTGACGCGCTGGACCAGGCCTTTTTCCAGGAACCGCCATTCGGCGCCCGACATGATGCGCGGGATGACGTCGAACGGGATCAGGCGTTCCTGCGCGTCGGCTTCGCCATAGACCGCGAAGGTGATGCCGATGCGGCGGAACAGCAGCTCGGCCTCGCGCCGCCGGTAGTCGAGCACATCGGCCGGCACTTCCTTGAGCCAGCGCGACAGCTCGCCATAGACGGGGCGCACGTCCCCGTCATGGCCCTTCATTTCGTCGAAGGCGGCAACCATCGCAAACCCCAGCAGAAGGCTCAGACCCTAATCTGCAAGCTTCAGGCCAACAAAAACTCCAGAAAAATCAACGCAAAGCGGCCATTTTGTCCGGGCAGAACTCTAGCCCAAATGCCCACGGGTGCCTAAAATTTGAGCGAGCCTGGCCTTAGGATACAAGACCGGTCCGCGCGCATTGGTTCCGTGTCTTGAGTGGCTGGCGGGGCCACGCTAGGTGTTCGATCAAGCTTGCAAGGACTGTCCAAGGACTTTCATGAACGCGCATCCGGAGATCGTCACCGCGGCAGTACTTGTGATCGGCGACGAAATTCTTTCCGGCCGCACCAAGGACAAGAACATCGGCTTCATCGCCGACTATCTCACCGCCATCGGCATCGATCTCAAGGAAGTGCGGGTGGTGTCGGACGACGAGCGGGCAATCGTCGAGGCGCTCAACGCGCTGCGCAGAAAATACACCTACGTCTTCACCACCGGCGGCATCGGGCCGACCCATGACGACATCACCGCCGAATGCGTGGCCAAGGCGTTCGGCGTCGGCATCGACTATCACCCCGAAGCGGTCGCGATCTTGAAGGAGCGCATGGCCAAGATTGGCGGTGAGCTCAACGAAGCGCGCATGCGCATGGCACGCATTCCGCACGGGGCGGCGCTGGTGGCGAACAAGGTATCGGGCGCGCCCGGATTCTGGATCGAGAACGTGATCGTGATGGCGGGCGTGCCGTCGATCATGCAGGCGATGGTCGATGAAGTCGCGCCCAAGCTCAAGACCGGTGCCAAGCTGTTGTCGGAATCGATCCGCGCCGACGCCAAGGAAGGCGATGTCGGCACCGAACTCGGCGTCATCGCCAAGGCGCATCCCGACGCCATCATCGGCAGCTATCCGTTCTTCGACGAGAAGCTCGGGCCCAACACCAATATCGTGGTGCGCTCGCGCGACGCCGAGAAGCTGGCCTCGGCCAAGGCCGCGGTCGAAGGCATGCTGACGAAAATAAAGACACAACTCGCCGGCGGCGCGCGCTAGCCCCATGGCGAAACCGCCAGCCGACAACCCGCCGCGTCCGGAGAAAATCTTTCCCGTTTCGTGGGATCAGTTTCACCGCGACTCGCGCGCGCTGGCCTGGCGGCTGCACGAGGCCGGGCCGTTTGCGGCGGTGGTCGCGATCACCCGCGGCGGGCTGGTGCCGGCAGCGATCGTGGCGCGCGAACTGAACGTGCGGCTGATCGAAACGGTGTGCGTGGCGAGCTATCAGGATTACAAAAATCAGGGCGAACTCAAAGTGCTTAAGGGCATCTCGCCTGAAGTGACTGCGCTGCGCGGGCAGGGCGTGTTGATCGTCGACGACCTGGTCGACACCGGGAAAACCGCGCGCGTGGTGCGTGAGTTGTTGCCCAACGCGCATTTCGCCACGGTCTATGCCAAGCCGATGGGGCGGCCGCTGGTCGATACGTTCATCACCGAGGTGTCGCAGGACACATGGATTTATTTCCCCTGGGATACCGGGCTCGCTTTCGTGCCGCCGATCCGCGAAGGCGGCGATTGAGCCAAAAAGAGGGGGAGTAGGCCATGCTGACCCGACGCGCATTCCTCGCCAGCGCGAGTGTTTCTTTCCTGGCCTGGCCGACGCTGGCGCAGTCGTATCCGACGCAGACCATCCGCATCATCTCCGGTTTTCCGCCAGGCGGAGGCATCGACCTCTCGGCGCGCCTCGTGGCCGAACCGCTCAAGGCCGCGCTCGGCCAGACGGTGATCGTCGAGACCCGCACCGGCGCGGCGGGCATGCTTGCCGCCAACACCGTCGCCAAGGCGATACCTGACGGCCACACGCTGCTGATGGCGACCTCGGGCGAGATCGCCATCAGCCCGCATCTGTACAAAGATAAGATGACCTACGATCCACGCCGCGAGCTCACGCCAATCGCGCTGGTCGGTATCGTGCCTTGCGTGGTGGTCGTGGCCGAAGCGACGCCCGTGCACAATCCGAAAGAGTTGATCGCATACGCCAAGGCGAATGCTGGCAAGCTTTCGTTCTCCTCCTCCGGCGTCGGCAATCCGCAGCAGCTTGCCGGTGAGTTGATGAACATGATGGCCGGCACCAATGTGCTGCACGTGCCGTACCGCGGGGCGGCGCCGGCGGTGACTGACGTCGCGACCGGGGCCGTCACCATGAGCTTCACCAGCCTGGCGGCGGCGCTGCCGCTGATAAACTCCGGCAAGATCCGCGCGGTCGCCGTCACGTCCAAGGACCACATGCCGCAATTGCCGGATGTCGCGCCGCTGAGCGAAGGCGCGCCGGGCCTGGCCGGCTACGAACTGCTCAACTGGTTCGGCATGTTCGCGACCGGCGGCACGCCGATGGCGATCGTCGGCCGTCTCAATACCATCGTGAACACGGCGCTCAAGGATCCGGCGATTTCCGAGAAGCTGATCCCGCAGGGCATCGTGCCGCGGCCGATGACGGCGGGCGAATACAAGAAATTCGTGGATTCGGAGACCGACAAATTCGGCAAGATCGTGCAAATTGCCAATATTAAGGTGAGCGACTAGCGCGTCGTTTTGGTGTAACGTTTCCTATTCGGGTGCGAACCGTCCGGGAGAAAACCGATGAACGTCAAGCCGAATACGCAAGGCGCCAGGCCCGTTGAGGACTTGCTGTCGCGTGTAGTGCGCGCCAAGGACATGCCGTGGCAGAAGATGCGGTTTCCCGGCTGCGAAATGAAGACGCTGCTGTTCGATCCCAACAGCGGGCTCGCCACGATGTTGATGCGGATGGAGCCAGGCGCGGTGCTGCCGGATCATGAGCACGTGCTGATCGAGCAGACTTACGTGCTGGAAGGCTCGCTGGTCGACAAGGAAGGCCCCGATGCGGGCATCGAAGTCGGCGCCGGCGAATTCGTCTGGCGGCCGGCCGGCAGCCGGCACGCCGCCTGGAGCCCGAAGGGCGGCATGTTCATTGCCATGTTCCAGATCCCGAACAAGTTTTTCGAGAAGGACGGCCGCGTGGTCGATGCCAGCGGCAAGGACTGGGATCCGGCCTGGCGCCAGTTATTACCGAACTAACTTAAGCCGCGCTGCGCGTGCGATCTTGGCCGCGCCAGCGCGGCCCGATAATCCCGCTTGCCTGAGTTCTCTCGCCGAGTTTGCCAATGCCGCCGCCGAAAATTTCAGTGATCCTGCCGACCTATGGCCGCCGGCATGTCTTGCCGCGCACGATCGCGAGCGTACTGGCGCAGGACGAAAAGGATTTCGAGCTGATCATCGTCGACGACTGTTCGATCGACGATACGGCCACGTATTTGGCCTCGCTCGACGATCCGCGCGTCCGCGTGGTGAGGCCGGCGCAAAATGTCGGGACCGCGGGCGCGCGCAATCTCGGCCTTCAGTCAGCGCAGGCCGATATCGTTGCATTGCTCGACGACGACGACGCCTATCTGGACCATCGCCTGTCGGCGCCGCTGGGGGTGTTTGCGCGCGAGCCCGGCGTGGTCGCGACGCTGTCGTCCTCCGTCAAATTCGACCTCAAGCGCACACATTACGCGCTGATGCCTGAACTTACGTTGGCGCCGGCGGCGTTCGAATGGGCGCTGATTTGCGATCTCGTTGGCGTCGAGGGCACCAGCATCACGGTGCGGCGGCAGACCGCGCTCGACATCGGCGGCTTCTGCCAAGGCATGAAGTGGATCGACGACCGCGAATTTCTGATACGGGCGGCGCGGCGCGGCAGCGGCCACCTGATCGCCGAGCCGCTGTGGCAGAAATATTGGTCCGATGACGGCCAATCCAATCAATGGGAGCAGGCGGGGCAGAGCCTGCTCAACTACGCCGCGGCGCGGCCGGAATTCACCGGCCGTTATCGCAAGGTCGGCTCCTATCTCGCCACCAAAATTTTGGTGTCGGATTTGCGCCACGGACTCATCGGCGCGCTGGCGCGCGACCTGCGCGATTTCAAACGCGCCGGCCTGATCGACGGCAATATCGTGAAGATGTGGCGCGAGCACCGGCAGGTCCGGCGTTACCGGCGCGCCATGTCAACACACCAGGCGCTTGCGGCGTTAAAGCTGCCGCCGGATGATTGGAGCTGAGTTGAAATGCCACGCGGACGTGGCGGAATGGTAGACGCAAGGGACTTAAAATCCCTTGGGAGTAATCCCGTCCCGGTTCGAGTCCGGGCGTCCGCACCAGCTTTTTGCCGTTATTGTCGTGGTGAATAGGCCGGCCATGCCCAGGCGTTTATCGATCAGCTTAAGT